>R11__coassemble_2591_pt1 | contig 8832 bp, 10 predicted proteins | sample R11__metabat2_high_PE_001 | metagenome-assembled genome bin R11 | reverse complement strand
GGATGCATCAGATGCCATGATGGGAGCTCCGAGCGTAGTTGACAAGGCTCAGCTTGATGATCTTGGCATAGAGGTAAAGGCAGAGGCTCCCGCAGCAGACGCCGAAGCCGCAAAGGAATAAATAATAAATGAATAAACGCGATTTTCTTGAAAAACTTAAGGAGGTTCTGTCCTATGAACTTCCCGAGAAAATGGTACGATCCAATCTTCAGTATTATTCTGATTATATAGACAGGGAGACCGCAGGCGGAAAAAGCACTGCAGATGTCATAGCTGAGCTCGGAGAACCTGAGCTTATCGCTCACAGCATCATAGATGCGGCCAAAAGCGGACCTGACGGCATACCGTATTCGGGAGATGACATAGACTACAGCTCTGAGATATACGGCGGCACATCAAGAGGCAGCAGCTTCTCTGAAAATGGCTCCTACGCAGGTTCGGAAAGCAGCGGGTTCGGATATGGAGGCTATGACGGAAGCAGCGGCGGAGGACAGTACAGCGGCAGCAGCTATGGAGGAACGCAGTACGGCGGGCAGCAGACCCGCAGCAGCGCAGGCTACGGCTCTTCGGACGGAAACGCCTCAGGCAGCGGCTGGAGTGACATAAAGATACACAATGTCGGATGCTTCGGCATCGTACTTGTTATACTTGTCATACTTACAGTCATTTCGCTTTTCGGCGCGCTGCTCAGCCTTTTCAGCCCGATACTGGCTCCGATATGCGTCATCCTTCTGCTTCTGTGGATCGTGAAGAGGAATTAAAACCGTGAATTTACTGAAAGGCATGGACCTGCCGGGCCCGTGCCTTTTTTGAAACAGCGGCGGGTCAAAGCTATGACACTTGCGTCGATGATCCTGACGACCGCGTACGATCTCAGAACATGGCCGGAAATCACTTCTGATGATTGAAGCAGCGGTTTTGCCGCTGATGTTAAAAGGAAGCAATATGAACTACGAACTTATCGCGCCCTGCCATTTCGGGCTTGAGGCTGTAACCAAAAAAGAAATAACCGGACTTGGCTATGAGATAACCGAGGTCACTGACGGAAAAGTCAGCTTTCTCGGAGATGAAAAAGCCATATGCCGCTCTAACATTTTCCTGAGGACTGCAGAAAGAGTGCTCCTTAAGGCCGCTGAATTTGAGGCATACACCTGGGAGGAGCTTTTTGACAAATGCTATGATATCCCGTGGGAGAATTATATTCCGTGGGATGGCTGGGTATACGTTGCCAAGGCAAATTCCGTCAAATCCAGACTTTTTTCACCGAAGGATTTTCAGACGATCATACAGAAGGCCATAGTAAAGAGACTGCAGCGCGCTTACAAGCGTGAAAATGAAAGGCTGCCTATGGACGGCGCGGTCTATGCGCTCAGAGTCTCGGCCCTCAAGGACAGGATAACGATAGGTATAGATACCAGCGGGGAAAGCCTGCATAAGCGCGGCTACAGAAAATTTACAGCAAAGGCGCCTATAACCGAGACGCTTGCGGCGGCGCTTATTATGCTCACACCGTGGCGTTTTGACAGAATACTGGTCGATCCGTTCTGCGGCTCAGGGACATTTGTCATAGAAGCGGCTATGATGGCCGCAAAGATAGCGCCCGGTATGGAGCGTAATTTCGCAGCGACCAGATGGTCAAACATCATGCCTAAAAAGCTGTGGTATGATGCTTACGATGAGGCGAGGGCGCTGAAAGCGTCAGTTGACCGGGAGAAGCTTAAGGAGGCTGTGGATCTGCAGGGCTACGATATTGACGGTGAAATGATAGAGGCTGCGAGAAAGAACGCCGAGCTCGCGGGAGTAGCGGAACTGATACATTTTCAGAAAAGAGATGTGGCGGAGCTGAGCCACAGAAAGCGCTATGGCTTTATCATAACAAATCCGCCTTACGGTGAGAGAATATTTGAGAAAAATGAGCTTCCGGAGCTTTATGCGACGCTTGGAAAGAGATACAGGGAGCTTGATGACTGGAGTATGTACGTTATAACGGCGCTCGAGGATGCGGAAAAGCATATCGGGGCGAAAGCCACAAAAAACCGCAAGATATACAACGGCATGATGAAGACCTATTTTTATTCATATCAGGGAAAGAAACCTGAGAAAAAAACTACCGGAGGTCAGTATGATGAGAGTGATATTCGCAACAGGCAATAAGGATAAGATCAGAGAGCTTAAGGAGATCATGGAGGGCACCGGCATAGAGGGGTTTACCGCAAAGGAGTGCGGGCTGAGTACCGGAGCTGAGGAAAACGGTGATACCTTTGCTGCAAACGCCGAGATCAAGGCACTGGATATCTACAGTCAGCTTAAGAAAAAAGGCGAGGAAGCGGATACGCTTGTTATGGCCGATGACAGCGGGCTGTGCATAGATTTCCTTGACGGGCAGCCGGGAGTATACTCATCGAGATTTCTCGGAGAGGATACAAGCTACAGCATCAAGAATCCTAAGATCATAGACATGCTTTCCGAAGCTGAGCCTGGCAGAAGAGGCGCGCATTATGTCTGCGACATTTGTCTTGTGGAGCCTTCGGGCAGAGTCATGCACGAAGAGGGACGCATGAGCGGAAGCATTGCATATAAGGAAGCGGGCCGCGGAGGCTTTGGCTACGATCCGATCTTTTATCTTGATGACAGGGGCTGCACAGCGGCGGAACTGAGTCCTGAGGCTAAAAATGCCATCTCACACCGTGGTTCTGCCATGAGAAAGATGCTCGAGAGAATAAAGAAGGAAGGAATCATCTGATGCTTCACCGGATGTTTCGGACAGCGCCCTTTAAGAAAAGCCGGGCGCATTTGCTGTCCGGGATCACAGAGATTACCGAGGATGACAGGAAATGGCTCTACAGCGAGCTGGAGGACTATCTTAAGGACGATTCCGTGCAGAGCATGGCCGGATTTATCCAGCATGGAAATGTGACCACGCTTCAGCATTCGCTGAGAGTAGCTGAGGCGAGCCTTGCGCTCGACAGAGCGCTGGGGTCGCGGTCGGACAGGCATACGCTTGCAGTCAGCGCGCTCCTGCATGATTATTATCTTTATGACTGGCACGGAAGGAGCCTTAAGTACTGCAATCACGGCTTTACGCATCCGGAGGCAGCCATGCAGAATGCCGTCAGACATTTTAATGTGTCAAAGGATATCCGGGATGCTATAAGGACACATATGTGGCCGCTTACGCTTCTGCATATACCAAAGAGCAGAGAGGCGGCGATACTCTGCGCAGCGGATAAGTACTGCTCGCTTACAGAGACCTTATTCTGCAGAAAACGGAAAGGATGACCGGCTGTCCTATGGCAGCAGGCGTATATGTATGCGCAGAAGAAAATGCGGAAAACAATGCGGAAAATAAGGCGGAAAACAAGGCGGTAAAACAGGAGGAAACGAAATTAATATATGGCAGTATGCAGATTCTTTTTACTGTTTTTGACTTACAGCTTCATAGGATGGATATTTGAAACGGTATACTGCACTGTGAAAGAGGGATGCTGGGAAAACAGAGGCTTTCTGTACGGACCTGTCATACCGATCTACGGAGCAGGAGCTGCCGCTATCACGCTGGTGATGAGGCTGCTCGCCGCAAACGGACACAGTGAGCCGGGCAGGCTGCAGCTGTTCCTGATATGCTTTTTCGGAAGCGCGGTGCTTGAGTTCAGTACTCACTGGCTGCTTGAAAAGCTGTTTCACGCGAGATGGTGGGATTACAGTGATATGCCGCTCAATATAAACGGACGCATATGTCTGCCGGCATCCACGCTTTTCGGCCTGAGCGGGATGTGGGTGATCTATACGATGAACCCGGTGATAGACAGATATACGGCGGGAATCGCGGATATCTGGGCTGAGCTTGCGGGTATGCTTACGCTTGCGCTGTTCATGATGGACACGACACTTACGATTTCCGCGCTTACGGATTTTGCTATAAATGTCAGAAATGCCGAAGAGGTATGGAACCGGCAGATGTCCAATGCGGTTACAAAAACAGCCGACACGGTGAACTCTGTTCAGACTAAGACTGCGGATGCACTGAAGGCAGGAGAGGAATATACACTAAGATATATAGAGCATATAAGCAGAAATATGGGACACATGAGGAAAAATGCCATAAGCCGTATACGCAGGATAAGCGTACCTGCAAGACCGCAGGTGCCGGGCATTCCGGATGCCATTAAGGTAGCGGAGGTGCTGCACAGGAGGCTTAAAAGCACAGCCTTCAGGATAAGAACCAGATCAGCGGAAAAGGCTGATGGTCTCTCTGAAGATAAGTAATCAGCATAACGGCGTGATGGCATAACGGAATAACGGCCGGCAGAAAGGCATGACGGCCGGAAGCTTTATTACTGACCGATAAGTAAAAACAGGACCCCCATTCAGAACGGGATCCTGTTTTTTCATGTTGTGTGCTATCGTTATTTTTAAGCAGATATGATGCCGGCTGAGCCGGTACAGTTACAGTATCAGCCGTCAAATTCATCCTTTTTGATGGCCTTGATCGAATTATCATGCGCAGTATCCTGGCCTATGCCAAGTCTTTCAAATACAAGGCTGTAGCCGTCTTCCCCATAGGCAAGAGAGCGGTTGACACGGCTTATGGTTGCGGTAGATGCGCCTGTCTGAGCCGCAATATTAAGGTATGTCATCTTCTCGGTAAGAAGCACTGCTACCTCATATCGCTGCGCTATGGCGAGAAGCTCTTTTACTGTGCAGACATCTTCAAAAAACTTATAGCATTCTTCCTTTGTCTTAAGCTGAAGCACCGCGTCAAAAAGATGCTCAACGGATTCTGTATGTGTTTTGGTACTCATGATTTTTCCTTTCGACAATCTGTTAAAATGAAAATACAGTAACTATTCAGCAGATATTTGATGCATGAGCAGGCAAGCCGCCGACCCGTATTGCAAATGTTCCTTATGCATGCTGCTGAACAGCTGCAAAATGTATAAATGTACAGATGTACCGGAGCGTTTTCCGCGGCATCTGCTTTAACACTTTCCTATACGAAAAATTTAACACTTCAAAACGCGAAAGTCAACGGAAGCATAAATTAAGAATTAATGAAAAAACAAACTGAAAAAGCAATATCGACAATATCGATCCTGGCGGTCCTATGTCCGAGTACTGTTTTACAAATGCACGCAATTATGCTATAGTAGGCTGATGAATGATTTCGGTCGTGCGAAAGCAGCGATCCTTATAACAGAGAGGAACACCATGAAAGATTACAGCATCAATACAAAGTGCGTACAGGCAGGCTATACACCGGGAAACGGTGAGCCGAGACAGATCCCTATAGTACAGTCCACTACCTTTAAGTATGAGACCAGCGAAGCCATGGGAAAGCTTTTTGATCTTGAAGCCAGCGGATATTTCTATACCAGACTTCAGAACCCGACCAATGATTATGTTGCGGCAAAGATCGCTGCGCTTGAGGGAGGTACGGCAGGCATGCTTACATCCTCAGGACAGGCAGCCAACTTCTTTGCGCTCTTCAATATCTGTGAATGCGGAAGCCATATTGTAGCATCATCATCCATCTACGGCGGAACCTTTAACCTCATTTCAGTAACCATGGCAAAGATGGGCATTGAGGCGACATTCGTATCACCTGACTGCACAGAGGAAGAACTCAACGCTGCATTTAAGGACAATACAAGAGCCGTATTCGGAGAGACTATCGCAAATCCGGCCCTTACAGTCCTCGATATTGAGAAATTTGCAAAGGCAGCGCATGCGCACGGCGTACCGCTTATCGTAGACAATACCTTCCCTACACCGGTTAACTGCAGACCTATCGAGTGGGGAGCTGATATAGTCACACATTCAACCACAAAGTACATGGACGGACACGGAGCAGCCGTAGGCGGAGCTATCGTTGACAGCGGAAACTTTGACTGGATGGCGCACGCTGACAAGTTCCCGGGACTCTGCACACCTGATGAGTCCTATCATGGCATCACCTATGCCGAGAAGTTCGGCAAGGGCGGCGCATTTATTACCAAATGCACCTCACAGCTTATGAGAGACTTCGGTTCCATCCAGGCTCCTCAGAACGCTTTCATCCTCAACCTCGGACTTGAGTCGCTTCATGTACGTATGCCGCGCCACGTTGAAAACGGACAGGCTGTTGCGGAGTTCCTTGAGAAGCATCCTAAGGTTAAAAAGGTCAACTATTCGGGACTTAAGTCAGACAAGTACTATGCAACAGCGCAGAAGTATCTTCCGAACGGAGGCTGCGGCGTAGTTTCCTTCGAACTCGAGGGTGGAAGAGAAGCAGCTGAGATCTTCATGAAGAATCTCAAGCTTGCGGCAATCGAGACCCATGTAGCAGATGCAAGGACCTGCTGCCTCAACCCTGCAACCTCAACACACAGACAGATGAATGAGGAACAGCTCATAGCTGCAGGAGTACCGGCCGGACTTGTAAGAATGTCCTGCGGACTTGAGGACAAGAACGATCTTATCGCCGATCTTGCCCAGGCTCTCGATGCAATCTGATATAGAGACAGGGATATCTTTTGACAAATATATCTTTTGACATGCAGATGTATTTTTGATGTACAGACATAATTTTTTGATCGTTATATATGCAGAATCCATTCAGCAGTAAAAAATCAAATATATTGTTCTGGATAATGCCGGCAGCATGCGTATTGCTCATGCTGCCGGTTTTCAGCAGAAAGCTCATGTATGGATATCTGCCCCACGCCTGCGCCATACTTCTCTGCGGTCTGATAATCACGGTATCGCGCAGTCTCAGAGACAGAGGATATACTGCTTCACAGCTGGGACTTACACCTATGAAGAACCGCGACATGCGCTATGACTGGCTCAGACTTGTATCGGTACTGCTGGTAGTGCTGGTGCATGCAATAGACGGGCGCATGCCGTTTATAACGGAACCGGGGCAGACAGTGGTTTCCGGAGTTGAGGTGCACGCGGGAGGCACGCTGGTCTATATAATGAGTGTGCTGAGGATGCTCGGACTTTCAGGAAATATCCTCTTTATCATGCTTTCCGGAGCGCTTTTGCTTAAATATAAGGAAAATGAGAGCATAGGGAAATTTTATGTCAAGCGTTTCAGCAGAGTAGTGCTGCCCATGATGGCGGCGATAGCCTTTTACCTGTGGATAAACAGAGAGATACCGGAGTCGGTCCCGGACCTTCTTAAGCTTGTTTTATACAAGTTCTGGACAGGGGACTACAGTGAAACCCCGTTTTACTGGCTGCTTTATGTACTGCTGTCACTGTATACGGTCTTCCCTTTTTTCAGATATATGTTCAGGGATATGCCGTATAAAGCGCTTACTGCGCTTACAGCTGCGTGTATTATCTTCATGTATCTGCAGTCTCCGCAGAGGACATATACATTTGCTGTCACAACGATACTGACATGGTGGATAGCATTTGCAATCATGGGCCTATGGATGTCGAGACCGGAAACCGAGCGGTACTATAAGCCGTTAAAATTCCTTGGTCTGACCGCATTCATATATATCTGTTATCTGATCCGCAGATACGGAGATTACAGCAGCTACATATCCAGGATAGTTTATTTCACACCGCATATGTCATTTCTTGTGATGGGTGAGTTTGCGCTGGTCTTTGATATAAAAGCGCTCAAAGAAAAGCAGAATATCTTCCTGCGGTTCTTCAGCAAATACAGCTTCAGCATCATACTTATGCACTGGTTCTGTCTGTTTATTATAGTTCGGAAATTCTTGTTGGTATTTGATCCGACCAGACTGGCGGCCGGTGTGCTGTACGATTTTGTAATGACCATTATCTGCTCTATGGCAGCAGCCTTTGCATTTGAAAACTTTGTAAATGTCATACCACTGTACGTTTTCGACAGGCTTGTTCAGTGTTTAAGCGGACTATATTACAGACTGGTACAGAAAACTCTTATGAAAAAGCAAAACTGACCCGCTTGACCGAAAAGAAGCAAGGATATGATCAGCGGCAGCCCAGGATGTACAGGATCTGCAGTTAATTACGAGGATAAATATGATCGGTATAATAACAAATGTTGCAGCCGTGTTTATCGGCGGAATACTCGGCAGTGTGTTCGGCTCAAGACTTCCGGACAACCTTGTGAAGCAGCTCAATAAGGTATTCGGGATCTGCGCAATGTCCATGGGCATAAGCTCCATAACTCTGATGCAGAACATGCCCGCAGTTGTGTTGGCCATGATCCTTGGCTCAAGCCTGGGACTTATCATATGCCTTGGAGACAAAATCGCCGCAGGCGGACAGGCTATGGGACGCGCAGCCAACAGATTGCTCAGCGGCATGAGCAAGGCGGGCATGAGTCCGGACGAGTTCGAGTCGCTGCTTGTCACGGCAATCGTGCTTTTCTGCTCAAGCGGCACCGGCATATACGGAAGCCTCGATGCAGGCATGACAGGAAATGTCACAGTGCTTATGGCAAAATCCGTGCTGGATCTCTTCACAGCCATGATATTTGCCTGCAATCTCGGCATAGTCACATCTTTCGTAGCACTGCCGCAGCTGATCATTTTCACGATGCTCTTTCTTCTGGCAGGCGTGATCTATCCGCTCACAACACCGGTCATGATCAATGATTTCAAGGCCTGCGGAGGCTTTATACTTGTTGCCACAGGCTTCCGCATAGCGAAGATAGCGGATTTCCCGATCGCAGACATGATACCGGCCATGATCCTTGTCATGCCTGTAAGCAGCATCTGGACGAATTTCATAGTACCGCTCCTGTAAGCAGTATCCGGACGAATTTCATAGTACCGCTCCTGTAATCAGCATCAGGAAGAATTTAATTGCACAGCTCCTGTAAACGTAAACAGTATGAATATAATAGTA
>R11__coassemble_2580_pt1 | contig 8856 bp, 5 predicted proteins | sample R11__metabat2_high_PE_001 | metagenome-assembled genome bin R11 | reverse complement strand
TGTAAAGGCGGATGCCTCTGTTATAGGTACAATCAGAAACGTCCGGCTCGAAGAGGCGCACGGCTTTTATTTTACAGGCCGCTTATAAAGACATATTACAGGCATATACGTATATTATTATACCGGCAGCCTGTAAAAATATTTTACAGGTAGTTTATGAAGATCGATACTTCAAAGATGTCACCGATGATGGTGCATTATCTTGAAACTAAGGAAAAGTATAAGGACTGCATTCTTTTTTACCGTCTCGGTGATTTTTATGAGATGTTCTTTGAAGATGCGAAAACCGTTTCATCCGAACTGGAGCTTGTGCTCACAGGCAAGGACTGCGGATTAGAGGAACGTGCGCCAATGTGCGGCGTTCCTTTTCATGCTGCGGACAGCTACATTGCCAGACTTGTAAAAAAAGGCTACAAGGTCGCTATAGCAGAGCAGCTTGAAGACCCAAAGACCGCCAAGGGACTTGTGAAAAGGGACGTCATCAAGGTCGTCACTCCGGGAACCATAACCGACGGAACGCAGCTTGATGAGCGCAGAAACAATTATCTGGTGTGCGTTGTATATGTATGCGATACCTACGGCATATCGGCCATAGATATCTCCACCGGTGATTTCTTCACCTCACAGGCGGCCGATGTAAGGGAACTCTATGACGAGATCAATCATTACTCGCCGTCTGAGCTTATCTGCAACGATGAACTGCTTATCTCGGAAGCAGACATCAATTCACTGAAAAACAGGTATCATTTTGTGCTTTCGGCCATGCCGAAGCATTACTTTGATGAAAAGGAAGACAGGCAGCTCCTCAGCAGCCATTTCGGAAAGAGCATAGAAGAGCTGGGACTTGAAGGCAGCTTTGCGGCAGTCATATCCGCGGGAGCCGCGCTCAAGTACGCTTACGATACACAGTTTTCATCGGTAAGCTATATCACATCCATCAGCTGCAGAAGTCTCGGAAGCTGCATGGTCATCGATTCGCAGACCATGCGCAACCTTGAACTACTCGAAACACTGAGAGATAAGGAAAGGCGCGGAAGCCTTCTGTGGGTACTGGACAGGACCAGGACGGCCATGGGCGGCCGTCTGATGAGAACTGTGATCTCGGAGCCGCTCATCAGCAAAAAAGAGATAGTGCGCAGACAGAAGGCGGTCGGAGAACTGAATGACCGTTTTATTGACCGCGAGGAAATGATCGAATACATGAAGCCGGTCTATGACCTTGAAAGGCTCCTTTCGAGGATCAGCGCCGGAAGAGCCGACCCTCACGATCTGCTTGCCTTCAAGAGTTCCATCGAAATGATCCCGCATATCAGGCTTGTGCTTTCAAGCTTCGAGTCAGAGCTTCTTAAGGAGCTTCTGGACGGACTTGATGAGCTCCGCGAGCTCTTCGAAATGCTGGATGCGGCAATCGATGAGGACGCTCCGGTCTCGCAGAGGGACGGCGGCATTATCAAGGATAATTACGATGCCGAAGTCGACAGGCTGAGAGAGCTCAGAAACAACGGCAAGGATCTTGTGCTTCAGATGGAGGAGCGCGAAAGGGAGCGCTCGGGCATAAAGAACCTGCGCATCAAATTCAACAAGATCTTCGGTTATTCGATAGAGATAGGCAATGCCTTCAAAGACAGCGCGCCTGCCGATTATATACGAAAGCAGACGCTCACGACCTGCGAGCGCTATACAACCGCTGAGCTTCAGAAGCTTGCAGACGATATACTCGGGGCGGATGACAGGCTTAAAACGCTCGAGTATGACATTTTCAGCGGTATAAGAGAAAAGATCTCCGCAGAAGCGGACAGGATACATAAGCTTTCCAAATCCCTTGCCATGCTGGATGTGCTCTGCTCATTTTCAGTTGTTGCGCTGAGAAACAGATACGTGTGCCCTAAGATCACAGAGAACGGTGCCCTTAATATAAAGGACGGACGCCACCCTGTTGTGGAGATGATGCTCGGTGACGATGCATTTGTATCCAACGATACCTATCTCAATGACAGTACAGACAGGGTAAATATCATTACAGGCCCTAATATGGCCGGCAAATCCACATATATGAGGCAGGTCGCTCTGATCGTGCTGATGGCGCAGATCGGCTCCTTTGTGCCGTGCAGGTCCGCTGACATACCGATATGCGACCGTATATTTACGAGAGTGGGAGCTTCGGATGACCTGGCCAGCGGCCAGTCTACATTCATGGTGGAAATGAATGAGGTTGCTAACATTCTCAGAAATGCCACCAGAAAGAGCCTGCTGATACTTGATGAGATTGGACGCGGAACCTCGACCTTTGACGGACTTTCGATAGCATGGGCGGTCGTGGAATACGTAAGCTCCAGAAACCGCATAGGCGCCAAGACTCTTTTCGCAACGCATTACCATGAACTGACGGAGCTTGAGGGCAAGATCGACGGAGTGCATAACTACTGCATAGCTGTTAAGGAAAATGACGGGGATCTGATCTTCCTGAGAAAGATAGTGCCGGGCGGCGCTGACAAATCTTACGGTATCGCCGTAGCAAGGCTTGCCGGAGTGCCTGAGCAGGTTACCGAACGGGCCTACCAGATCTCCCAGATGCTTACAGATGCCGACATAGCAGCCGGACACGTTTCAGCGCATGCCGACTCATCTGTATTTGATGAAGATGGGCTGTTCAGTAAAAAGGAAGCTGAAAGCGCAGAGACCGTAAGCAAAGAGGAAAAGAAGATCATAGAAGAGCTTAAGGCGATGAATATCGAACGTCTTACGCCGATAGAAGCGCTTCTGTATATTAATGGGCTTAAGGAGCGGCTTAAATGATCTATCAGCTTGACAGAGCTACAATTGATAAGATAGCGGCCGGTGAGGTCGTGGAACGGCCGGGGAGCGTGGTAAAGGAACTCCTTGAAAATTCCATCGACTCAGGCGCCTCGGGCATCAGCATAGAGATAAAGAACGGCGGAAGCGGACTCATCAGAGTCACAGACAATGGCTGCGGAATATCCAAAGACGACATACCCGCTGCATTTTTACGACACGCCACCTCAAAACTCAGATCCGCTGAAGACCTTAACCACATCAGGACCATGGGCTTCAGAGGTGAAGCGCTCGCATCTATCGCAGGAGTCTCGCAGCTTGAGCTTATTACCAAACAGAAGGACGAGCTGCTGGGATACCGCTACCAGATCGAGGGTGGCAGAGAGACCGCCTTTCAGGAGGTTGGAGCCCCTGACGGCACGTCCATCATAGTAAGAAATCTGTTTTACAATGTCCCTGCGCGCAGGAAGTTTCTGAAATCCGCAGCATCAGAGGCCGCAAACTGCCGTGATCTCATTGAAAAGGCGGCATTTGCAAACCCGGGCATCAGTTTCAGCTATAAGGAGGAGGGGCGTACGGTCCTCAATACCTCCGGAAACGGCCGGCTGCTCGACGTGATCTACACCATTTGCGGACGCAGCATTGTAAATGAACTGATAGAGGTCGACTACACAGGAGATGTACGTATAAAGGGCTATATCGGAAAACCATCCGCGGCCCGCGCCAAAAGGGATTTTGAGATATATTTCGTAAATTCCAGATATATAAAGTCCGCTGTGATAGGCAAGGCGATCGAGGATGCTTTCAAGCCTTACCTTATGCAGCACAGATTCCCGTTCTGCGTGCTTATGATAGACGCGGAGCCTGAGAAGATAGATGTAAATGTTCATCCCCGCAAGATGGAGGTGCGTTTTTCGGACAATCAGGCAGTGTACAATGCTGTAGCGGAGGCAGTGACCTACGCGCTTAAGGGGGACAGTCTTATTCCCGACGCTCTTAAGCCTGTGCCGGATACCATACGTCCAGAGCCTGCAAAGGAAAATGCGCCGGAGCCGTTTGAAAGATCAAGGGCAAGCGAGGGTGGTCCGAAGTCGCTCGAAACAGCGAAGCTTAATGAAAGCACGCCGAACCCGTTTGACGCAGCGAAACTTAAGGAAAGCGCGCCTGGGACGACCGGAACAGCAAAGGTTAAGGAAACCACACCGGACCTGTTTGACGCAGCGAAACTTAAGGAAAACACGCTGAACCGGTTTGATGCAGCAAGTGTTAAGGAAACCACCTCGGACCCCTTCAAAACAGCAAAGGTTAGGGAAAGCTCCCAGAACACATTCGAAACAACAAAGGCTAAGGAAAACTCCCCGAATCTGTTTGAGACAGCAAGGACTAAGGAATCTGCGCCGGTCCAGCTTACGCTTAATGAACTGGCCGCAGGATATATGCAGGATAAGACTGCAGAGGATCGGCATCACGAATCAGCCGGCAGGGAAGCTGCAGGCGCAATAGACGGCGCTTATCCGGAAATAAAGAAGGAATCCTGCAGCACCGATATCCCGGAGGAGAATATATTAACAGCTGCGGACAAAAACCATGTAAATGCTGCAGCTTCCGGTAATAATAAACATGCAGAATCAGAAACAGACATACCTGGAGCAGCTGCCTTCGGACCGAAGCTGCGCCTCATAGGACAGGTATTCGACACCTACTGGATAGCCGAATGCGGCAGCGAGCTTTTCATTATCGACCAGCACGCGGCGCATGAAAAGGTAAACTACGAGCGGTTTATGAAGCAGCTGACTGACGGAAACAACGGTTCGCAGATGATCTATCCTCCGATAATGCTGCATTTAAATGCTGCTGAAGCCTCTATGCTGAGGGAAAATCTGCAGAGCTTTGAAGAACTTGGCTATGAGATAGAAGACACCGACAACAATGATTTCGTTGTAAGGGCAGTTCCCGTGGCGATAAAGGACATAGGGGACGCCGAGCTTTTAGGCGAACTGATAGACAGCCTGTGCGAGGAACGAAAGGGAATATCCTCACAGCTTATGCGTGATACCATAGCTTCGATGTCCTGCAAGGCAGCTGTCAAAGGAAACAGGCGCCTTTCGTTTATGGAAATTGAGGCGCTTCTGCAGGAGATGCTGAAGCTTGAAAATCCGTACAACTGTCCGCACGGAAGACCTACAGTGATAAAATGGTCCAAAACAGAGCTTGAAAAGCTTTTCAAGAGGATAGTATGATGTCCGGTTTCCGATGCCCGGTGCGGGCAGCGAAGCGGAATTGCAATCAACATTGACTGAAAATAATATGACCGGTAACACAAATGAAAAACTTATAATAATCGCCGGGCCCACCGCGGTCGGAAAAAGCGGGACGGCTGTAAGCATTGCCGAGCGTTTTAACGGAGAGGTGGTATCAGCAGACAGCATGCAGATATATAAGGGCATGGATATAGGTACGGCTAAGGTCACCGCAGAGGAAATGCGCGGCATCCGCCACCATCTCATCGACTTTAAGGATCCGCACGAGGATTACAATGTCGTCGAGTTCCAGTATATGGCTTCGACAGCGATAAGCGATATAAACTCCAGAGGAAAGCTTCCGGTGCTATGCGGAGGTACAGGCTTTTACATCCAGGCGCTGCTTTACGGAATCGACTTCAGCAGTGAGCCGCCTTCAGATAAGGAGAATGAACTGCGCAGCTCTCTAAGGGAATACGCGGAAAAATACGGAACTGCGGCTCTGCACGAAAGACTTGCCGGGATAGATCCTGAAAGCGCGGAAAGCATCCCGAAGGAAAATATCAAGCGGGTGATACGCGCAATTGAATTTTATGAGCTTCACGGAAAGAAGATCTCCGAGCACAACAGGGATGAGGCTCTTAAGCGGCAGCATCCGCTCTATGACAGCATTTTCATAGTTTTAAACGATGACCGCAAAAAGCTTTATGAGCGCATTGATAAAAGAGTTGATAAAATGCTTGAGGCGGGCCTGGTTGATGAAGTGCGCCGTCTGCTTGAGGCAGGCGTACCGGAAAGTTCTACTGCCATGCAGGCCATCGGCTATCGTGAGATAGTAAGCTTTCTAAAGGGCAATGTCAGTCTTGATGGCGCTGTGGAGCTTATAAAGCAGAATTCCAGACACTACGCAAAGAGACAGCTTACCTGGTTCAGGAGAGAGCAGAACACAGTATGGCTCAATATAGGCGAATGCGATGCCACAGAGGAGATTAGCCGGCTTATTGAAGCTCAGTCCGGAAGATTTGGAAGATAACATACTCAGCTTTAAATGCTGCAATAAAAATCACGCAAATTTACATTGGATTAAAAGTCAGATTGGATTATCCGCTGATTTCAGGCCGTTTATACGCTGTAAAAGTTTATACGGCAGGGGGCGGATCACGAAAATCATTGACATTACAAGCTGCAAGGGATTCAGGAGACTAAGAATTATGAATAAAATCGATGAAATGTATCTCAGTATGGGCATATCGCCGGAGATAGCGGAGATAGTCAACAATGCCGAAAAGGAACTCGCAGAGCGCTTCAGCGAGATAGACCGCATAGCAGAGTACAATCAGCTTAAGGTCGTAAAGGCCATGCAGGATGAGGGAGTTGCCCCAGAGTGTATGTACGAAACTACAGGCTACGGCTACAATGACATCGGACGCGACAAGCTCGAAAGCGTATACGCAAGGACCTTCAATACAGAGGATGCTCTTGTGAGAAGCCAGATAGTCTGCGGTACGCATGCGCTTACCGTCGCACTCTACGGAAATACACGCCCCGGAGATGAGATCTTTTCACCTACAGGACTTCCTTACGATACACTGCAGGAGGTCATAGGCATACGGGAATCCTCCGGTTCACTTAAGGATTACGGCATCAGCTTTGCCTATGCGGATCTCAAAGAGGACGGAAGTTTCGATTATGAAAAGATAAGAGAGGGCATCAACGAACGCACGGCACTTATCGAGATACAGAGGAGCCGCGGATATTCGGCAAGACATTCACTTTCCGTTGCCGAGATAAAGGAGCTTATAGCTTTTATCAGGTCGGTAAAGCCGAATGTTACTATCATGGTAGACAACTGCTACGGCGAATTTACAGGATATATTGAGCCGTCAGAGGTTGGAGCCGATATGATAGTCGGTTCTCTTATAAAGAACCCTGGCGGCGGCATCGCCCCTGTAGGCGGCTATATAGCAGGTACTAAGAAATGTGTTGAAAATGCTGCATGCCGGCTTATAGCTCCGGGACTTGCCAAAGAGGTCGGGCCATCGCTCGGAAACAACAGACTGCTTTACCAGGGCTTTTTCCAGGCGCCCCAGGTGGCAGCCGGCGCATTAAAGGGCGCCATACTGCTTTCAAAGTCCTGTGAAGCGCTCGGCATAGAGGCATCTCCGGGATCTGCTGACGAAAGAAATGATATTATCCAGTCAGTCATATTCCATGATCCGGCAAAGGTCATCAGCTTCTGCAAGGGTATACAGAAGGCCGCTGCGGTAGATTCAACGGCCGCTCCCGAGCCTGCTCCGATGCCCGGCTATGACAGTGATATTATCATGGCTGCAGGCTGCTTTGTACAGGGCTCTTCGATCGAGCTTTCGGCTGACGGACCTCTGAGAGATCCATACACTGTTTTCTTCCAGGGAGGAATAACATATTTCCATTCTAAGCTCGGAGTCATGATGGGACTTGAACAGCTTAAAAAGGATGGCTTCATCGCAAGAAGTTTGTAAGATTTATGATCGGGCATTTTACTTTTATTAAGCCTGCACTTATGTTAAAATACTAGATACTGTTCAGCTTTATGCTGTACTTAAGCAGAAGGTGGTCATTATGGTCAGATGTCTGTCCGGACAAAAGGAGACTATATGATTACAGGAAGACTTAAGGATATGCCGGACTGCGAAAAGCCGTATGAGAAATGCCTGGAGAATGGTCCGGAGGCTCTCAGCGATACGGAATTGCTTGCAGTTCTTCTGAAAACAGGCACATCTAAAAAGGATGTGCTGTCCGTAGCCGACGGGCTGCTTCATTTCAATGACAATGATCAGGGGCTGCTGGGTCTGCTCGGCATGAGCATTGAGCAGCTTTCGGATTGCTATGGCATAGGCAGAGTCAAGGCGATACAGTTAAGCTGCGTTTTCGAGATCTCGAGACGCATATGGAGAAACAGCTGCAGAAAGAGGATCAGACTTTCGGATCCCGGATCTGTGGCGGATTATTACAAGGAGCATATCAGGCACTGTGACGTAGAGCAGGTGCATATCATGCTCTTTGATGTGAAAAACACTTTTCTGAGGAGCATACTTATATCACAGGGGACTCTGTGCAGTTCGGCAGTGTCTCCGAGAGAGATATTTAAGGAAGTCCTCAGATATAAGGCTGCGGCATTTGTACTGATTCACAACCATCCGAGCGGCGATGCCGAGCCAAGCAAAGAGGATATTTATTTCAGCTCGCTGCTTTACAAAAGCGGTCTGCTGATGAATGTCACTCTCTATGATTCGATCATCATCGGTGACAACAGCTACGTAAGCTTCAGGGAGAATGATCTTTTTAACCTGGATATTGATCTGACCGGAAACTGAGCTTTTTTAGTGCAGGGCATTTGACAGGGGATTTTTTCAGCATCCGCTAGATCTGATATATTTACCTGCCGAATTTATATGCTGCGCATTTAACCGTGTATTTTTATCTGTAAACCATCAAATGGATAATAAGGCGTCTAAATATATACTTATATTTCTGACTGTTGCCTGTTCGATACTTATAGTGCTGAGCATCATGCAGGACAGAGTTATGAGTCCGATAAGAAATACTATCGGATATTTTCTTGTACCCATTCAGCGCGGTGTCAATACAGCCGGAACGGGTGTCTATGATTTTATTATAGATCAGAAAAATCTCCGCTATACCTACATTTTAAATGAAGAACTGAGAGAGCAGGTGGCAGAGCTTACCGAGGAAAACAACCGCCTTAAAAGCGAGACGCTTGAGCTTCAGAGGCTCAGGGAACTGTATCAGCTCGACCAGCAGTATATGCAGTATCCTAAGG
>R11__coassemble_2579_pt1 | contig 8859 bp, 6 predicted proteins | sample R11__metabat2_high_PE_001 | metagenome-assembled genome bin R11 | reverse complement strand
GATGGACATAACTACACACCTCCTTTACCGATATGCAACATTGGTATTATACATACCGCAAATTTCGTTGTCAATACTCTTTAAAAAATATTTTATCAGCCGATAAGTGCCTTTGTATCAAGGGCGATCTGGAGCTCCTCGTTTGTAGGAAGGAGGTAAACCTTAACCTTGGAATCGTCAGCAGAGATAAGAGCCTCTTCGCCACGGATATCATTTCTGGCATCATCGATCTTAACTCCCATGTATCCGAGATAGTCGCAGATGATCTTTCTTGTCTTCTTGTCATTCTCACCAACACCGGCTGTGAAGCAGATGCAGTCAACACCGTTCATGGCTGCTGTGTAAGCGCCGATGTACTTTGCTACTCTGTAACGGAATGCATCAAGAGCAACCTCTGCCTTCTTGTTTCCTTCAGCTGCTGCAGCTTCAACATCACGGAAGTCTGATGAAATGCCGCCGCTCATGCCGAGGATACCTGACTTCTTGTTGAGGATATTGAGCATATCGTTGATATCTCTTCCCTCCTTGTTGCAGATATACTGAAGAACTGCAGGATCGATGTCACCTGAACGTGTTCCCATGATAAGTCCCTCAAGAGGAGTAAGACCCATAGATGTATCTACGCACTTGCCGCCGATAGAAGCTGAAACAGATCCGCCGTTTCCGATGTGGCAAACGATAACCTTTGCGTTATCCTTGTCAAGGCCGGCGATCTCGATGGCTCTGTGTGAAACATAGTTGTGTGATGTTCCGTGGAAGCCGTAGCGGCGAACCGAATACTTCTCAAGGTACTCGATCGGAATAGCATATGTATAAGCCTTAGGAGCCATAGCCATACCGAAGGATGTATCGAATACTGCTACATTTGGCTTGCCAGGCATAGCAGCCTCGCATGCCTCGATACCTGTAAGGTTTGCAGGGTTGTGAAGAGGAGCAAGGTCGATGCACTCTCTGATAATGTCCTTAACCTCAGGAGTAACGATGCAGGATGCTGTGATCTTCTGTCCGCCATGTACGACTCTGTGTCCGATAGCGCTGATCTCGTCAACAGAAGCAACAACGCCGTGCTCAGCATCTGTAATAGCTGCCATAACAAGCTCTACGGCTCTCTTGTGGTCAGGCATAGGAGAAGTCTGAACGAAATTGTCCTTGCCAGGAACCTTATGTGTAAGAACAGAACCCTCAATACCGATACGCTCGCAGAGACCCTTGCAGAGTACGCTATTGTTGTCCATATCAATGATCTGATACTTAAGTGATGAACTTCCGCAGTTCAATACAAGAATTTTCATGGTTTTTCTCCCCTCATGAATCCTTAGTGTCCTTATTGAACACCATCATTAAAACACCCCGGAGCCGCTCCGTGCGTATGCATGATCAGAAATCTGTATCCGCAAAAACACCAGCCTGATCCGATACCAGCTTACCCAGCCGGTCCTTATACTGCAGCAATCGGCCGCGCCGTACTGCACATTCTTCTGAATTTTAACACACATTAAAAAAAATTACTATATTGAACAAGAGAAAATACATCGGTGTTCATCCGCTTCATCCGCTGTTCATCTTATCTTATATCTTATATATTCCGATTATATTTCGATGCTTGCAGGACGGCATATTTTCGTGTTAGCATACTTTTGAAACGTAAAATTTATCTCAGTCTGCCGTCCTGAACCGTATGTTTTCAGCTGACCGCCATGGTCATGTCCCGCAATATATGCTGCACTACAGTAAGTTCAAGTCCGGCCTGCCTGAAAACCAATATAAGAGGCTTACATTGAAAACCGGAGCTGTTATCTGTGAACTTAATCCGCTGCACAACGGGCACGCGCGTCTTTTCCGTCTGATGAAGGAGGAGCACGGGTGTGATTTTGCTGTTGCTGTTATGAGCGGGAATTATGTTCAGCGCGGCGCTCCTGCTGTCATGGATAAATTCACAAGGGCAAGAGCCGCACTGCTCTGCGGGGCCGACCTGGTCATCGAGCTTCCGCAGCTTTTCTCAATATGTTCAGCAGGCGAATTTGCAAAAGCAGGGGTTGCCGCCGCAATAGCTTCAGGCTGCGACATACTCGCTTTCGGCGCTGAGCATACGGATATTCTTTCGCCGGACGGCATATACCGGGGCTCAGCTGCAGGATCTGAGGCCGAACGGTCTGCGGCTACTGAAAATGCTGAAACTGCTGAAGCTGCCGGTCTTACTGCGGGTGTTAATTCTGCAGCCGTTTCTGCTGCAAATGATAAAGCCTCAGCAATTCAGACTGTGGGTTTTAATGCTGCAGACGTTTCTGCTGCAAATGATAAAGCCTCAGCTGTTCGGACTGCGGGTTTTAATGCTGCGGGTGTTAATGCTGCAGTCCTTCACACTCCGGATAACCGGATCATAAACGGCTGCCCCTCGAAGCTTTCTGCCGGCGGTCTCTTCACAGACTATCGTAAGATCACTGCCTCCGATGCCTTCAGCACCGCCCTTCGTGATTTTTTAAAGTCCGGCATGAACTATCCTGCTGCCAGGCTCGAAGCCTTAAGGCATTCCGGATTTTCAGCTGAGGCATGCAGCTTTCTTTCCGAGCCCAACAATATACTTGCGCTCGAGTACATTGAAGCGATCTCATATTTCAGTCATGATTCCGCTCCGTCCATACGTCCGGTCATGATAGACCGCAGCGGAGATCCTTTCAGCGCTGAAACGCCTTCAGATGCCGCATTCACATCAGCCTCTGCGCTGCGAAAGCAGATGCTTTCGGATGCTGCATTTTCATATGCCCAATATGTACCTGAGGCAGCCGCAGCGCTTTATGCCGCGGATGACAGGCGCTGTTTTATGGATACCGATGATTTTTCAGGCATACTGAGCCACAGGCTGCTCTCGGGCAAATGGCGCAGCGAGGACTTCAGCAGTTTTTATGATGTTTCGCCAGAGATCGCCAACAGGCTTGCGGACATTGCTGAGCTGCCGCTAAGCTTTTCAGAGAGAGCCGCCCGCCTTAAAACCAGACAGTACACCTATACCCGGATCTCCCGCGCACTCATGCACATTGCTCTGGATATCAGCTGCGAGGAGGCCGAGGCTTATAAATCCGATGGTTTTCTGCGCTGTCTGCGCGTGCTTGGCTTCCGCAGGGATGCCGCAGAACTGCTTCATGCAGTAAAAAAGAACTGCTCCGTGCCTATGGTCACGAAAGCAGCCGACTTTAAAGAGCTGTTAAAAAATGAAATTTACAGGGATAACCTTTACTATGCGGCATTGGCAGCAAAATACGGATGCGCCGGCGAGGCAGCTTTAAATGAATACACCCGGCAGCTTGTCATTGTGTGAATGTGTGAATATTCTACAGCTCCGCTATATGCGATATGCCGTCCTGAGGGGCAACATTTATATAAAGAGATGACAGAGCCTTTTCACCGCAATTGTTTTTAAGTTCACTGAGCACTGTCTTAAGGGCAGTCTGAGGAGTATTGTTTTCCTTGCTGAGATGTCCCAGGAAGACCTGCTTAAGTCTCGGAGAAATGATCTCCGACAGCAGCTGACCGGAAGCGTTGTTGCAGAGGTGGCCGGTAGACGACATCACGCGGCGTTTGAGCATCATTGGATACGGTCCGTTCACAAGCATTGTCCTGTCATGGTTTGCTTCCAGCAGAAGCGCATCCAGTCCGAGCATGTGGTCTCTTATATAGTCATCATAATGTCCGCAGTCCGTCAGCACACAGACTGACGCCGCATCGGTATCAATACGGTATGCGCAAGGAGCGGCAGTGTCATGCCAGATCTTAAACGGTGTGATGCGCATGTCACCGATGCTTACATATCTGTCCGCGGATACCGCATTCATCAGATCCGCTCCGGCGAAATTAAAATATTCATCCTTTGCTGCTTTTGCCAGATTTCCCAGCGTTCCTTCCGATCCGTATATGCGCACTCCGTAGGCTGACATCAGGCGTTTCAGGCCCTTGATATGATCCGAATGCTCATGTGTTACAAATACGCCGTCGAGTTCTTCCGGCTTTATGCCGAATTCAGCCAGGCTGCTTACAGCGCGTTTTGCGCTTATCCCGCAGACTATCAGTATTTTTCTTTTATCAGAAACGACCAGCGTGCAGTTTCCCGCAGAGCCGCTGGCCAGACTCACAAATATCATTGTTGCAAAAATTTCCTTTATGTTTATATGTACATTTGCGGCTTTTTTATGAGTTTTCTTACATGAATTTTCTCACAGATACATCAAAGCAATTCCGGACTGTACGTTTTTCCTGTTTTTGTTACAGGAGATCCGACCTTCTGTAAGAATTCCTGCCTGCAGTTTTTTCTCATTCAGCCGGTGCTGCGAGCAGTTCACCGATCCGCGCCTTCGTTTCCTCTTCGCTTCCGCTGTTGTCAACGATATGGTCCGCGAGTATCGTAAAGGAAGCTTCATCCAGCTGGCTCGCTATTACACTCCGGCAGAGCTCCTCTGTGTAGCCGCGGCTCTCCGAGATCCTAATTATTCGTACCTCGATGTCTGCATAGACATACCATACCTCATCGGCAAGTTCAAGGAATTCCGGTGTGGGTAAAGCCGCCTCAAGAACTACATTTCCGGACTCCGAGCCGGCGATGCTTTCCCTGAGATACTCTACGACTGCAGGATGCACAATGCTGTCCGATTTCTCTCTGGCAGCTGCATTTTCATAGATGAGTTCAGCGTAGGCGGTCTTATCGATCGAGCCATCGCTTCCAAGTATCGCAGGTCCAAATGCTTCGACAAGCCTGTCGTAGCAGCTGTGTCCCGGAGTCATCAGTTCCTTTGCTGTGTCATCGGCCTTCAGCACCGTGAAGCCATTGGCTGCGATCATATCGCAGACCGTGCTTTTTCCGGATCCAACTCCGCCTATAAGAGCAATAACCATCACTGATCTCCTCCTTTATTTCCGCCGTTTTCAAGACATTCGTTAAGGTACACTATGATATCCTCAATCCCCTTATCTGAAAATGCAAATTCCCTGCATGCTTTTTCTTCATCCGGTGTTTTGTCGAATGCGAAGGGCGTAAACCAGGTAGTGCATCTGAGGATCTTCTCGATCCTGATCTCAGGTTCTGCTGCCGGTTTTTCCGGCGCAGCTTCAGGTTTTTCCGGCAAAGCTTCGGATTTTTCCGGCGCAGCTTCAGATTTTTCCGGCGCAGGTGCAGGCTCCGGATCAACAACCACCTCTACCTCGGCCTTCTCGATCCTGTACCTCAGCTTTCCTTTGGAACCGGTGTACGGGTTCTTCTTAAGGAAAGAAAGCGGAAGCAGATCGTGTATGTTTACTTTATCATTGATATATTCAGGTTTAATTACCATTGCTGTTTCCTATAACTCGTTTAGTGCAGCTTCCCGGCTGCCGTGAGAATTTTGCTCTGACCGAGATTCTCACTCTGACCGAGATTCTCGGTCTGACCGGAATTCTCAATCAGTGGCACTCGTCCCAGCTGCTGCCGGAGCCGACCTCGGCATTCAGCCGCACCTTGAGGTCGGCTGCATTTTCCATGTCGCGCTTCACAAGCTCCATTACCTCTTCAAGTTCCTCCGGCACTGCCTCGATCAGCAGTTCGTCGTGGACCTGAAGCACGATGCGCGACCTGAAGACCTTTCCGGTCCGCTCACCATTATCATCAAAGCCCGCGAGATGCCTGTTCACGCGGTTCATCGCAATCTTCATAATATCCGCCGCGGTGCCCTGTACCGGTGAATTCATCGCAACGCGCTCGCTGAAGCTCCGCTTCTGGAAATTCGACACATTGATGTCCGGTATAGGTCTGATGCGTCCGAAGGCCGTTGCAACATACCCATCGCGGTGGGCCTTTTCCACCATGGAATCCAGATAGCGCTTAACCCCCGGATAAGTTTCAAAATACTTTTCAATGTACATCTGCGCTTCCTTGCGGCCGATGGAAAGCCCCTCACCCAGACCGAAAGCCGAGATGCCGTAAACTATACCGAAATTAACAGCCTTGGCATTTTTACGCATTTCCTTAGTGACCTGCTCCACAGGCACGTGGAAGACCTCCGACGCCGTTATCGTATGGACATCCATAGCGTCGCGGTAAGCGTTTATCAGCTTTTCATCCTCTGAAAATGCAGCAAGTATCCTGAGTTCCACCTGGCTGTAGTCCGCGTCCACAAAAACGCATCCGTCAGCCGGTATGAACACGCGCCTTATCTCCCTTCCCTCAGCCGTCCTTACGGGAATATTCTGAAGGTTAGGATCCGTTGAAGATATGCGGCCTGTCGCCGTGACTGTCTGATTGAAGGTGCCGTGTATGCGGCCGTCATCGCTTATAAATGCCGAAAGTCCCGCAGCATAAGTCGAATAAAGCTTGGTTATCGTCCTGTATCTAAGTATCTGCTCAACTACCGGATGCTCATCCGCCAGCTTGCTGAGCACATCGGCCGCGGTCGAATAACCCGTCTTTGTCTTCTTGCCGCCCTTTATGCCAAGCTTTTCAAAAAGTATGCGTCCAAGCTGCGCCGGCGAATTGATATTGAATTCCTCACCCGCGAGCCTGTAGATCTCCTGCTCCTTTTCCGCGATCTCCCTGCCAAGCACCTCCGCATAGGCCTTAAGCGCTCCGGAATCCACACGTATACCGGCATTTTCCATGTCGTTGAGCGAATAGATAAGCGGCAGTTCAACGTCAGAGTACAGAGCGAGCATGCCCTTTTCCTCCAGCTTCTTAAGCACGGACTTACGCGCAAGGAACGGAATGTACGCAAGGTAAGCCATGACCTGAGCCGCAGCATCAAGCAGCTTATCATTTTCGGCGCTGCCCTTTGCAGGAGCCGCGATCAGAGACAGCTGTCCGCCCTCGCCCTCACTCTCCGCATAGCTCATACCTGTATCTTTGCCGCTGAAAATGTCGCTGAGCGCTTTTCTTCCGACGAGCTCCATGCGGCTCTTAAGCGTCACACCGAGAAAATCCCTGGAAAGGTCATCATAATCATAGACCGAGCGCAGCGGGTCAAGGAGATACATACCAAGCGCGAGGTCGTCCACGCAGCTGTTTGCCTGAACATCAAGGCATTTCAGCTGATCCTTGAAATTGACAGAAGCTATGCACACCTTTTTACTGATCAGCTTATCAAAAAGCGCGTTGATATCAGCAGTAAGCTTTTCCGCCGGATATTCCTCTCCTGCGCGTATAACGTAAAGCCTCTCATCTGAAAGACAGATGGATACCGCAGTGCAGAGGCATTTTCTATCCGATATCATTTCTGTGGTTGCGCCGACCGTTTCAGCCTCAGGCGCACATCCGGTTTCCGTGACCGCGGCCTCCCGGGCCGCTCCAGATATCTCACCGGCTGCATTTCCGGTCGCATTTTTAAGCGCCGCAGTTTTTTCCGCTGAGACCTCCCCCGCCGTATAGACCGGCTTCCCGCAGCAGATATTGATGCCGACAAGCTTCTCCTCAGCAGCATCCCTGTAAATGATGCCGGCCATAAACGGATCCGTAACCGGCTTCATATGCTCTATGGAAATGCTGCGGCCCTCCGCGGCATTTTCAGAAGCATCAGTACCATTATCGGCATCTGCAAACCGCCTGATAAGGCTGCGGAACTCGTACTCCCTGCAAAGCTTCAGAGCCTCAGCAGTATAGATAAGCTTGACAGAGGCCTTTCTGAAATCAAAATCCAGCGGAACATTGGTATCGATCGTTGCAAGCTGCTTTGAAAGCACTGCCATGTCATAATGCTCCTTGAGATTTCTGGAAGCCCTCGGCGGCTTCAGTTCATCACAGTGGGCATAAGCATTTTCAATACTGTGATACGCTGAGATAATGGCCCCGGCAGTCTTTTCGCCTATACCCTCAACACCCGGGATATTGTCCGAGGTATCGCCCATCAGCGCCTTCATGTCGATAAATTCGAGCGGTGTAACCTTGTACTCCTCAAGCACGTCCGCAGGGTAATAATTATGCACCTCAGTACGTCCCTTGGAGGTCTTCGGCACACTGATCTTTATATGTTCATCGGCAAGCTGCAGAAGGTCCCGGTCTCCGGAAAGCACCGTGACCTCCATCTCATGCATATACCGTTTGGCGAGCGTGCCGAGTATATCATCGGCCTCATAGGTCTCAAGGCTCAGTATCGGTATATTCATAGCCCTGAGCACGTCCATGATGATCGGTATCTGCTCATGCAGTTCCTCAGGCATAGGTTTTCTTGTGCCCTTGTACTCAGGAAAAAGCTGTGTACGCTTAAGAGTATGCCTGTCAACATCAAAAGCCACCGCGATATAGTCCGCCGACTCATCATCGATAGTCTTAAACATAATATTAAGGAATCCATATACCGCATTGGTATGGATTCCTTTAGCTGTGGTAAGCATCGGCATGCCGTAAAATGCTCTCGACAGTATGCTGTGCCCGTCTATAAGCAAAATTTTTTCCATAGTCTGTATTTGCTCCAATCTTATTCAGCAGTCATGCAGCTTTTGCAGTTTCGCGCTGTCCGCACATTATTCGGATCACCGAGCCTGCCCAGGCCGTTCAGTTTTTAAGGCCGTTCAGTTCTTCAGCCTGTCTATGCCGCTAACGCCATCACCCTATAAGCAGTATGCGCAGGAACAGCAGGACACATACAAAAACAGCCCAGAATCTGACGGTGTCTATGATATAAACGAATCTCAGAGCTATCTTTTTTATGGAAAGGTACCTGCCGGTGTCGTCGATAGACCTCATGTATGCGCTTTTAAGATCATAATCAGTGCCCTTTTTATCCAGGATGTTTATGCCCTCGAATACGATATAGTTTATCTCAAGTTCATCCTTGCACGCATTGCAGGCCTCCATGTGGTGAAGGAACTCATTGAGCTCCGCATCATCAAGGCGGTCTTCCATATAAT
>R11__coassemble_2510_pt1 | contig 9005 bp, 6 predicted proteins | sample R11__metabat2_high_PE_001 | metagenome-assembled genome bin R11 | reverse complement strand
CTGCTTATCCGTATTATATGCGGGTATGACAATGCTGATGAGCGGCGCAGCTGTGCCGTCACTGCAAGTATAAGCTGATTTTTCCGCAGCAGATGCATTTACAGATTCAGATGTATTTCCCGGATGCTCAGCATTTTCAGATCCTGCTTCGGCAGTACCCGGGATCGAACCGTCAGCTGCATCTGCTGCATCGGCTGCGTCTGCTGCGTCTGGCAGGCAGGTGTTAACGCCCGCTGTAAACGGGAACTGCTTCCAGGCTTCCTTCTGCTTCTCTATCTCGTCGGCGCTGAGCGCAGTCTTGAACTGCCACTCCGGATAATCATAATCCTCGTCGATCTTGCGGATCTTGTGCACTGCCTTTTTCCAGAATGCCCTGAGGCCGTTTTCCTTTATAAAATCCCAGGACACGACCAGCGTCTCAAAATGCACGAGTGCAAGCAGCTTCTCGGTGCGCTTTGCCTTGATCGAATTGCGCTTTTCGATTATCGCATAATTGACGCGGACACGTCTTGTCTCCGTGCCGTCCTTCATGACAAGGTACGCGTCGTCTTCGCGTTCAAAGGGCGCCGCCACCGTAAAGCCGCACATTCTGCTGCAGCCGTACATATTGGCAACATCCATGCGGTCGCGGTCGACCGCCGTGCATTTCATCTGCGCGCCCGCAGTGCTTACGACCGAATATTCTATCCTGTCAGTCTTAGAAGGAATGCACCAGCCCTCAAGCACCAGCGTGCCGTCTCTCAGACTCATCGAATCAACTTTATATCTCATGTACCGATTACCTTAATTTCTATATTTAAACCCGCAGCCGGCTTTCACAGCTGCGTATCCATGCTTTCCGCAATACGCTTACCGGCATATATTAACACAAAGCCACGCAAAAATCATCACAATACGACAGGCTGAGAATTTAGCTCTGACCGAGATTCTCGCTCTGACCGGAATTCTCGCTCTGACCGGAATTCTCGCTCTGACCGGAATTTCTGCTCTGACCGGAATTTCCGCCCTGACCGAAATTCTCATCCTCGATTGCGCATGAGCCCGATAATTGATATACTGTCTGCATGAGCAGAGTTACAGTGATAATACCTAATTATAATGGATTGAAATTCATGGAGCCGTGTATGAGCGCTTTAAGCAGGCAGACATACACGGATTTTGATGTGCTTATTGTGGACAATGCTTCGACGGACGGCTCCGTCGGGTATCTGGAAGAGCTTTGCGGGAAAGGACTTCGTCTTCTCCCCTGCAGCGACGGAAGCGTTAACTCCGGCGCAGCTGCCGCATCCGTCCCGGTCACGGCGATCTACATGGACAAAAACACAGGCTTCAGCGGAGCTGTCAATGCCGGCATCCGCAAGACCGCCTCAGAGTATGTCATACTGCTGAACAATGACACCGAACCTCAGCCGGACTACATAAAAGAACTCGTCCGCGCGCTTGATGAAGACACAGATAAAAAAATCTTTGCAGTATCGCCGAAAATGATCCAGCTTTACCACAAAGATTTTCTTGATGATGCAGGAGACGGCTACTCGCTGCTCGGCTGGGCCTACCAGCGCGGAGTCGGCCAGAGCACCAGCAGAGCCAAATTCCAATCTGCCGCCAATATTTTCTCAGCCTGCGCGGGGGCCGCGATCTACCGGCGCAGCGTCTTCGAAGAGCTTAAGTTCTCCGACGGCGATTACTTCGACGAAAAGCACTTCGCGTATCTCGAGGATCTCGACATATGCTTCCGCGCCCGCGTCCACGGCTATCAGAATGTCTATGCCCCTCTTGCCGAGGTCTTCCATGTAGGAAGCGGCACCAGCGGCTCCAAATACAACGAATTCAAGGTGCGGCTCGCCGCCAGAAACAACGTCTGGCTCAATTATAAAAATATGCCGCTCCTCATGCTGCTTATCAATCTTCCGTTTATACTTGCAGGCGTGCTCATCAAGCAGCTTTTCTTTGCAAAGCTCGGCTTCGGCAGAAATTACCTCGGCGGCTTTACTGAGGGTTTGAAAAAGCTTGGTGACATCCGGCCCCATAAGACCTGTTTCAGGGCCTCTCGCCTGCTCACATATATCGGCATCGAAATGCATATCATAGCCGGAACATTTTCATATATAGATGACTTCCTCTACAGGAGGTTCCATCCGCATCACTGAAAATGTTTCCGCCGCCGGAGCTTCATCAGGCGCCTGCCCTGCTGCCCAGCAGCATATAACGGCATACACAGCCGGAATAGTTTCCGATGCCCCGCAGCATATATCGGCATGCTCAGCCGGAAGAGCTTCCGGCACACTGCAGCATAAACATGCATGCACAGCTGAAAATGTTCCCGCCGCGCTGCATCGTCACTCCTTCAGAAGCTGCGGAGCGTATTTGCCTAAAGCCGCGGCAAGCAGATTTCCGAGCACGGCAACTGCCAGCACCTCTCCGATACCCACAGTCACAGCCATAAACCAGAGCATATCCTCGGCGCCGTAAGCGTACCTCAGCACGATCGGTATGATGATCATGTTTGAAACGATCGGTGGAATGCACACAAGCTTCGGAGACTTCCGAAGAGCGTATGAGCCAAAGGCCCCGATAACCGTCGCCAGCGTTCCGAATATTACATCCGGAAGAGCTGCGCCGAGCAGCAGATTAGCCAGAAAGCATCCTACACTGACGCCCGGAACTGCCGCAAAAAAGAATCCCGGAAGTATGACCAATGCCTCCGAGATCCTGAATTGTACAGGTCCGAAACTGATAGGAGCCGCAATAGCTGTAAGAACAAAATAAAGCGCCGCAATCATCGCAGCCTTCGCAATGAAGGCTGCTGTTTCATTTCTGTTGTTATTCAAATTTAATCTCCTTTAGTTTTGTTTTAGGTGAGGAAGGTCTCGAACTCACCGTTTATATATGAAAGCTTAAATATGATCAGTTACTGTCTGTTCTCGATATCAGTGATACGATCGATACGTCTCTGATGTCTTCCACCCTCAAAGGAAGCATTAAGCCATTCATCAACTATCATCTCAGCAAGACCCTGTCCTACGACTCTGGCGCCGAAGCAGAGAACGTTTGAATTGTTGTGCTGACGGCTGAGCTTTGCTGTATAAGGCTCTGAGCATACGCATGCGCGGATTCCCTTAACCTTGTTGCATGAAAGAGAAATGCCAACACCCGTTCCGCAGATGCAGATACCAAGATCAGCTTCGCCGTTCTTGACAGCCATAGCTACCTGCTCTCCGTAAATAGCATAATCTGTGCTTTCATTAGAATCTGTTCCAAAATTGATTACTTCGTAACCCTGCTTCTGAAGATGCTCAACGATGCCATTCTTCATATCAACTGCAGCATGGTCATTACCAATAGCTATTTTCATGTCCTGTCTCCTCCTGATAGCTTATAGTGATGGTTAAATCACAGTTATTTTAACATATATTCAGTGAATGTAAAAACCTTTTTTCGCAAAATCCCAAAACTGCGGCACAGAACGGCAGAACGCGAACATCCTTATTCCCGGCTGCGTGTATCCGCCTCGTCCTTGTTCAGTCAGTGCAGCGCCTCAGCCCCAGTTAAATGTCGCCAGCCCGTAAATGTAGATGAAAACCACCAGCACCGGTATAACATAGGTAAAGACCGGCCTCATCCACGGCATGACCTTAAGTCCTTTTCCGGCATTGGCCTCAGCGGTAAAGTTATCCCAGCCCCAGCCGAAGCGGCTGCAGCAGAACATCGTTATAATGAAGGAGCCTATAGGCAGCACATTATTGGAGACTATAAAATCCCAGAAATCAAGCCATGCTGTTCCCTCTCCGAACGGCTGGAAATGCAGAACGCTGTAGCCCAGAGCTGTAGTGAGAGCAAATACAAAAACCAGGATCCCGCAGACCAGACAGCCCTGCGGGCGTTTCCAGCCGGTAAGCTCACGCACCATAGCAAGTATATTCTCACAGACGGCAAGCACTGTGGAAAGCGCTGCAAAAACCATGAACAGGAAGAACAGGGTCCCCCACCAGCGTCCGCCGGCCATATTGTTGAAGACCATGGCCATGGTATCAAAAAGGAGGCTCGGTCCGGCATTTACCTCAACATCAAAAGTAAAGCAGGCCGGGAATATGATAAGACCCGCAACCAGAGCCACAAAGGTGTCCAGCACTATAACATGGACCGACTCCCCAAGCAGCGACCGTTCCTTTCCGATATAGCTTCCGAAGATAGCCATTGATCCGATGCCTACTGATATGGTAAAGAAGGCCTGACACATAGCGCTTACGACTACACCGCCGTTTATTTTTGAAAAGTCCGGCACCAGATAGAACTTAAGTCCCTCACCTGCTCCAGGCAGCATGAAGCTGTGGATTGCAAGCAGCAGCATGAGCACCATCAGTATGATCATCATGAACTTGCTTATGCGCTCCAGCCCGCCCTGAAGATCAAAGCAGAGGATTATAAAAGCCACCGCGCATACAACAAACAGATATGTAACATTTACCGTCGGATTGCTTATCATGCTCACAAAACCGAAATCCTGGTTCTGTCCGGTCAGGAATTTGACGAAATAGTACACTATCCAGCCCGCAACCACGGTATAAAAAGCCATGAGGCAGAAATTGCCGAGCAGGCTGAAGGCACCGTGTATATGCCACTTCTGCCCCGGCTTTTCAAGCTTCTGGTACATATAAAGCGGACTCGCCTGGGCTGCTCTTCCGATGGCAAATTCCATAGTAAGCACAGGAAGTCCCAGCACCGCAAGGCAGATAAAGTATATCAGCACAAAGCTTCCTCCGCCATTCTGTCCGCACATCCACGGGAATTTCCAGACATTTCCGCAGCCTATCGCGCAGCCTGCAGACAGCAGTATAAAGCCAAGCCTGCTGCCAAGTCTCTCTCTTGATTCCATATATAATTCCTCCCCGAGAGCATCCGCGGCCTGCGCCAACATAACCGCATATAAATGCTCATCCACAATATTTCTTTCGCCTTATATGGCCTGTTTATCTTAATGGCCTTATCAGCCGCGGTAATCTTACCGGCCTTACTGACTATGTCCCTGACCGGTCTGCTGATCTTACTCCAGGTTCTTACTGCTTATCACTCTTCAGCATTGTGTATAACCAGCTGATTGAACGGTATCGAGATGCCGTTGCTCTCAAGCATATCAGTGCACTGCTGCAGAAGGTGTATCTCAAGATAGGTACGGTCGGCCTCATTGCACATAACACGGAAACGTATAAGCTTCGCCGAATCCTGCAGCTCTATGACGCCATCATAGAATGGTCCGTCTATGATCTCAGGCAGTCTGGCAGCGATCTGCGGAGCCGTAACATTAAATATATCCTCGATCTTTTTAAGATCTGCCTCATACGGTATCGGGATCGGGGCAACAGCCTGTGAGACCTTCATCGACAGGTTTATCACATTGTTGAAATCCGAATTGTTGATAACACGGATATTTTTATAATCGGCTGCATAGCCGTAGCTTTCTATGCTTGTGGTACGTACTCCTATCTCCCTGATCTTTCCGGTCCAGCCGTTCATGGAAATGATGTCTCCGACCCTGAAATTGCCCTCAAAGATAATGAACACACCCGCAAGGATATTGCTTACGGTGCTCTGGGCTCCGATACCTACTACGACTGAGGTGAGTCCGGCGCTGGTAAGGATCGTAGCAGTCTCAACGCCCAGTTCACTGAGTACGATAAGTATAGTACCGAGAAATCCCACAAACCTTACAACACTGACAAGCAGGCGGCCTATGGTCATGCCCGAAGGTCCCATATTATCCGAAATAAGTTCTATGGCTCTGGTAACAACTGCCGACCCGATCCACAAAAACATGCACAGGATCAGTATCATGGTTACTGAAAAGATATTCGGTCCCTTTTCCCAATTGGAGGTAAACAGGTAGCGCACAAGTGATCCGGTTCCCTGACTTCCGAACATGCTGAGCACAATGTACAGAAAGAACACCAGCAGACAGCTCGCTGACAGCGCCTTCATGGAGAAGGTGAAATAGCGGTTGAGCAGTTCCTCTGCAGATCCGAGCAGCTTCCTCTGGTTTTTATGTTTAATAAGATCTTCGTTGTCCTCGATATTGGCCGCTGCGTCCTGCGCATCTGCATTTTCAGGAGAATGCTCATCCTCCGGATGATATATCCTGTCCTCATTCACATCACTGATAATGAATGTCAGGAACATAAGTATAATGATCACCGAAAGCACCTGTATGGTAAATATCTGTACCGCATGCACCTCCTCGAAGACCTTATCCAGCCTGTAAGCCGAAATGAAAAAGTCTCCCGGAATATTGGCATTGCTCCTTACATTTATGAAATAGCGCCTGCCGCCAATAGTGCTGATACCGAGGTTTCCGTCATGCAGAACAGACTCGGAAAGAGTATTTTCCGTTTCGTAGTAAGCGTGAGTTCCGCTCTCAGCAACATAGATAACTTCCGGACTTATCTTTTCATAGTACATTATATCAGCGTCGCCGAAATCCGACTCGATCAGTATTGAATCTTCGTCGATCAGCTTCAGCGCATCGCCGAAATAATTGTTATAGAACTCGAAGCGGACCATGCCGACCTCTTCGGATCTGCATTTCAAAGCCGCATAGCTTCTGCCTGTGTCAGGATCGATCTCATTCATAACATAGGTCACATCACTGCTCAGTACGCCCCAGAGAGGATTTTCCACAGGATTGTCAGCAGCATCGGTCCTGCTGCTTTCATGGCTCAGAGTATAGCCGGTAAGTCCTTCCGAAGAAGCAATCGACACACCGGAGGCATCAAAAAGGCATATTTCCTCAGCATTAAGCACCGAAGCCAGCTCAGCAAGTCCTGCATCGGTTTTGAAATACCCGTTGGCTTCAATGACCTTCGTGGCTTTATTAAACAGCTGTCTGCTTACTTCATTCCTGTATGCTTTCAGTTCCTTCGTCTCCTGACTGTTTGCAACCTCATCTTTATTGATACTTTCGAGATTTACATCCGCATACATACTGATATGGCTGAGACAGTTAAGGGCGATCACATAATTGCTTAGCACAAGCATAAACATAAGACTTATGATAAGCATTGAAGCAAGCCGCCTGACCAGAATCTTATCAATGCATCTGTTCCTGCTTATACGTATGATCTCGTTTTCAGACCTGATCCGGCTTCTTACCGTACGCACAGTTCCGGCCGTAAACACGACTCCCATGCACACAATAAACAGTATGACCATAGGCAGGATCAGTTCTTCAGCCGTTTCCCTCATGCACACCCCGAGGTCATAGTAAGCCAATATATTCATGTCCTGATCATTGTAGGCCGCATCACCGATCGATTCATTGATGATCTGGACCGGATTTTTTCCGGAAAGTAATTCAATAATACTGTACTCCCTGATGTTTCCGTCGGAAATGTCCTCGGCTTTGGAAAAATCCAGGTCGTAAAAATTACGGTCTGCAAATGTCTCATCTGTAGCTGAAAGGATTTCCCCGGTATCCACCATGTAAAGCATGACCCCGCCGCCGTCCACAGTCTGAGTACTGCTGAATACAGGGCGCAGCTCAGTGGGATTGAAAAAGCCCACTGTACGGTATACAGTAACAAGCTTTCCTTTCGAACCAAGATCAGAAGCCGCATAAAAATCGAGGTCGTCAGTTTTATCCTTGTTTGTAACCGAAACAAAGCCTATAGTAAAAAGCCTTCTGAGATCCTCCTCCGATATATCCGGAGTTTTAGCATTGTTGCTGCTCAGGACCGGTTTTTCGCCTTCGTAGTAATAAAACTCAACATTATCATATTCGGAAGTGAGCAGGTTGAGAGCCTGCGGCCAATCCGTTCCGGGAGTCTGCTCGAGATATTCTCTCTCCAGAGAATTTTCCATGATTATAAGGTCATAAAGATACTTATACTGCTCCATCATGACCCTGTCCGAATGTATAAACCTGTCCTTGACCGTATTTACCGTGAGGCGCAGATCATTGCCATAGCTCCTGATATTATCGTTAAGCCTGTTATTGAAAAACACCGAGCATATGAAGAGCACAAATATAAGAGCAGCAAGCATTGCTGCCGAGATCCAGGCTTTTTCAGCTGCCGGCATCTGCTTTCTGTACTCTTTGTATGTACGTATCTCCTCGGTATAAGCCTTGTAAATGCTTTTTGTCTGATTTGTTTTTTTATCGGACATCAGTAACCCCTCATTATTGCCGCAAAATCCGCATGGCTGCTGTTTTATTCATCACCGCAGCATGTATTCATCTGTCTGAATCTGCGTATATCAGAATTTCCTAAAATATAATACCACCTTAATGCTTTATTGTCTTGCCGTTTTTGACAAATTCCGGATGACGCCCTGTATCCGGATGACGCCCTGTAAGTCTGTAAGCTTATTTACAAGCGCCCCTCTCAGCCGCCCGCTCGAAAGAAAGAAAGAAAGAAAGCAGCCTGTGTATTCCGCTTCGAAACGCGGAACATAATACACAGGCTGCTTCATCCAGCTTTTCATATTGTGGAAGTTTTATTTTCCAATTACCTCATTCATGCTTCCGGTCCGGTAACCGGTCAGATCCATTGTTACATAACTGAAGCCATAGCTTTTGAACGCGGCTGTGATCTGATTTCTGATATCTTCCCGGACCATCTTTTGAAATTCCTCCGGCATGATCTCAATTCTCGCCATGGTTCCGTGAATCCGGACACGCACCTGATAAAAGCCCAGATCAAGCAGCAGCTGCTCTGCCCTATCGACCATGGCAAGTTTTTCTTTCGATATCGTCTCACCATAAACAAAGCGGGAAGAGAGGCAGGCGAAAGACTGCTTATTCCAGGTCGAAAGGCCCAGATATCGTGACAGTGACCGGATATCCCCTTTCGTGAAACCGATGCTTCTAAGCGGGCTTTGGATCCCCAGTTCTGCAACAGCCTGCAGTCCGGGTCTGTAATCCCCGTTGTCATCTAGGTTTGAACCTTCTGCAATCACCGCAATATGTTCACGCTCCGCAATCTCCCGTATCTTTTCAAACAGTTCGTGCTTGC
>R11__coassemble_2501_pt1 | contig 9030 bp, 6 predicted proteins | sample R11__metabat2_high_PE_001 | metagenome-assembled genome bin R11 | reverse complement strand
GCAAACAACTGCGTGCGCGAATGCGCGGCGATATATAAGGACTACCTGCTTGGCAATTTCACATGGCACTGAAAGAACCGTAAGAACTGAAAGCGCGGATGAAGCCGCCTGCTTATAAATTTACAGGAGATATAGATGAAAAGATTCGACAGCATTTACAGAAAGATCAAAGAGGAACCGATTAGAGAGTGCGGGGGGACAGGTGTTATATATGAGCATATAAACACAGGCGCCCGCATTTTTACGCTTAAGAATGCCGATGACAACAAGGTGTTCATGATCGGCTTCAGGACCACTCCGTCGGATGACACGGGAGTGCCGCATATACTCGAGCACAGCGTGCTCTGCGGCTCTGACAAATTTCCGCTTAAGGATCCGTTTGTTGAGCTCGCCAAGGGCTCGCTCAATACCTTCCTCAATGCCATGACCTACCCGGATAAGACAGTATATCCGGTCGCCTCGGTCAATGACAAGGATTTCATGAACCTCATGGATGTCTATCTGGACGCTGTGTTCCATCCCAATATCTATAAGGAGCCTAAGATATTCATGCAGGAGGGCTGGCATTATGAGATGCAGGATCCTGCTGACGAGCTTAAGATAAACGGTGTTGTCTACAATGAGATGAAGGGTGTATTTTCCAACCCGGATTCAGTACTTGAAAGATATACTCTCAATACTCTCTTTAGCGGAAATACCTATGGCGTGGAGTCCGGCGGAGATCCTGATTTCATACCTGAGCTTAGCTATAAGGACTTTACTGCCTTCCATGCGGCATACTACCATCCGTCCAATTCATACATCTACCTCTACGGAGATATGGACATGGAGGAAAAACTGCTCTGGATAGAGGACAATTATCTTTCGGCTTACGAAAAGAGAGAGATCGATTCCTCGATCGGACGCATCGAGCCCTTTGACGCTCCGCGTGATGTGGTGAAGCAGTACGCCATCAGCGATGCTGAGGAGGAAAGCGGGCACACATATCTTTCGAAAAACTATGTGATCTCCAACCCGATATCCCAGGTCACCAATCTGTCCTGGCAGGTGCTTGAGTTTCTGCTGTTGGATTCGCCCGGAGCAGTACTCAGGGAGGCGCTTATCGATGCCGGCATAGGAGAGGACATAACAGGAGGCTATACCTCAGGCATCCTGCAGCCGTATTTTTCAGTTACGGCTAAAAATGCCGAATGCAGCGACCGTGAACGCTTTGAGTCGGTGATCGGTTCCACACTTAAGGAGCTTGTTGAAAAGGGAATAGACAAAAAGAGCCTCTGCGCAGCAATCAATTACTTCGAGTTCAAATACAGAGAGGCTGATTTCGGAAGGACTCCGGCCGGACTTATGTACGGCCTTACCGCACTGGATTCCTGGCTTTACGATGAGGACCCGTTTGTCTTCATCTGCTATGAGGATGCATTTGCAGAGATAAAGAAGCTCTCTGAGACCGACTGGTTTGAGCAGCTTATAAATAAGGACATACTTGGCAACAGCTTCAGCGCATCAGTCACAATCTGCCCGGAAAAAGGACTTACAGCCAGAAAGGATGCGGAGCTTAAGGCAAAGCTTGCGGCTTACAGGGACAGCCTTTCGGAGGCAGAGATAGCTGCCATAGTTGAAAATACAGCCGCTCTCAAGGCTTATCAGGGCAGTGAGGATACTGAGGAGGCGCTCAGCTCACTTCCGGTGCTTAAGATCTCCGATATTGACAGGGAGCCAAAAAAGCTTCATACCACTGCAGAGGACGGCATCATCCATACGGATATCGACACGCACGGCATAGCCTATGTCAAGGTAATGTTCAATACAGCAAAGCTTGACGAGCATGAGCTTCAGCTTGTCTCCTTTATCCGCAGTATGCTCGGCGAGCTTGATACCGTGCATTACAGCTACCGTGACCTTACGGACGAGACTCTGCTCAACACCGGCGGCATTGACTTCGGCATGTCTTCATTTACAGACAGAGATGATAAGAACTTCAGAGGCTACCTTACGTCAGACCTCTGCGTGCTTGAAGGAAAGATAGGCACAGGCCTTAAGCTTGTGGCGGAGATACTTAAAAACACTCTCTACGATGATATTGAACGTATCAGCGACAAGGTGTTTGAGAATAAGAGCAGGGTGAGGACCGGCATTGACGCTGCTTCACATTCAGCTGCGGTAATGAGAGCGGGATCGTATATAAGACCCGAACTGAGATACGATGAAATCAATAAGGGCATTGCCTACTATGATTTTATAAGCAGCCTTATAAAGCTCAGCGAAGATAAAAAGGCCTTCGGGGCATTTGCAGCATCGCTTAAGCCTGTGATGGAAAAGCTGCTTGATGCCGACGCAATGCTTATCCAGCTGACCGGAAGCGCAGCGGCGCTCAGTGAGCTTAAGGCCGAACTTCCGGAGTTTAAGGCGGCCTTCGGCCATAACTCTGAAAATGCTGCTTATGCGCTGAACAGCTTCATTAAGCCAGCCGGCATCCTTAACGAAGGAATAAAGACCAGCTCGCAGGTAAGCTATACTGCAAGATACGGAGATTTCGGCAGACATGGACTTAAGTACAGCGGAGCTCTCCAGGTGCTTAAGGTAATGATGAATTATGATTACCTGTGGATAAATCTCAGAGTGAAGGGCGGCGCCTACGGCTGTATGTCGGGCTTCGGAAGAAGCGGTATGGCTTATATGGTCTCCTACAGAGATCCGCACATTGCGGAGACCGACGAGATCTACGGACAGGCAGCGGAATATGTAAGAAACGCGGAGCTCAGTGACATGGCTCTCACAAAGTATATCATCGGAGCCATAGCGGGACTTGACCATCCGTCAACGGCTTCAGTGACAGGACAGAAGGAACTTAACTGCTTCATGTCCGGAGTAAGCTATGAGGAGCTCTGCAGTGAGCGCAGGGAGATACTCGACTGCAGCTCTCAGGATATAAATGCGCTTGCAGGGCATCTTGACGCGCTTATGGATACAGGCGTCATCTGCACCATAGGAAATGCAGAGCAGGTCATGGACTGCAGCGCGCTGTTTAAAAATATAAAGGAGCTTAACTGATGAAGTCAGGATATGTTGTGCTTACCGGAAGACCCAACGTAGGCAAGTCCACCTTGATGAACAATATGATCGGGCAGAAGATCGCTATAATGTCCAACAGACCGCAGACGACCAGAAACCGCATAGAAACCGTCTACACAGACGAGAGGGGACAGATCATTTTCATGGATACTCCGGGCATACATAAGGCTAAAAACAAGCTCGGAGTGTATATGGATACCGTTGCCGAGAGTACGCTCAAGGATGCAGACGTGGTGGTATGGCTTGTCGAGCCTGTAAAATCCATATGCGATGAGGAAAAGCATATCGCGGAGCTTATGCATACGGTGAAGAAGTCCTCAAAGACCGTGATCCTTGCCATCAATAAGGCGGATACGCTCAAAAATAAGGAGGATATACTGGAGGTCATAAGCCTTTATAAAAAGGAAGCGGAATTTGACGAAGCGATAGCTGTTTCTGCGCTCAACGGCACAAATACAGACGAACTTATGGATATGATATATAAGTATCTGCCGGAGGGACCGCTGTACTATGACGAGGATACCGTGACCATGATGCCCTTGAGGAGCATCTGCGAGGACCTGATCAGAGAACAGGCGCTTAAGCTGCTTAAGGACGAGATACCGCACGGCATTGCCGTTAACATACAGAAATTCAGCGAGAGAAGAAAAGACCTTTACGATATTGAGGCCGACATAGTCTGCGAGAGAGACAGCCATAAGGGCATAATCATCGGAAAGGGCGGATCGATGCTTAAGAAGATCGGCACGGAAGCCCGCAAGGAGATGGAGGAGCAGATCGGCACGCAGGTAAACCTGAAGCTGTTTGTAAAGGTAAGGAAGAACTGGCGTGAAAATGAATCCTTCATAAAGAGCTACGGCTATGATATAAGAAAATTGTAACCGGGAGAAGCTGCTGGATTATGACAGACGAGATCACGGCCAGGGGAATCATTTTAAATGTTTACCCGCAGGGAGAAAACGGAAAACGCCTGGATGTGCTTACCGACAGATTCGGAAAGCTGTGTATTTTCGCAAGCGGCGCAGCAAAGACAGGCTCTAAGCTGATCGGGGCGCTGAGACCCATGACAGCGGCAGAGTTTATGCTGATCAGAGGCAGAAGCTCCTACAGGCTGCACACTCTTAAGGTGATGAACACCTTTGAGGCGGTCAGTACAGGCGATTATGAAAATTACTGTCTGGCGATGTATGTGCTGGAGACTGCGGGGTATTTCTCGCAGGAGGGTATGCCCGAGGAGGACGCGAAAAGGCTTCTAAACCTTATGTACCTGACTCTTGAAAAGCTGGGGGAGCTGCAGCCCGGACTGCCGGGCGCGGAACAATGCGCAGAGAAACGGCAACCGGCAGAACAACGCACAGTTGGACAGAGCACGGCAGAACAACGCATAGCGGAACCGCGCACAGTTGGACAGCGCGCGGCAGAATACCATGCGGCCGGACTTGTAACAGCCATATATGAGCTGAGGCTCCTTATGCAGGAGGGGATAGCCTCCGAGCGCCCGCCTGTTGACTGCACTGCAAATGCTGAAGCCCTCTGGAAGCGTACCTTAAGCGTGAGGCTTTCACAGCTGTTTTCAACTGCACCGGTAAATGGCAGAGCCCGCGCAGAGTGCGAAAATCCGGCAGATGCAGATAATCGTGACAGGATCGATGCTGATGGCTCCGATACGGGTGAAAATACGTCGGTTCCTGCGGCATCTCAGGAAACATTTGAAAAGAAGGACGCCGAAAGCTTTGCCCGGGCGGTAGGGGCTCTGTTTAAAAAACAGGTACCGCATGAGTTCAGATCACTAAAAGTATTGCGGGAAATTTAGTATTGTTGTATAATACGCAAATCTGTGAATAAGATAACGATCAATGGTAAATGATAAATATAATTATGAAAGAGGACTGACATGGACAGAACTAAGATGAAGATGGATGATATCATTGCCCTTTCAAAGAACCGCGGATTTATTTATCCGGGCTCTGAGATCTACGGCGGACTTGCAAATACCTGGGATTACGGAAATCTTGGCGTTGAACTTAAGAACAATGTTAAAAAGGCGTGGTGGAAGAAATTCGTAGAAGGCTCAAAGCTTAATGTAGGCGTTGACTGCGCTATCCTTATGAATCCTCAGACCTGGGTAGCCAGCGGACATCTTGCAGGCTTCTCGGATCCTCTTATGGACTGTAAGCAGTGCAAGGAGAGATTCAGAGCAGATAAGCTTATCGAGGACTTCTGCGCAGAGAACAATATGGATATTCCGGGCGGCTCAGCTGATTCAATGGATCAGAAGGCTATGCAGGATTTCATTGCAGAGCACAAGGTTGCATGCCCATCCTGCGGCGGACATAACTGGACAGAGATCAGAAGCTTCAACCTTATGTTCAAGACCTTCCAGGGCGTTACCGAGGACGCTAAGAACACGGTTTATCTCAGACCTGAGACAGCTCAGGGTATCTTTGTAAACTTCAAGAATGTTCAGCGTTCTTCAAGAAAGAAGATCCCGTTTGGCATCGGTCAGATCGGTAAGTCTTTCCGTAACGAGATCACACCGGGCAACTTCACCTTCCGTACCAGAGAGTTCGAGCAGATGGAGCTGGAGTTCTTCTGCAAGCCGGGTACAGACCTTGAGTGGTTCTCCTACTGGAAGCAGTTCTGCATCAACTGGCTCAAGAGCCTCGGTATAAAGGATGACGAGCTCAGAGCGCGTGACCACAGCCCTGAGGAGCTCTGCTTCTATTCAAAGGCTACAACAGACCTTGAGTTCCTGTTCCCGTTCGGATGGGGCGAGCTTTGGGGTATCGCAGACAGAACAGACTATGACCTCACACAGCATATGAACCTTTCAAAGGAAGATCTTTCATATATGGATGATGAGATCAATGAGAAGTATGTTCCTTATGTTATCGAGCCTTCACTTGGCGCAGACCGTGTAACACTTGCATTCCTCTGCAGCGCGTATGATGAGGAAGAGCTTGAGGGCGGAGATAAGAGAACCGTTCTTCATTTCCATCCTGCTATCGCGCCTGTTAAGATCGCAGTCCTTCCGCTTTCAAAGAAGCTTAATGAGAGCGCTGAGAAGGTATTTGATATGCTTCTTGAGAACTATTACTGCGAGTTTGATGACAGAGGATCGATCGGTAAGCGTTACCGCAGACAGGATGAGATCGGTACACCGTTCTGCATCACATATGACTTTGATTCAGAGACTGATCACGCTGTAACCATCCGTCACCGTGATTCTATGACTCAGGAGAGAGTGAAGATCGAGGATCTTCCGGCTTACTTTGCAGATAAGTTTACATTCTGATGTTAAGAGGATAATACAATTACAGGATCCCCGGGAATACCGCGGGCGTTCAAGTAGAAAAGCTGCCATAACGGCAGCTTTTCTGTTATAATGACAGAGTGGAGGAAGGAGCGCCTTTGGCGCTGATTCCTGGTGAGCGAGAGCAGATAAAGAAACGCCTTTTTGCGCGGATTCCGAATGAGCGATAATCTGATTTAACAGTTAAGAGCGGAGGTTTACATTATATGAGCCATGCCAAAAAACTGATATTCATTTTCTTTCTGTGCCCGGTCATACCGATACTGTCAGCGCTAATGCTGCAGCAGGGGCAGATCGATATACTTATCTGCGCTTTGATAATTGTGGTTTCCGGAGCAGGGCTTATGGTCTGGTTTTACACATCATTTCTCAAGCCCTTGGACGATCTGAGCAGGGGCATCAAGAAGATAAAGGACGGGGAACTGGATTTTACGCTTGATATAGAGGACGATTCGGAGATAGGAGAGCTGACCAGGGACTTCGAGCAGATGCGTATCAGGCTCAAGGAGTCGCAGGAGGCCAAGCTGCTTTCGGACAGGGAATCAAAGGAACTGATAAGCAATATCGCGCATGACCTGAAGACTCCTATTACTACGATAAAGGGATATTCGGAGGGCATACTTGACGGCGTAGCGTCAACTCCTGAAAAGCAGGAAAAGTATGTCAGGACCATCTACAATAAGGCCAATGATATGGCGAGACTGATCGATGAGCTTACATTTTACGCGAAGATCGATACCAACAGGATCCCGTATAATTACACTAAGCTGGAGGTCAGAAATTATTTCGATGACTGCGCTGAGGAGGTCAGCCTTGATCTGGATGGAAAGGGCATAGGCTTTGAGTACAATGACAATGTTGATCCGGCGGTTACTGTCATTGCCGACCCTGAGCAGCTGAGGAAGGTCATTAACAATATTGTCGGCAATTCCATCAAATATATGGATAAGACCGACGGCAAGGTTTTCCTGGATGTTGCTGATATAGGAGATTTCATACAGTGCGAGATATCCGATAACGGATGCGGAGTTTCGAAAAAGGAGCTTTCACATATATTTGACAGGTTTTACAGGACTGACCAGAGCCGCAATTCCTCAAAGGGAGGAAGCGGCATAGGTCTCTCGATCGTTAAAAAGATCATAGAGGACCATGGCGGAAGGATATGGGCTTCGGGTGATGAAGGCATAGGACTTACCATTCATTTTATACTCAGAAAATATGTAGAGAACAGCATACAGTGATGATGCGGGAAATATCAGAGAGGTGCAGGTATGAGCAAAAGAATACTTATAATTGAAGATGAACTCAGTATTGCCGAGCTTGAGAAGGATTATCTTGAACTTTCGGATTTTGCGGTGGATATAGAGGCCGATGGAACGGAGGGACTGAACAGGGCCCTCGGGTATGACTATGACCTGATCATACTGGATCTTATGCTTCCGGGCACGGATGGCTTTGAGATATGCAAAAGGGTACGTGATGTTAAAAATACACCGATCATCATGGTTACGGCCAGAAAGGAAGATATCGATAAGATAAGAGGACTCGGACTTGGCGCGGACGACTATATGACGAAGCCGTTTTCACCTTCGGAGCTTGTTGCCAGGGTAAAGGCGCATCTCAGCCGCTATGAAAGGCTGACTTCACATGAGCATGCCAAGAACGATTCCATAGAGATCAGAGGCCTGAAGATAGACAAGGTCGCAAGGCGTGTATGGGTGGATGGTGTTGAAAAGCAGCTTACCACCAAGGAGTTTGATCTGCTGACCTTCCTTGCGGAGAATCCCAACCATGTGTATTCGAAGCAGGAACTGTTCAAGGAGATATGGGATATGGATTCCATCGGGGACATAGCTACGGTCACTGTGCATATCAAGAAGATAAGAGAGAAGATAGAGTACGATACCTCAAGACCGCAGTATATCGAGACTATATGGGGCGTCGGCTACAGGTTCAAGATGTGATAAAAGGGTAACCAGTCGGAAAAAATACAGAATATGGGTCGAATGCTTGCATTCAGGCACATATTCTGTATTTTTTCGATTGGCAGACGAAAAACTCATGAGCAGCGCGTGTATACGCGGTGCGAATGGGCTTTTCGGATGCGGACTGGTTACCTGGTTTATGTATTTTTTTGCGGACTGGTTACTAATTGTGCACAAAAAAATACAATGTGTGGGCGGATTTATCTGATATAATGACAATACATTGATTTCAGAGAGGGTTATGATGATTCTTTTCCTTGCCGGCAGTTCCATAAGGACGGTCGGAACATACTCTGCTTTCGCAGGAAAGGCGATTGGCCGATGAGTATGGATCTGACATACAGGTTCGCTGCTCGTGTAGAGCTCAAGGGGGGAATTTTTGGTTTTTTAAGATAACAGACAGAGACCGGTGAGGTATGTGCTCCGGCCTCTTTTATTTTTTTGGTGCAGTTGATGATGAGCAGACGTTGTTTACGAGGTCGGTTCATGCTGCAGATGTCTAATACGGAGGGCACCGCGTGAAGCGTGCTGCCTGAAGCTCATGCTGGTTAGTCAACACCTCACGTAACTAATCAGCATCCGATAATGCTGATTAGCCAATACCTACGTAACTAATCAGCATCCGATAATGCTGATTAGCCAATACCTACGTAACTAATC
>R11__coassemble_2487_pt1 | contig 9056 bp, 8 predicted proteins | sample R11__metabat2_high_PE_001 | metagenome-assembled genome bin R11 | reverse complement strand
GGAGTCAATGCAAAGGATATGGACGGCATTATCGACCAGATGCGCACAACAAGAGGCGCTGTCGTTGCCATATTTATCTATGAAAAGCTTGAAGGCGGACACAAGGTCAGCATGCGTTCGAATTCTGATAACGTAGATGTGAGCAGGGTCGCTCTCAACTTCGGCGGCGGCGGTCACAGAAGGGCTGCCGGCTGCAATGCAGGAAAGGATCTTAAAACTGATCTTAAAAAGATTATTGAGCAGCTCGGCGAGCAGATCAACGCGCTGTGATATGACAGACGGACTGCGGTACAGCTCCGGGAGATCAGATATCGGATAATGAACCAGAACAGATACAACGGATTTATAAACATTTACAAGGAACCGGGCTGGACCTCGATGGATGCCGTTGCAAAGCTGAGGGGCATCCTCGGCATGCGGAAGATCGGACATGCGGGCACACTTGATCCCATGGCGGAGGGAGTACTTCCGGTCGCGCTCGGAAGAGCGACCAGGGATATAGATCTCATAGGAGACGGCACCAAGGAATACAAAGCTGTCATGAGGCTCGGCATCGTCACGGATACGCAGGATACGACCGGCAGAGTGATCAGTACATACAATGGTGTTATGCCGTCTGATGAAGATGTAAAAGCCGCTGCGGAATCCTTCCTCGGCAGCTACGAGCAGCTGACCCCGATGTACTCCGCGAGAAAGGTCAACGGCAAAAAGCTTTATGAATACGCCCGCGAAGGACGTGAAGTGGAGCGCAGAACAAAACAGGTCGAGATACTTTCGATTAGTACCGGACCAGTAAAGCGCAGTACTGAGAGCGGCATGCCGGAGGCGGAACTCACTGTGACCTGCAGCAAGGGCACATATATAAGGACCCTCTGCCATGACATAGGCGAAAAGCTGGGCTGCGGCGCTGCGATGTGCTCACTGCTTAGGACCAGGGTAGGTGACTTTGACATATCAGGAGCGCTGAGGCTGAGCGATGTCGCTGTGCTCGCCGCAAACGGCGATATAGACAGCGTACTCACCATAAAGCATCCGACAGCCGTATCCATAGGCAAATTTGACGGTACGCATCTCGGACATATGGCGCTCATAAAGGAACTTAAAAAGACCGCCCAGGAGCAGAAGCTGAAGACCGCAGTACTCATTTTCGATGCGAGAGACAGCGGCATCTCAGACAGCGCAGAGAGGAAAAAGCTGCTTTACGAAGCTGATATAGACTACTGTATCGGCATGAAGCTTACCACGGAGTTCATGCACATGAGAGCTGATGATTTCCTGCAGAGGATACTTAAGGACAAGCTGTGCATGCGCGCCATAGTAGCCGGAGAGGATGTGAGCTTCGGCTATAAAAAAGAGGGCAATGCGGCATTCCTTAAGGAAAGAGCGGAGAGCGGCGGCTTTACAGTGGATCTTATCGAAAAGATCAAACAGGATGAAGATGCCATAAGCTCTTCACGTATAAGGGCAGAGATCTCTGCGGGCAATATCGCTGAGGCGGAGAGGCTTCTCGGAAGAAATTATGAGGTAGAGGCCTCCTGCATTCTGCGCAGTTCTGTAAATGCTTCAATTGCTGCCAATGCTGCGGCCTGTTCAGCTGATGCCGGTGAGGCAGATGCCTGCGCCGGGGAAAAGTCAGGCGCAGCAGATAAGTCAGGCGCTTCAGACGGGCACAGCGCTGCGGGCAGCATCATTTTCAGAGTCAGGGAAGGCTACATACTTCCGCCGTCAGGCAGCTACCGTATGTCGGTCTGCGCTGGAAAAGCAGCCTTTGAGGCTGATATGCAGCTGGATACGGATAAACGCTTTTTTAATCTTAATGATGAGGCCGGAGCCGGAAATCTTTACGCATTAAAGAAAGATGCACCGGTAAGGCTTTCATTTATAAACTAATTTTATTAGCCAAAGGAGGTAAAATTATGGATGACAGTTTAGTTGCAGTATTTGCTGCGTTTGGAGCAGTTATTGCTGTTGCGATCGTGCTTTACATTGTGTATGTCGTAGGTCTTGCGAAAATGTTCAACAAGATGGGTGAGGCAGGCTGGAAGGCCATCATACCGTTACTGAACACCTATGTTGTTTATGACAGGGTATGGAAGGCGCTTTATTTCTTTGTTGTTATCGTTATCGGCATCGTTGCATCGCTTCTTGCCAAAGGCTCCAATGAGTTCCTGCATACGCTCGGAAGCCTTTGCACAATTGCAGTATACATATTCGGTATTATACGCAATTACAAGCTTTCAAAGGCCTTCGGACACGGCGCAGGCATGGCTATTGTGCTTACGCTCTTCCCGTTCATCGGAACACTTATCCTCGGCTACGGCAGTGATACTTACCAGCCTGTAGAAGAGCAGTAATATTACCGTCCGTACGCAGACCGTCGATGCAGGCAGGCGATACCTGCCGGGTGGTCGGCGGACCGTAATATAATGCGGGTACAAAATAATATACAATGGCTTGCGTTTTCGGTTATCGCTTGCAAAACATTTCCGAAGATGGTATAGTACCAAAGTACGCCATGGCACAGTGGGATGTGGTTTCCGCACACCTGCCTTGTCAGTGGTCAGTCTGACCGGTATAAGACCGGCAATAGTTTATTCAGGAGGAAAGAAACATGTTAACAAAAGAGAAAAAGGCTGAGATCATCAACGAGTATGCGCGTAAGGCCGGTGACACAGGTTCACCTGAGGTTCAGATCGCCATCCTTACATTCCGTATCAACGAGCTTACAGAGCATCTTAAGGCTAACCCTAAGGATCATCATTCAAGACGTGGTCTTCTCATGATGGTTGGTAAGAGAAGAGGACTTCTTCAGTACCTTGCTTCCAACGACCTTGATGGATACAGAGCACTTATCAAGAAGCTTAACATCCGTAAGTAATTCGGAGAGATCCGGCTGCATGCGCTTTTTGCGCAGCTTAAAAAATCTTCAGCGCACCATACCATTGTGTATGGTGCGTTTTTCATAAAACGAGTGCGCAAAGTATCAGCTTCATGCGGACAGGCAGCGGAGCGGACTGCGGATATCATTGGCAAAGCCGGAGGCGGTCACAGGATGCGGAGCGACATTTTCATAAAGCCGGCAGTGGCTGGAGAGCAGGAGGGGAAAGATGCATAATTTCAATTATTATTCACCGACTGAAATCGTTTTCGGTCTCGATACGGAATATAAGGTAAGCCGTTATATTAAGAAATACGGCGGAAGCAGAGTCATGATAGTATATGGCGGCGGAAGCGTTAAAAGAAGCGGACTTCTGGACAGAGTAAAACAGTGTCTTGAGGAGTCGGGCATATCATATGTGGAGTTTGGCGGAGTACAGCCGAACCCGCGCCTGCAGCATGCAAGGGAAGGCGTTAAGCTTGCCATAGAGGAAAAGATCGATTTCATGCTTGCCGTCGGAGGAGGAAGTGTCATTGATACAGCCAAGGCTGTTTCCTATGGCGCTGCGGTTCCGGAGATCGATATCTGGGATTACTGGTGCGGAAAGGAGAAGCCTTTTAAGGCTCTTCCGACGGGAGTTATCCTTACCATACCGGCCGCCGGAAGCGAAAGCAGCAATTCCGCAGTGCTTACAAACACTGAGATAAAGATGAAGAGAGGACTTTCCACAGACCTCAACCGCCCAAGGTTCGCGGTAATGAATCCGGAGCTCTGCTATACACTTCCCGATTATCAGGTTTCGTGCGGCATAACCGATATCATGATGCATACGATGGACAGATACTTTAATCCTGTGGACAACGAGCTCACAGACGCTCTTGCGGAAGCGCTTCTGAGGACTGTCATTGCGCAGGGAAGAGTGCTTGTGAAGGATAAGACCAGCTATGATGCCATGAGCGATATAATGTGGGCAGGCAGCCTTTCACACAATGGTCTTACCGGTCTTGGCGGAAACGGGGACTGGGCCGTCCATCAGCTCGGGCACGGACTCAGCGCAATATACGACCTGGCGCACGGAGCGTCGCTTGCTGCTGTCTGGGGTTCATGGGCGAAGTATGTTTATATGGAAAAGCCTTCCAGATTTGCAAGATATGCAAGAAATGTATGGGGCATAACAGAGGAAGATGATGTTAAGGCTGCTGAGGCCGGTATTGCCGCAACAGTTGAGTATTTCAGAAGCATCAATATGCCGGTATCGCTTACAGAAGCCGTGGGAAGCAGGAATGAAGAACAGCTTGAGGCGCTTGCCGAAAACTGCAGCTATAGCGGCACACGCACCATAGGCTCCTTCAGAAAGCTTGATAAGTCAGATATATACAATATCTATAAGGCAGCAAACTGAGATGCTGCAAATGTAAAAGGCGCAGCGGTCTGATGAGAAGGCTGGGTGAGTGTTTTATGTATAAAGGCCGGATGACATGTTAAGTCATCCGGCCTTTTGGTAATTATATGTGGATGTTGATTACATCTGCTGCTGAATAGTTATATAATAATATTATTAAAGAAGGAGTCAGGAGCACAGGCTGCGCTCAGCTTACCGCTTTGTTGTGTGGTTTACATACATCATGAATGCGTAGATCACAGCCGGGACCACTATCAGCAGAAACAGTATCAGAAGCAGCAGGTTTTTGCTTCCGCCTGTAACAAGCGTAATAACAAGCGCAAGGAGCAGAAGAAATATAATACCAAGCGCAGCGCGCGCAAGCATGCGCTGTACTTTAGTGTAGGAGCTGTCCTTGGCTAAGGAACTGTCTTCGACAGCTTCAGTATGTTCAGCTGATGTTTTAAATTCTTTATCTTTTTTCATATCGTCACGGATTGTCTCTGTCAAAGTTCTCGATCATCTCGGAAAGCTCAGCCCAGCTGTCATACAGCGCGGAAAGCTGTCCGGCTATGGCTTCTTTTTCCTTACTCAGTTCATTAAGCTTTGCCGAATTGACGGCGATCTCAGGATGGCTCATCAGCTCATCTGTTTCGAAGTCCTTCTGTTCAAGCTTCTGTATGTTTTTCTCACATTCCGAAAGCTGTGATTTGAGCTTCTGCAGCTTTGCCTTGCGCTCCTTCTGCTCCTGATAACTGAGCTTTGACCTTGATTCTTCGGTCTGAATATAGGCTTTGAGCTTTTCAGCGCCTGCATTGGACGCGGAAGCCGAAGCTGAAACGGAAGGCGCCGGGGATGCTGCAGGTGAAGCTGCGGTACCGCTTATTGCCCTGGATGCGTCAAACTCCGGATCTGCTTTTTTCTCAAGGTAATAGTCATAGTTTCCAAGGTAGTTTACAAAGCTGCGGTTGTCAAGTTCCAGTATGCGGGTAGCGGTCCTGTTTATAAAGTATCTGTCATGGGAAACGTATATAACGGTTCCCTCGTAGTTGCGCACAGCCTCCTCAAGGATCTCCTTGGAGGTTATATCCAGATGGTTGGTCGGCTCATCGAGAAGCAGCAGATTCGCATTGGAAAGCATAAGCTTTGAAAGCGACAGACGTCCTTTTTCTCCGCCCGAGAGGTCACGCACCATCTTAAATACATCGTCGCCGGTAAACAGAAATGCTGCCAGAAGGCTGCGGATCTCCGTGTTGCTCATAGCAGGGTAGTCATCGGAGATCTCTTCAAATACCGAATTGTCAGGATCGAGTACATGGTGCTCCTGGTCATAGTATGCCGTTTCGACTCTTGAACCGAAATCAATCTCGCCGCTGTCTGCATTTTCAGTTCCGCAGATTATCTTGAGAAGCGTTGTCTTTCCGGTTCCGTTAGGACCTATAATGGCAAGCTTTTCGCCGCGTTTTACATCAAGATCGACACCACTGAACAGATTGCGTTCCCCGAAGCTCTTGCTGAGCCCGGATGCCTTCAGCACGTCATTTCCGGAGACATGGGCGGGAGAGAAGCGGAGCCTTATGGCATCATCAACATTGAAGGGCTTTTCAACGCGATCTATCTTAGCGAGCATTTTTTCACGCGACTCAGCGCGCTTTATGGATTTCTCGCGGTTGAACTGCTTAAGCTTTGTTATGACCTCCTGCTGATGCTTTATCTCCGCCTGATTGTTGAGGTAAGCGCGCATAGCCTCTTTCCTGAGCGCGGCTTTCTTTTCAGCGGCTTCGGTATAATTTCCGTTGTAGAGGCGGGCCCTGGTATTTTCAATGTCCAGGACCTTATTGGCGACCTTATCAAGAAAATATCTGTCGTGCGAAACTATGATGACAGTCTGCTTAAAGGCGCGCAGATAATTTTCCAGCCAGGCAACAGCGCTTATATCGAGATGGTTCGTAGGCTCATCGAGAAGCAGTATATCAGGCTCCGAGATAAGCAGCTTTCCAAGCATAAGGCGCGTCTTTTCACCGCCCGAAAGCACGGAAACGCGGCGGTCGAAATCATGCTCGGTAAAACCGAGACCCTTGAGCACACCGACTACATTTGACTTTACGGAATAGCCGCCCTCGATCTCAAAGCGGTGGCTGAGGGCAGAGTATCTCTCGTAAAGCTGATGCGTATCCGGATCATCTTCGCCGAGACTCTGCATGGACTTTTCCATAGAGCGCAGCTCCTCCTCCATCTGTATGAGATGGGCTTTTGAGGAAAGGACCTCCTCATATATGGTGCGGTCCGAGGAGATGTCCGGATTCTGCGCAAGATATGCAAGCTGTGTGTCCTTTGGAATGACGATACTGCCTTCATCCGCATGCTCTTCTCCGACAATGATGCGCAGAAGCGTGGACTTTCCGCAGCCGTTCGGACCGATGACAGCAAGCTTGTCGTGGGCCTCTATGTGAAATGTAACATCTGTAAGTACGGTCTGTTTGTCAAAGGTTTTTGATATAGAGTTTGCCGATAATATCATAGCTTCTCCTGTTTATCAGAATGCATATCATAATGTATGAATAGCATAGCTTGTGTAAGAATGCATATCATGATACATACATATCAGAATGCATATAAATTATATGTGCCGTAATACCTGTAATAATATATGTCGGAATATGTGCCGCAGCAGGTGTCAGAATACGAGCTGTACCGGAAGCGTGCAGCATACCGGTAGACCTCGTATTCATGCAGTACCCGGACAAGGTCAGAATACGAGCTGTACCAGAAGCATATAGCATATTGTACCGCCTGCTATGGAAAGCAGCGTCTGGCGCTTCCACAGGTGTATAAGTACTGTGGCCGCAATGGCGATCATCTCGGGGAGACCGTGGTTTCCGCTTACGAAGCTTACGCTCTTGAGGCAGTAGACTACCAGCATGGCGAAGATAGCGGACGGAAGAGCCCTGCCGAGATACTGGATGTATTTGGGGGCCTCCTTGTTCTGCCTGAATACTATAAACGGAAGAAAGCGCAGCAGAACAGTGGCTGCCGTGCACATAAGTATGGTTATGATTCGCTGTGAAAAACTCATCGAACTGCCTTTCAATTATCAAAGACTTTTTAGTTTACAGAAGACTTTCAGCCGCAGGATACTTCCGCGCAGCTTACTGAGCGAAGCCCCCGGCCGCTTCAAGCGGTTTTCTGAAAAATGTAAGCAGAAGTATTATGCATACCATGGTCGGTATGAGGAAGGAGTCGGCTCCGAATATCATCAGGCAGATGACAGACGCTGCCATACCGATAGCAGAAGCCGAATGGTTCTTCTCCTTAAGAAGCCTTTCAAGGAAAATGACCGTGAACATGGCTGTCATGACGAAGTCAAGGCCTTCAGTATTGAAGCTTACAAAGCTTCCGAAAATGCCGCCGAGAGCCGAGCCGGTTATCCAGTACAGCTGGTCAAGCAGCGATACAAAGAACATAAACCAGCCTTTATCTATACCATCGGGTACATCGACGGTGCAGTTTATGGAGAAAGATTCATCGCACATGGCGTAGATCATGTATATGCGCTTAAAGCCGGGAATATTGTACTTATCGAGCATGGCAATGCCGTAAAACAGGTGCCTTGCCTGTATCATGACTGCCATGAGGAAGGTCTGAAGCGGCGCAAAGGGCGCGAGCAGCATGCTTACCAGCACAAATTCCAGTGAACCGCCGAAAACAATAGCGGCGGTGAGTATGGAATAAAGAAAATTGAAGCCCGATACCTTCATTAGCAGACCGTGGGCGAAGCCAAGGAACAAAAAGCCTGTAAGTATAGGTATAGTGTGTGGGAAAGCGGCCTTAAGCGCTGCTGTTTTAACGTGCTTAGCGTTTTCTGTGTTTTTGCTGTCGTCTGCATTCATATCAATGTCGTATTTATATGTATATAATTTTATACCGGTAACGGGGCGTATTTCTGCCCAAAATTTTATCCGTATTTTTATAAATTATGATAAATATAACAATTCGGTTTCTGTTTTTCAATAACAGCTTCGATATCACTTGATTCCTCACTTGATTCCTTAAAAAATCTGTAAGTAGATATTTTCATGATACGGATATATAATCTTATGGTCGGAGGAATCATATATTATGAAATTTACCAGGGATGACATTCTCGACAGGCTCGATGATGTCATTTATGCAGATAAAAGAAAACTGAACCGTATCGTCTATTTTTTCAGGGCGTTTGTTCTGTTTGCCTGCATTTTCGTCTTTGTATGCGGCCTTTCCGCAGGACTTGGCGTCTTCATGGGTATCATTAAAAATGCTCCTGACCTCGATACACTCAGCTTCAGCCCGTCGGGCTTCGCTTCAAAAACCTACGATGCAAAGGGGAATCTTGTGGCAACTCTCGTACAGGAGGGTTCAAACCGTGAAGAAGCGGTTTACGAGGAGATCCCGGAGGACCTTATAAATGCCTTTGTCGCCATAGAAGACCAGAGATTCTGGGAGCACAACGGCATTGACCTTAAATCCATATCCAGAGCCATCGTCGGAGTCGTAAAGGATGATGATTCCGCCGGAGGCGGTTCAACGATTACCCAGCAGCTCATTAAAAACAATGTATTTGACGGCGGCATGGAAAAGGGCCTTGCGCTTTATGAGCGTAAGTTCCAGGAGTGGTACATTGCGCTCATGCTTGAAAACAGGCCCAATGTAGATAAGATGGCCATCAAGAAGACCATTATCACTGATTATCTCAACACCATAAACCTCGGAAACAATACTCTCGGGGTAAAGGTGGCAGCTCACAGATACTTTAATAAG
>R11__coassemble_2441_pt1 | contig 9171 bp, 5 predicted proteins | sample R11__metabat2_high_PE_001 | metagenome-assembled genome bin R11 | reverse complement strand
AGTCAACGCTTTTCCTGAAATGTCCTCTTGTAAATCCTCCTTTTTCCGGTCTTTCCATACGCATTATGCGTTCCGTTTCAGCCGTATCCTCTACGGTAAATTCAAATCTGATCCTGTCAGGCGCTATGCCGTCTGTTTCCCTTTTCATGTCATATATAAGTGTGGGCACGGAATTATAGATGGTATTTTCACAGTAACTGCACAGATTCCTTACCGGCATGACCGCCTGCTTCCTGTCCTTAAGATACAGCACCTCGGGCTTTCCGCTGCAGCCGAGCGTGGTTTTTCTGATGCACTGCGCTGTCACCATCATAGGTGCCCGTCCGTAGACCACGAGTTCAGCGGGCGATTTTATATCTGCCGCAAGGGTCTTTAGTTCAGCAGCATTCAGTTCAAGCGGCAGCGTCCTTATGATCTGCAGTACGCGTTCGTCCTGCCCTTTGCTTTTTATCAGAGTCTTAAGCAGTTCATCCGTCATCCGCACGGCCCTGCTGTTGAACTCATAGATGCCGTGGTCCAGTACTATATCCGCAGTTCCGTCCGCGGCAGCTTCGACATTTGCATAAAGCCATGCAAGAGAATCAAAATTTCTTATCAGAAAAGCATCAAATCCGCAGCCTCTAATAATGTCCTTTATTGAAGCTATATAGCTTTCGGATCTTTCCCTCCATATATGCGGAAGCCTGAGGCCGCAGTCCGCGCCGGCTTTCCGTATCTTTGCCGCATACCGCTTCAGCCCTTCGGCGGCGAAGCTTCCGGCATCCAGATAGATGAGATCCGCTTTCCCTGATCTGACCGCTCCCTCTGCCTGCTCCTCTGTTTCAACGGATACGCATACATAAGGTTTCTGCTGCTTTTTCTTATGCGCGCTGCTGAGTTTTCCGTCTGTACTGTTTCCGCATTCCGCGGCTTCTATACTGCTTCTGCATTCTCCGGCTTCTTCGCTGTTTCCGCATTCCGCGGCTTCTGCGCTGCTTCTGCATTCCCCGGCTGCCTTACTGTTTCCGTATCCCCCGTCTGAGCATTCGTACTCTGCTGCCGTATGACCTGCATTTAAGAAAGCGGCATCATTTCCGTAATTCTCCAGCATCAGAGCCCTGAGCTTTTCCAGACAGCTGCGTCTGAGTTCATTAAGCTCCCTCACAGGGATAAATGCATCTGCATCAGCATCTATGACAATGCTTCCCGCCCTGAAATCCGTGCCGCCGAATCTTGTGAGTTTCTCCAATGCTTCAGCTTCGGTTACCGGGCGTTTCTGAGCCTTCTGAACAACGCTCTCAGTATATGCTTCAGCGCTTACTCCCCTGCAGCTCAGCTTAAGTTCTGCCGGTTCACCGACCTTAAGCTTTACTTCTGCATCAGCTGTGACGCAGCTGTCCTTTTCTATGTATTTTTCCTTTATACTGCTAATAATGTCCGGATCCGGGACGCGTACTGAAGCCTTTTCCTTAAGCGTAAGCATCTCACGCCCGTTCCTTCCGTCCAGATAGCCGTCCGAGAAGCCTCTGTCAAACACCTCTTTCAGTATCCTGATATCAGCTTCGTACTCCTCGTCGGAGACATCCGGCGGAACATTTTCAGATATATTTCCCGAGGCGCTTTTCAATATATTTTCGGATAAATTTTCCGTGGCGCGGTCAAATGTATCTGCCGGCGCATTTTCAATTATATCGATGTACTTCCGGTAGACCGAGGTCACCGCTGCGACATAGACCGGAGATTTCATCCTGCCCTCTATCTTAAAGGAGCATACGCCGGCCAATATCATCTCACGAAGGCGTCTGAGCGTGTTGAGATCCTTCATGGAAAGAAGGTACTCCTCACGCGGATTTCCGATCCTTCTGCCGCTTTTATCCGACGCTTCATAGCAGAGCCTGCAGGTGCCGGCGCACCTTCCGCGGTTTCCGGAACGGCCGCCTATCATCGAACTCATCAGGCACTGTCCGCTGTAGGAATAGCACATTGCGCCGTGTATGAAGGCCTCTATCTCAAGGCCTGTCCTGTCATAAATGTTTTTTATCTCCTTAAGGCTCAACTCACGCGGAGTGACTATCCTTGAAACTCCGGCTTCCTTAAGCATCCGTGCGTACTCCGGACCGCTGACGGCTGCCTGTGTACTCATGTGCAGCCTTATATCCGGAAAAAACTCCCTTACAGCGCCGAGCACACCGTGATCCTGCACTATCACGGCATCGAGTCCCGCCTGCGCATAAGGAAGCAGGTACTCATAAAGTGTGTCCAGCTCGCGTTCCTTCATAAGAGTGTTGAGCGTCATATATACGCTGACTCCCCTCAGATGGCAGTATTCTATGGTCTGCTTAAGCATATCCTCGCCGCTGCTTTCGGCAAATGCGCGCGCTGAAAAGAGCGGACCGCCCATATATATGGCATCCGCTCCTGCATTCACCGCCGCCTTAGCGCATTCAAACGATCCGGCGGGTGCAAGTAATTCGGTTTTTTTCAGAAAATTGTTCCGGCCGAGTTTCCCTTCACCGCTGTATCCAGCTTTCCCCTGGTCTCTTTTCCTGACGCATTCTTCCCTGATGCTGTCTTTGCTGCAGCCGGTTTCTCTGCTGTCTCCATAAGTTCTTTGCAACGATTTTCCCATTCTCCGCACCGTTTTTCCGCATCAGCCTGAGCATTTACAGCATTTTCGAGCTTAAGCTTCACGTTTACCAGCTCATGTCTTACGGCATAGAGCTCCTTTTCCAGCTTTTCGCTTTCGCTCTTATACTTTTCACTGCTGTTCCTGGCCTTGAAATATTCATCAGTAAGATTAAGATTTATAAGCAGCTCCTTCTGCGCCGTATCAAGCCTTCCATAGCCCTTTATGCCCTGAACTCTCTTTATCAGATCGTTGAGATAGGAAGCTACCTCAATGATATGCGCGCTGTCAGCTCCGCCGATCCGGTATACACTGCCGTTTATCAGTACTTCCGTAGATTTATCTTTTTTGATTTCCTGTGTATCAGCCATTTTATTCCCCGTGTGTTATCCTACGCTCCGCAGCGGAGCATTATTTTGTATGCGCAGGCATTCAGTCTTCGACTGAGGTCTGCCGGTCACAGACCCCAGGCATCTGCTGCGCGCAGCCTTCAGCAACTCAGCTGTCAGTCAGATCCGGCCTCAGCCGTCATTCGCTTTCAAATACAAGGCTCTGCTGCCCCGGCTGTTCAATGCCGAGGTGCCTGTAAGCGTTTGCCGTGGCTATTCTGCCCCTTGAAGTCCTCTGTATAAGTCCGTTCATAAGCAGATAAGGCTCTATAACATCCTCGAGCGTTCCCGTATCCTCTGAGAGCGCCGCGGCTATGGTATCTATGCCAACCGGTCCCCCGCCGAATTTCTCAATGATAGTCAGCAGGTAATCCCTGTCATTCTGATCCAGACCGAGCTTGTCGACGTCCAGTATGTCCAGCGCATAGTCTGCAACCTCACGCGTTATGATGCCGTCATACTCGACCTCTGCAAAATCCCTGACTCTTTTGAGGAGCCTGTTTGCAAGTCTCGGCGTTCCGCGGCTTCTCCTTGCAATGCGCATGCCGCCCTCGTCCTCTATGCCTACCTTAAGCACGTCAGCCGATCTCTTAACGATCTTCAGTAACTCGTCCGGTGTGTAAAATTCCATCTTCTGCACCACTCCGAATCTGTCCCTGAGCGGCGCTGTGAGCAGTCCGGCCCTCGTCGTGGCTCCTATAAGCGTAAACTTCGGCAGATCCAGTCTGATGCTTCTCGCGCTGGCTTCCTTGCCCAGCATTATATCTATGGCAAAATCCTCCATCGCCGGATAAAGCACTTCTTCCACCTGGCGGTTCAGCCTGTGTATCTCATCGATAAAAAGGACATCACCTTCCTGCAGGTTGTTAAGTATAGCCGCAATCTCACCCGGCTTCTCAATGGCAGGTCCGCTCGTTACTTTCATATTTACTCCGAGCTCATTGGCAATGATCCCGGCCAGTGTAGTCTTTCCGAGTCCCGGAGGTCCGTAGAACAGCACGTGGTCAAGCGGCTCCTTTCTGGATTTCGCAGCGGCTATATATACCTTGAGCATTTTCTTTATCTTTTCCTGCCCGGTATAATCGTCAAGCTTCTGCGGTCTGAGAGAGACATCTATGGCCTTATCCTCTTCAGTTATATCTGTACTAATTATTCTTCCCATATTTTCTGATTATTCCCAGGGCAATATTTTTAAGGAGAGTCTCATCCGAAAGCATGTCCTCCTTATACCCGGCATATCTTATACAGCCCTTGTATTCCTTATAGAAAGAAGTCCCAGGCAGTTCCTCCGCCACAGGTACGAACAGCCCCGTGCGCTTCTGGTAGCAGGTCGCCCTGGTTGCCTTCTTTCTGGCTTTCTTATCCACAAACTCCCCTATCGAACAATGGACCGCGTAATCCTCATTGATAAGATAGTAATAATTTTTGTAATCTTCAAAAAAATACTTAAGTTCGCCCTCATAGAGCTTTATGAGAAGCGACATTCTGTCAGAGCCTTTTTCCGAAATGCTGAGCTTCCAGTCTTCATTTTCAGCTTCATAGGGCTGAGGCAGCGCATAGGACAGTCTGAAATCAAGTTCAAGGAACTTCTCCCCTTCAAACTCCGTAAGTTCTGCATGGTTCAGACAGAAACCGCCGCCAAGCAGGCTCTCATAGGAAAGCGTCCTCAGCAGATACGGAAGATTCATTATATCCTCGGCATTGTGCAGGATAAGCGTATTGAAAAGGTGCTTCCTCAGCGCATGATTGTTGGAATTGTCATCGAGGCTTCCCGGAAATATCCTTCCCATCCTGACGTATTCCTCATATACATATATGAGGTCGCCGCCGCTGTACTTGTCTTCCCTGTATATGCCGAGCAGCTTTTCAACCGTCTTAAGCTTAAGATCGGGAAGTCCTGTAAATGCTTTGTACGGCCTGAGTCTTCTGAAAAGGTCAATGCTGACAGTGTCCGATAGTTCATCCTTTACCGCATACTGACGCGCGGTATTTTTTATGAACGGCAGGTCAAAGGTATCTCCGTTATAGCTCAGTACCAGCAGTCTGCCCGGAGCCGCCGCAGCCTTCCTCTCGCATATAAACTGCATGAAGGCTCTCAGCATGCCCTCTTCATCCGACATATCCTCAGCAAAATACTGTCTGATCCGGAAGCCGCCCTCATAATAGACTATACCAAGCAGATAGATATATGCCGCCGATGCCTTAAGTCCCGTTGTTTCAATGTCAACATAGACGACCCTCTCAGGCGGCGCAAAGGCCTCCGGTCCGGGCTGCATATTCAGTTCAAAGTCCTCGTTCCTGACTATCATTAAAATATTTCCGGTCCTTATTGGAAAAGACTGTCATTTGCAAAAGCCTGCAGGCGTGAGAAGATCCGGATACCGGACCGCCATGCTATCTGATCTTTTTAAGAGCAGCCTTAAGGATGTCCTGCACAGTCATGCTGTCCTCAAGCACAAGGCTTCTTACAGCGCGTCCGGCCTCGAGCCTGCTGTAGCCCAGCGCCTCCAGCGCATCGATAGCCTCCTCGGCAGGTCCGCCTGCAGACACACCGTTAAGTCCTGCGGTATTGTTCACCGCAGTTCCGTCATTCTGCTTAAGTACCTCTGATGCATCGATCTTATCCTTAAGCTCCAGTATGATCCTCTGCGCTGTTTTTCCTCCGACTCCTGGCGCTTTGCTTATAAGCTTGGAATCTCCGGACACTACAGCCATGCGCAGTTCGTCGGGCGTCAGGGCAGAAAGCACGCCTATAGCCACCTTGGGACCTACCCCGCTTACTCCGAGCAGCTTTAAAAATATCTCTCTGTCATCCTTTTTCAAAAAGCCGAACAGACTCTGGTCATCCTCATGGACGGAAAAATAAGTATATATCTTCACATCGCTGCCGATATCAGGAAGCTTTCCGATGACAGTCGACGGAACATTTATGCCGTATCCGACTCCGCCGGCTTCGACCACGATAAATCTGTCTTCGATCTCAGCCAGCTCGCCATGTATATAATTTATCATCAATAACTCCGATCCAGATACAGATCAATCGATCCCGCTGCCTGCTCCCGATCAGTACGGAGGAACAGGTGTCGGCCTTCTTGAGTCAAATATCTCCGAAACATTGTCAAAAAGGTCGCTCAGACGGTTCTTGCCGTTTGCTATATCGTTCCACATATTATAGCCGTCCAGCGCTCGCCTTCCCTGTCTCAGGTAATCCTCGCCAAGCTGTACCCAGTACTGCGACGAATCAACATTTGCAAAATATCTGAAGCCTGCCTTGTACAGGTAGTCAAATCTTTCATTGGAATGTGAATATCCATGCCAGTCGGCAACATCGGCTCCCTTAGGATAGATGATGATATCGCAGCCCTCTCCGGTAGCCTCCTCGATAAGCGAGTCAACATTCCTTTCCCAACGGTCTGTATCCCTTGTAAATCTGTCATACTCGACAGTACCCAGGTCTCTGTGTCCCCAGCTGTGTGAAGAAAGCTCATAGCCGTCATCGACAAGCGCCTTAAGTACCTTGACAGCCTCAGCCCTGTCCGCCTCAATATTTTCATTAGGCGTCATGGACTTATCCTGGTTAGGCGAATTCGGATCGTAGGTCTCATCTGTACGATAACCGAGTATGCCGTTGTATCCGGTAAAGGCAATTATAGCCTTGCCTCCGCGGTATGAAAAATCAGGATGCTCATCAATGAAATGATCCAGTATCGGCACAAGGTCATACTCGCCGAGATGCTCGACTCCGTCAGGATCGACGTAGTGGTTGGTAGGTCTTCCATCGTCTCCTACCACCATCTTGTCCGAGTATCCTGCTCCGGTCATATACTCATAGTAGCAGACATCGTCCTCACTCATGACCATGGCCTGCTTTCCGGGAGGAAGCATAATGTCTCCCTCTACCATCTTTTCCGTGCCATCAGCCTGCTTTTCTATATGGGCCATATCATGCATGCGCACAAGCACAAAGCCCTTATCATAAAACTCCTGGAGCATCTTTTCAAACTCCGGGATGGTTGTCATAAGGCTGTTGTAGCCTCCGGCCTGATTTCCCCACTTGGAGGAATCCAGAGCATTTTCAGGCTCGACAAGCAGTATATGGAAGAAAACGTGTGTTATCTTCATGATATCCTGCTTTACAAGCGTAGATTTGATCTGCTCATACTCAGAGACTGCTGCCTTTGCTTCATCGGTTCCGGCGATGTCCTCATGCTCATTGATAAGGGCAATGGCTCCGTCATAATCGTACTGAGCCGCCAGCAGCGCTGCCTGCCCGAGCACCTCAGACTGTGAAGGTCCTTCCGGAACCGGCTCCGTCTCTGTTTCCTCTTCGGAAACCGGCTCGGTCGCCACAGTGGTCTCTGCCTTATCGGCCTTCTTTCCGCCCGACAGAACGCCTGCTATCCCTCTGATTGCAAATATCAGTATGAGAATGACAGCGACTGCAGCTGCTGCAAGAAGGATGTACTTTATAAGCTCATCATTATTCTTTTTCTTACGCCCTCTGCGTCCCGAGCCCGACGAGTGCCGGCCCGAGCCTGATCCCGAGGATCTTCTCACGCTGTAGCTTCCGTCATCCTCATCGCGTTTTCTGTAATTATTCTGCGTAGAACTGCGCTTAGGTCTTACTCCGCGGCCTCCGCTGCGTCTTTCTGCGGAAACACGTCTTTCTGCGCGTACAGCCCCGTCTGCTGCATCATCGGAGCCGCTGTCAGCATTTCCATCGTAATATCCGCCGTCTTCCGAAGCCTCATAGCCGTAATGCTGTTCTTCCGGCTGTACAGATGACTGTCCGTAGCTGTCAGTGTCATAGTCAGATATGTCCATGCCCTGCGCTTCCTGCGCGCCGGCTTCGGCATCTGCCCTTTCTTCCGCATACTGATCATAGTTCTCAGCCGTATCGTATCCGCTATCCATATAGTTTCCGGCTGCACTGCGCCCTCTTGACGGAACGCCGCCTCTTGCTTCGGCAGCCTTGTGTATACGTCTTCTGCGTTCTTCACTTGATAACGCCATAGTCCCCCCTGACAGCGCAGTCCTGCTTTCATGCTCTTTTATGTCCGTCCGTCTCCGCAAATATGTGCTTATGATCCTGTAAGCTTATAAAGCTGATGGAATAACGGAGAGGCCGGTCAAAGTGCCGCTGCGCCGTAAATCAACATTTGGTATTAGTTTATCATATCTTTACAAAATATGCTATACTATACTAATCGTGAAACTGAAACCTGTCTTTCGCAGCTGTCTTTCACATTCCGAGTCTGTATCGAGGTCCGCGTTTACCTGTATTTCAGTTGTATTTCAGTTTTCCTGAACCGTTTTTTTCAGATCGATCAAAGGAGCAAAGCTTGGACAGATCACTTATTATAATCATACTTCTTGCATTCTGTATCATACTGCTTGCGGTACTTATCATACTGCTCGTCACACGCACCTCTGCCGAAAGGCAGTCGGATATACTGCAGGACAATCTTGACAGCGCGTCCGATATACTGCTCAGCAGTATTGTCAAAGAGCTTGACACTGAGCTCGAAGATTTCAGTGATCTCATAACGGGAAATGTTGAAGGGCATGTAGGCGCCATACGTCAGGATATAAATGCGCGCCTCAGACATGACAGCGAGGAAAACAGAAAGAACCGCATAGAGGTGTCGGATATGATAAGCCGGAGCTCAGCGCTTCAGTCGCAGGCTCTCAGGGAATGCGTAAAGGAGCTTCAGGATACCAACCGCGCCAAGCTTTCGGAGATGCAGACCGACATAAACCGCAAGCTCGACAGTTCTCTCAACGAAAGGCTCGACGCTTCCTTTAAAAATGTCGGTGAACAGCTCAACAGACTTTACGAATCGCTCGGTGAGCTGTCAAAGCTTGAAAACGGTGTGAATTCTCTCAACCGTACGCTTTCCAATGTAAAGACCAGAGGCATTTTCGGCGAAGCGCAGCTGGAAAATATACTATCGAACATCCTTTCGGAATCTCTTTACGATAAAAACGTTCTGACCAAAAAAAGCGACCCGGCCTGCAAGGAGCGGGTGGAATTTGCCATAAAGATCCCTGACAAGGATACACCGGGAAGCTTTATGTATCTTCCTATCGACTCCAAGTTTCCGGTGACTATTTACGAGAAGATCTGTGAAGCAGCTGAGGCTTCCGCTCCCGATGCACTGCAGAGAGCTGTCAAGG
>R11__coassemble_2316_pt1 | contig 9542 bp, 5 predicted proteins | sample R11__metabat2_high_PE_001 | metagenome-assembled genome bin R11 | reverse complement strand
CGGTTGACTCATTGAAGTAACCATCAACGATAACCTCATGGTCTCCCTCGTAAGCAGCATCTGTATCAACATCTGCCATGTAGCTTGTAAGCTCTGCGCCGTTTACTGTGAATGTAGAAGTATCGAATACATGAAGCTTTCCTGCCTTCATATCAGCCATAGCAGCGTCGATGGCTTCCTGAGTTCCCTCTGCAGGAGCTGTTGCGCCAAGAGCTGTAAGCTGTACTGAATCTGTAGCAAGGCTTCCATAGTAATCAGGCTCGAAGGACTTGCCTGCGGCAACATTCTCAATTACATATGTGAAATATGGAGCCCAGTTGATCCTTGAAGATACGATGAAGGTGTTAGGGCATGCAGCCTCTGTGCTTCCGTTGTAGGAAACGTCAGGAACGCCGGCCTTCTCGCAGGCTGTAGGAGCGCCCATTGAGTCAGCATGCTGGCTGATAAGTACGCAATTGTCCTCGATAAGCTTGTTAGCGCCTTCCTTCTCAGCTGTCTCATCATACCATGAACCTGTGAAGGTTACTTCCATAGTAGCTGACGGGCATACTGAACGGGCGCCGAGGAAGAATGATGTATAGCCTGAGATAACCTCTGCATATGTATAAGCACCTACGTAGCCGATCTTAGCCTGATCCTCTGTGATCTTGCCGTCAGCGATCATCTCGTTGAGCTTCATACCTGCAGCGATACCTGCAAGGAAACGTCCCTCATAGATAGATGCAAATGCATTGTGGAAGTTGTCAAGACCCTCTGTATGAGCCTTTGTACCTGTAGCGTGGCAGAACTGAACCTCTGGGAATTCCTTGGCTGCCTCGATCATATAGTCCTCATGACCAAAGCTGTCTGCGAATACGATATCGCAGCCTGCATCTGCAAGCTCACATGCTGCCTCGTAGCACTCCTGGCCCTCAGGAATATTTGTCTTAAGAACGTACTCAACACCTGCTGCCTCGCAAGCTTCCTTAGCTGCATTGATGAAGTTAAGGTCATAGGTTGAGTTCTCATCGTGAAGGAAAATGAATCCCATCTTGAGGTCTGACTTTGCTGCAGGAGCCTCTGTTGCTGCCTCTGTTGCAGCTTCTGCTGCTGTTGTCTCTGCCTCCTTGGCTGCTTCTGTAGCAGCTGCTGTTGTTGCAGCCTCTGTAGCTGCAGCTGTTGTAGAAGCTGTGCTTGAGCTGCTTCCGCATGCGCAGAGTGAAAGTACCATAGCAGCGGTCATAACTGCTGCGACTACTCTCTTTGTCATAATACTTTGTCTCCTTTCTGCTTCCGGCCGTACGGCCAACAAACAAATCCCTTTTGAAACCGGTAATGCTTCTATTTAACGCATTTTAGGGCGCAGTCTCCGCACTTTCCGCCTTACATAAAATGTCGCGGCGTCCGCAGTCATTACAGCCTGCTGCCGGTTTCATTAATAAATATCGATCATCAGCAATTTTCCGTATGCTGATAACACGGGATAATTGTAACTGAAAGCAGCTAAAGTAGCAATTTGTCGACTTTCATAAGATTTGGCATTAAATGCCCTTATTAATCGGCAATTTTGTGAGTATTACAGGACAGGGCAGTCTGCTCAAATTCAACTGTTCCTTCTGTTTATCGAATCCAGTACTCTATGCTCCTCATCCTCAAAAAGCAGTTCCTTATTGTAGCGATAGTACCGCTCGCAGTCATATTCCTGCAGGAAATGCAGGCTGTACATGCCGTTGTTGAGTCCTGTCACAAATATGACCATCTCCTGTCCGATTCCGAATGCTGCTTCGCAGAAGTCGAAAACATGCTCCAGCGTCTCAGCAGCCGTATCGAATTCGGACTCATACGCGTCGCTCATCTCATTGAAGCCTGCTCTCACCGCCTGCCAGCAGATACTGTCTTTGTACTCAAAACTGCCGGAAGCTTTTTCACTGTGGTTTTCCGGAGCGTTTCCGCCGGCGATTTCAGCCGCCTGTCTCAGCTTCTTAAGCGCGGCTATGCAGTCCCTGCGCAGATAATCCTCCTGCCTCGTGATAAGTCCCGCAGAAAGTCTGTACTCTCTCTCCCTTTCCTCGCTTTCGCAAAGGTCTGCGAGCAGCGCAGGGATATCCGCAGTCTTTATTTGACCGGCACTGCATACAAAAGCGCCGTCATTTTCCGCAGTTCCGCCCTCTGCTTCAGTTCCGACTGCAGCGTTACCGTCCGGATCTATGCCGGAAAGCAATGTCTGCAGTCTCTCCAGCAGCTGTTCCGATCTGTAAATGCTCCTGAAGCCGTTGTTCAGCCTCGCAAGCAGCAGACTTATGATGCCGAGTTTTTCGTCAAACTCAGCGCGTTCAAGCTTGGCATAGAGCGCCGGCGAAGTACGCCCGGCCGCAATGTCCTCGACATTATAGTCCTGACGGTATTTATAATAAAGCTCCAGATAATTGGCAAAATCCTTGGCTATGCGCGGATGCTGTATATATTCTGAAACCACATCCCTGTCAGCGACACGCCCGAGCCCCTCATAGACCTTCAGAAGCTGTGACAGATCCTCCCAGCCTCGCGGTGTAGCAAACTGCTTTCCGTCCACCGTGGTCTCTGTCTCACAGAAATTCTGCCTTTTTATATCCAGGTAAGCCATAATGGCCGGGTGTATATCAGCAGAAAGAGCGTATTCCTTCCATACCTCATAATCAGCCTCGACATGTATCATCTTGATACGGTCCAGTGTTACTATATCAAACTCGCGGACTGACTTATTGTACTCAGGCGGATTGCCTGCGGCAACGATTATCCAGCCCTCCGGGATCCTGTGCGTACCGAAGGTCTTCATCTGCAGGAACTGCAGCATGGTAGGCGCCAGCGTTTCAGACACGCAGTTTATCTCATCAATAAAAAGTATACCCTCTTTAAGTCCTGTAGATTCGATCTTATTGTAGATGGAAGCTACTATCTCGCTCATCGTATACTCAGTGATCGAATACTCACGGCCGCCATATACCTTTTTCTCTATAAATGGAAGTCCGACGGCACTCTGCCTGGTATGGTGGGTGATAGTATAAGCCACAAGACCTATGCCGCACTCGATCGAGATCTGCTCCATGATCTGAGTTTTGCCTATACCCGGAGGCCCTATAAGCAGCACAGGGCGCTGCCTTACCTGCGGGATCTCGTAATTGCCGTATCTGTCCTTGACCAGATATGCTTCTATAGTATTCTTTATTTCTTCCTTAGCTCTTTTTATATCCATGCTGTACTCTCATAAGCCTTGCTGTCTGCCGATATTTTTCACGCCTGCCTGTGGATGCCGGGACATATACCATATGCCTGCCTTTATCCCCGGCATATACTCCTTGTATTCGCTGCCTTGCGTATTCGCATATATGCCGCGTATACACCGATCCGAATATCCGGAACATATGTCATATACACCGACCTGAACATTATATCATGTTTGGTTTGAAATAAGTAAATAAATCGGGCAGAAGGTAATTCCTCCTGCCCGGATCACTGCCTGAGTCATTGCCCGGATCGTCCGGTGGCTCCTCAGTATATTAATCAATGATATCAGCAATCAGCTTCGCTGACAGCTTTATAAAGCGAATGCTTCGAATGCTCCGCATCCTTTAACGCATCAGGTAATAGGCGCCGGGTTGAAGATGCACATGTCATTGTGGAAGCCGTACAGATCACTGTAAGGAACCTTTGTGCCGCTTGCAACATCGAGGATAAAGTTGAATATCTCCTCGCCTACCTCAGCGATAGTCTTCTCGCCTGTAGCTACATCACCTGCGGAAATATCGATAAGGTCGAACCAGTTTGCCTTCATCTCATTACGGCTGCATACCTTGATTACGGGGCTTATATCAAGTCCGTAAGGCGTGCCGCGGCCTGTCATGAATACCTGGAGACCGATACCGCTGGCAACCTGGCTTGGTCCGCAGACGATATCGCTTGCCGGTGTAGCAGCATAGATAAGTCCGTGCTTGGTCGGCTTTTCAGCAGGTGAGAGAACCTCGACGATCTGGCTTGTTCCGCTCTTTGCGATACTTCCCATAGCCTTCTCAACGATGTTGGCAAGACCGCCCTTCTTGTTGCCCGGTGTCGGGTTGGCGTCACGGTCAACTCCACCGGCCTCAAGATAATCATCGTACCACTTCATTTCTTCGGCAAGTCTGTCTCTGGTATGAGCATCCGGACATCTTGCAGCAAGCATCTGAACGCCGTCACGTACCTCAGTAACCTCTGAGAAGCATACTGTTCCGCCGCCTCTTACGATCATATCTGCAGCGTAACCTGCGCTTGGGTTAGCCGATACACCTGAGAATGCATCTGAACCGCCGCACTGCATACCGATAAACAGCTCGCTCAGCGGAAGTTCTTCACGATGTCTCTCATTGAGCTTTTTAAGCTTCTTCTCAGCCATATCCATAATGGCCTTCATCATAGCATCGTGGCCATTGCAGTCCTGAAGCGTAAGAACATTTTCAGGAGTGATCTCCTCAGGCTTAAGAACTCTGTCATAGGTGAGCTTCTCACAGCCGAGACCTACTACCATGATCTCGCCGCCGAAGTTAGGATGCTTTATGACATTGGTGACGGCTCTGATCGGTATCTTTGCCATAGGGGCATTGATAGCAACACCGCAGCCGTAAGGATGTGTAACGGCTACAACACCGTCAACATTAGGATACTTTGGAAGCAGTTCCTTCTTGATCTGCTCTACGGCAACCTTAAGGACGCCGGCAGCGCACTGAACGGTAGTAACTATACCGAGCAGGTTTCTTGTCCCGGCAGGTCCCTCTGCATTTCTGTAACCCATCCAGGTCGTCCTCTTAGGCATAGGCAGATCCTCCATAGGTACAAGGTTTGTTCCGTATGTCAGATTGTCAACTGAAGGACTCTCAGGGAGCTTGACCATATGTTCGTTGATCCAGTCGCCCTTTTTGATATCATTTTTAGCATAGCCGAGCACTACGCCGTAGCGGATGATCTCACCGCCTGCAGGGATATCGCAGACAGCGATCTTGTGCGCCTGAGGAATGTCCTGGTTGCACACAAGGCCTTCCATAACCTCTGTTCCGGCCTTAAGATCGACTACAGCAACTACTACATTATCCTGTTCTTTGATCTTTACATATAAACGAGCCATAACAACCACCTTTTTTACAATGCCTGACCGCAGAACGCGGTCAGGCATATTCAAAACTCAATTAATTAATATATCATCAGCGAACGAGGCAAGGCTTCTTGTTATCGAAGGTCCAGCCTGGGATAAGGTACTGCATACCTACTGCATCGTTACGAGCACCCTTACCGTAGCACTTATCCATGTAAAGCTGATGAGCCTTCATGATCTGCTCACGGTCAAGTTCGATACCGAGACCGCCCTTCTTAGGAAGCTCGATGCATCCGCCAACGATCTGCATAGGCTCCTTTGTAAGACGCTCACGGCCCTCCTGCCAGATCCAGTGTGTATCGATACCGTTCATCTTGCCGGGGATAGCAGCTGCACACTGAACTACCATAGCAAGTGAGATATCAAAGTGGTTGTTTGAATGGCAGCCCCACATCATGCCGAAGTCATTGCAAAGCTGGCCTACACGTACTGAGCCTTCCATTGTCCAGAAATGAGGATCAGCAAGCGGGATATCAACTGACTGCTGAGCGATGGCATGCATCATCTGACGCCAGTCTGTATTGATCATATTGGTAGCTGTAGGCATCATTGTAGCCTTACGGAACTCAGCCATTACCTCACGTCCTGAATAGCCCTGCTCTGCTCCGCAAGGATCCTCACAGTAAGCAAGAACCTTCTTAAGCTCAGGAGCTACCTCAAGAGCCTCCTTAAGTGACCAGCATCCGTTAGGATCAAGGTCAACTCTTGCCTCAGGGAATGCTGCCTTGATTGCAGCAACAGCCTTAGCCTCTTCCTTAGGAGCAAGAACTCCGCCCTTAAGCTTGAAGTCTACGAAGCCGTACTTCTCATTGGTGGCCTTTGCAAGAGCAACGATCTTCTCAGGTGTAAGAGCCTCCTCATGACGAAGTCTGTACCAGTCGCACTCAGCATCCGGCTCTTCCTCATACTCAAGATCTGTCTTCTTTCTGTCTCCTACATAGAAGAGATAGCTGAGGAACTGAACCTTTTCTCTCTGGATTCCATCACCCATAAGAGCAGCTGCAGGAACATCGAGGAACTTGCCCATAAGGTCAAGAAGAGGAGCCTCAACAGCTGTTACAGCATGAACGCCTACACGGAGATCGAAGGTCTGAAGACCTCTTACATCGTCCTTGATGTTGGCATTGAGCCATGCGCGGATCTTATTAAGTGTTGCCTTATAGTCTACAAGACGTGTTCCGATAACGATAGGCTTGATATCCTCAAGAGCCTTTGTGATCTTCTCACCGCCCGGAACCTCACCTACACCCTCAACACCATTTGAGTCTGTAAGGATAACGATATTTCTTGTGAAATAAGGTGCATGTGCGCCTGAAAGGTTAAGCTCCATGCAGTCATGTCCTGCTACAGGATATACTTCCATTTTAACAATTGTTGGACTTGTCATTTTTTCCTCCTCAATGTTTAAAACTCTGTCCGGATCCTTCCTTCAGCCAAAGAACTGCATTGCTCATTGCATGGCAGCTTTCTGTCTTCTGCCTGCAGTGATCTTCAGCCAATATCATTTAATGATATCTTCACCCCCGGGATAAGACCCTGACTTTATATTCAGCCGAAATGCCTTCGGCCGGTTATATGTATTAATACAGCAGCAATCATATGCAATCCGCCGTTTTTCACTGCCGGGATGTGCCGGTTATTGTCGCCGGAAGACATCCGTGTTTATAAGTTATCACGCTTCACTGACTCTGATCAGCGCATCTTCTCTCTCGAATACCTCAGGCCTCAGCTCCGTACCAAGTCCCGGTGCATCGCTTAAGGATGCATGCCCGTCTTTGATATCCGGAAGTACTGTTACCATCTCAGGATACCAGCTGTCGAGATTAGCCCTTACAACCTCCTGGAAGATCGCATTGCCGGCATGAAGTCCCAGGTGCAGTCCCGCCATAAGCAGTACAGGTCCTGTACAGTCGTGCGGTGATACCGGTATATTATAGCTTTCAGCGAGATAAGCGGTCTTTCTCGCCTCGGTTATACCGCCGCACCAGCCGAGATCCATCATCAGGTAGTCGAAACAGTGCTCCTCGAGAAGCTGTCTGAAGGTGACTGAGCTTCCTATGGACTCGCAGCCGCATATCGGCACCTGAGCCTTTTCCTTAAGAGCTCTGACTCCCTTTATATCGTCCATCTTGCACAAAGGATCCTCAGCCCAGAAGATATCATACTCCTTAAGGCCTTCCATGATCCTTTCTGCAGCAGGCAGACTCCAGAGATTATGCAGCTCGCACATTACCTCGATCTTATCTCCGACTCTCTCCCTTATCTTTTTAAAGGGAATAAGGCCTTCCTTAAGTTCTTCGAGACTTATCCTGTAGCCTCCGCTCTTCTTCGCATAGGTATCGAAGGGCCATATCTTCATTGCCGAATAGCCTTCACTTACAAGGCTCTCAGCAAGAGCTCCCGCATCCCTCATAAAAGCGATCTGATCATCATAAGGGCCCACTGACCTGTCCTTATCCGTGATGATCCTTCTTGAAGAGCCCGAATTGAAATTACCCGCTGAAGCGTTGAAGCTGTAGCCGGAGCAGGTATTGTATACAGGAATGTTTTCACGGCTTCTTCCTCCGAGAAGGTTATATACAGGCGTCCCGAGCCGCTTTCCCTTAAGATCCCACAGCGCGATGTCCACTGCGCTGGCCGCTCTCGTTTCGGCAGAGCTTGAATGGTAGCCCACATAAGGTGTTGTAAATGTCCTTGAGATCAGTTCGATATCATCGGGGTCCTGCGTAAACAGCCATGAGGCCATATCATCATGAATGACCGCCTCAACAGCAGAGGTTCCTCTCCATATCTCACCGAGTCCCTTTAACCCATCCTCTGTCTCCAGCTGAAGCCACAGCAGATTAGGGCGGCTTTTTAGCCTTATAGTTGTGATTTTCCTGATTTTCATAAGCAGCTGCTCATCTCCCGGATTTTTTCTATTTCCGGCATTGCCTCAAGCATAAGTCCCTTTTCATCAGGTCCCTCAGTAATGGAAACAGCCCTGTTAAGGACACGGTTTCTGATGAATACATCAAGGCTTTTTCCTCTTACGCTTACAGCGCAATAGCCCGGAGTATACTCCTGAAGCTTCCTGAAGCTCTTGAAAAAACCATCTCCCGGAAGTTCATCTCTTCTGCTGAGTATATAATATTCAGCAGAGAGCTCTTTTTCTGATGCAGGTATCTGTCTGAGCTGCAGCCTTTCCTTCATCCAGTTCATAAGCATAGGCGTGGGTACCGCCAGTTCATGAATGATCCTGAAATCATATGGATTCTCTTCGGCAAGATCCAGGTGTATCCAGCAGCCGCAGTTAATGTGAGCCCTGTTTCTGCCCTTTTCCACAAGCCTGAAATCCTCTCTGAAGGTCACATCCGCAGTGCAGACCGGGATACCCTTATATTTGCCGTCCATACCCATGTAGGCCATAAAGGAATCCTTTTCCTTAGAGCACGGGATGAGCTCCGCTCTTTCCGTAAGCTCCGCGTCGACCCTTCCTCCGGACTTTTCGCTGATCTCATCCGTCTCCAGCATCCTCGCCGTAGTAAGTCTGAGATTGGAAAGCCTGAAGTCTCTCGTATACTGCTTCTGAAAGCGCCTCACGAGAAATACCTGCACAAGGACCGCCGCAAAAAGAAGCACCATTATCAGATAAACATTTTTAACAAGAACAGCTATAAGGATGATGATCAGCAGATATCCGATCATAAAAAATGCTGACCTTTTAAACAGTCCGTATTCTTTTTTCAGCCTTGAGAGCTCAGACTGTATTTCATTATAGCCCGCCTTTTTCATCCTTATCTCCGCATTTTGATTTTATATAACCCCGCCTGAGCATAGGCTCCGGCGGGGAATATGCTTTTTTGATCCGCAGGATCAGACCTGTCTTAAGTTTTTTTTGCTTAAGTTCTTTTACTCCGGGTTTTTGCTTAAAGCCTCAGCCTTAAAGTTTTTTCTTAAGGCTCCGGTCTGAAATTTCAGCTTAAAGCCTTACTTTTTTTCTGCGTTTCTTTTCTTTGTCTTCTTAGCATCCATAACGGCATATACTATAGAAGCGATTATCATTACCCAGATGATCCAGCCGATAGGTCTTGTGAAGAACACAAGCAGAGAACCCTTTGAAGCGCTGATTGCCTGAATGAAGTAGTTCTCGGCGTCCTTACCGAGGATATATCCGATAAGGAAGCAGGTACTTGGCATATGGATCTTATGGAAAAGATATCCTACAACACCGAATCCAAGCAGTGTCCATACATCGAACATACGTCCGTTCTTAGCTGCATAAGCTCCGACAACGCAGATCATGATGATAAGCGGATACAGTCTCTGTCTCGGTATATAGATGATCTTTGAGATCCACTTGATCGGATAGAACATTACAATGAACATGAAAATGTTGCAGACAAGCAGAGCTATAAGTATC
>R11__coassemble_2315_pt1 | contig 9543 bp, 4 predicted proteins | sample R11__metabat2_high_PE_001 | metagenome-assembled genome bin R11 | reverse complement strand
GACATAAATACTATAAAACAGAAATGGACAGATATACTCGATTACATCAAGAATGAATTCGAAGTATCGGATGTTTCCTACGATACCTGGCTTTCACCGCTGGTTCCAAAAAGCGTCGATTCAGACAGCGTTACCATCGCCGCTCCTGATGATATAACCTTAAACTATATCATCAACAAATTCGACAAGCGCTTCAAGGTAGCCATAAGCGATGTGACCGGCTTTCTGCTTACACCGGTATTTGTCCTTGCCAGTGAATATGAAGAACGCAGCCTTTCAGAGGTAAAGCCTCTCCAGGACGATTCCTTAAGGAGAGCAAACCTGGTCAGGAAATATACCTTTGACGCCTTTGTTTCCGGCAAATCAAACGAGCTTGCCCATGCGGCCTCCCTCGCAGTTGCCGAAAACCCGGGAAAGGATTACAAGATCCTTTACATTTACGGAGGAGTCGGACTCGGAAAGACTCACCTCATGAACGCCATAGGCATTTACATACTTAAGAACAACCCAAATGCCAACGTTCTTTACATTCAGTCCGAGACCTTTACAAACGAATATATCGAGTCCATAAGGAATAACACCACGCAGGCCTTCAGAAACAAATACAGGCAGCTGGATGTGCTTCTTATAGACGATATACAGTTTATAGCCAACAAGGACAGCACACAGGAGGAGTTCTTCTACACCTTCAATACTCTGTTCGCCGACAATAAACAGATAGTCATTTCCTCAGATAAGCCTCCTAAGGAGATCAACAACCTTGCCGAAAGGATAAGATCCAGATTTGAAGGAGGACTTATCGTAGATATACAGCCGCCTAACTTTGAAACAAGGATGGCTATATTAAGGAAAAAAGAGGAGATAGAGGGCTACAATATAGATGACGAGATCATCAAATACATAGCCACCAACATCAAGTCTAACATAAGGATACTCGAAGGCGCCCTTACCATGGTAGCTGCCAAATCCAGACTTGAGAAGATACCTATTACTCTTGAGATGGCTGAGGAAACCCTCAAAAACCTGATAAGTCCGGAGGAAAATGAAAAGAAGCTCACTCCTGAAAAGATAGTCACGACCGTGGCCGACCACTTCAATATCCCGGTCGAGGACATCTACTCAAAGAAGAAAAGCAAGGACATAGCCTATCCGAGACAGATATGCATGTACCTGTGCAGGGCTCTTACCGAATACACCTTCGATGAGATCGGCGCAGCCATAGGAGGAAGAGACCATTCCACAGTCATACACGCCCATGCCAAGATAGAGCTTGCAGCTGAGAATGACGAAAACACCAGGAATGCCGTGGAGATACTCAAAAAGAAGCTTCAGAATTAGTGCCGGTATCAGAACCCGGATCCCGGCTTTAAAATTAAATCCTTAAGCTTAAACCTGAGATTCATGCTTGGATTTCATATATAAAAAAGTGAAAAAGTTTATACAGTTATCCACAAGTTATCAACATCTTTGTTGATAACTATGTGATTTAACCTGATTTTAAGCGTTTTTTCAATGTTTATAAGCTGTGGATTCAATGTGGATTTGTTGTTTATTTTATGTTGATTCATTGTGATTTTAATGTTGATGGACCGTTTACAGACTTTCAGCCGTTCCGGAAATATACATTAATATATATGCCTTAATGTACCTTCGCTTCGGAAATATCGATGCATTTTGATTTTTGTTATATTTGTGATTTTATCGATGCTTTGATTTACATAATCGATTAATCTCGTGCATCCGGCTTTACATAAAGCAGCTTGACGGCCTCCGGTAATTTACGTTAATTTTACCGGAACTCCCGACAGGCCGCAGCTTTTCAACATTACCCACAATTTGCAAAGACTCTCCGCACAACCGTCTGTGGATGTTAAAAACCTTATGATTCAAGGCTTAAAGAGGCTTATCAACATTTTCACACCGACTAATAATAAGACTTCTATAATCAATCAATAATAAAGGACCTTTAACATGAAAGTAATATTCAAAAAAGAATTTCTCTTCAATTCGATCAATATAGTTATCAAGGCAGTCTCACAGAAGACCACCATGCCTATACTTCAGTGCATACTTATAGAAGCAGGACCTGACGGAGTATGCCTTATGTCCAATGACACCGAGCTTGCCATCAATACCTATATAGACAACGATAAGTGCAATGTCATCGAAGGAGGAAGGATCGCAGTAGACGCAAAGCTTCTCTTTGAGATAATCAGAAAGATAGCTACTGAAAATGACTCCGACATCACATTTACCTCAGACGGAAGCATAGTAGAGATCATCTGCGATAATTCACAGTTCAAGATCCAGGAAAGAGACGCTGACCAGTTCCCGTCACTCCCTGAGGTCAATGAAGACAGATATCTCTCACTCAGCCAGTTCACACTTAAGGAAGTAATCAAGGATACCATCTTCTCCATACTTCCAAACGATTCCAATAAGATGATGGGCGGCGAGCTTTTTGAGGTAAAGGGAGATAATCTCAGAGTGGTTTCCCTCGACGGACACAGAATTTCCATAAGGAATACCGCGCTCAAGGATCATTATGATGATATTGAAGCGGTCATCCCCGGAAAAACTCTTATTGAGATATCGAAGATACTTACCGGCGAGGCTGATAAGGAAGTAAACATTTTCTTTACAAAGAACCATGCCATGTTCAGATTTGAGGATACTGTCATGGTAACCAGACTTATCGACGGCGAATACTTCCGCATAGACAATATGCTCTCCTCTGATTATGAGACAAAGCTTACAGTTAACAGACAGGACTTCCTCGACAGTATAGAGAGAGCCTGCGTGCTTGTAAGGGAAAGCGACAAAAAACCTCTGGTTATCAACATTACAGATGATACCGCGGCTATAAGGATGAACTCAGTCATAGGATCGCTTGACGACAGACTCCTTGTCACGAAGGAGGGCAAGGATCTGATGATAGCCTTCAACCCGCGCTTCCTTCTGGACGCTCTCAGAGTTATAGAAGACGACGAGGTATCCCTCTGCATGACCAATTCAAAGGCGCCATGCTTCATAAGGGATGACGAAGGAAAGTATATCTACCTTATCCTTCCGGTAAACTTCAACCCTGCATCTTACTGATAAATCATGGTCATTAATTCTCTTCAGCTTAAGGATTTCAGAAACTACAGTGAACTGGAGCTTGAACTGGACAAAGGAGTAAATATACTTTACGGGAACAATGCCCAGGGAAAAACCAATGTACTCGAAGCGCTGTATGTAGGCTGCACCTCCAAGTCCCACAAATCAGTAAAGGACAGGGAGCTTATCAGCTTTGGAAAGGAAGAATCCCACATAAAGCTCGGATTTGAGAAGAAGGGCATAATCCACCGCATAGATATGCACATCAAAAAGAACCGCGCCAAGGGCATTGCCCTGGACGGCATACCTGTGAGGAGAGCCTCCGAGCTTCTCGGAGCTGCCAATGTTGTATTTTTCTCGCCTGAGGACCTGGGCATCATAAAAAACGGCCCTGCGGAAAGAAGAAGATTTCTGGATGTAGAGCTCTGCCAGCTAAACAAAATATATACCTACAACCTCATAGCCTATGGGAAGATAATCGCCCAGAAAAACGCCCTGCTTAAGGACATATCCTACGGAGCGGCAGCTGAGGACATACTTAACGTATATAATGAACAGCTGGTAAAATACGGAACCGAGATCATCAACATAAGAGAGGAGTTTATAAACAGCCTCTGCGGCATAATAAGCTCCATACACGCTAGGATAACGGATGGCAGGGAAAACATTGCCATAAAATACGAAAAAAATACCTCTGCAGAGGATTTTGAAAAAAATCTCTCATATAAAAGGCAGAATGAGATAAGGCAGCAGATGTGCCTTACCGGCCCGCACAGAGATGACATAAGCTTTATCATAAACGACATAGACATAAGACATTACGGATCGCAGGGACAGCAGCGCACTGCCTCCCTCAGCCTCAAGATGTCAGAGATAGAGCTTGTTGAAAGGATAACAGGAGACAAGCCTGTACTGCTTCTGGACGATGTTCTATCAGAACTTGACAGAAACAGGCAGACCATGCTTTTAAACACGGTAAAGGATGTACAGACGGTTATAACCTGTACCGGCATAGATGATTTTGTTAACAACCGTTTTCACATGGATAAGGTATTTCATGTGGAAAACGGTACTGTGACAGGAGAAAATTAATGGAAGAGATCAGAAACGGAAAAGTGACCGCAAATGAAGCAGCCGGCGCTGCAGCAGAAGCCAATGCAGCAGAGAGCGCAGCTATTGATGAAAATGCAGCTGCCGTAACAGCAGCAGACGAGATAGAAAGAAGCTTCGAGGTCAACAACGGCCACAATCAGGATGAGTATGACGCATCTCAGATACAGATACTCGAAGGGCTTGAGGCCGTAAGAAAACGTCCGGGTATGTACATAGGATCGACCGCAGCGAGCGGACTTCACCACATGGTATACGAGATAGTGGATAACGGTGTGGATGAAGCGCTGGCAGGCTTCTGCAAAAACATAACGGTCTCCATCAATGAGGACAATTCCATAACAGTAAGGGATGACGGAAGAGGCATCCCTGTCGACATACAGAAAAAAGCCGGCAAGTCAGCGGTAGAGGTAGTATTTACCATACTTCATGCAGGCGGCAAATTCGGAAACGGCGGCTATAAGGTATCCGGAGGACTGCACGGAGTAGGCGCCTCCGTTGTCAATGCGCTTTCCGACTGGCTCGAGGTCAATGTCAGAAGAAACGGAAAGATATACAACCAGAGATATGAAAGAGGAAAGGTAATGTACCCTCTTAAGGTAGTTGGTGAATGCGGCGAGGACGAGCACGGCACAGAGATCACCTTCAAGCCCGACGGAACTATCTTTGAAACAACAGTATTTGACTACAACACAATAAAGACAAGACTCAGAGAGACAGCCTTCCTTACAAAGGGCATAAGGATACATCTTCTCGACAACAGAGAGGATAAGCATGATAAGACCTTCTACTATGAAGGAGGTATCATTGAGTTCGTATCCTACTTAAACCAGGCAGCGGTGCCTCTCTATGAAAAGGTAATATACTGCGAAGGAGCAAAGCAGGGCATATTTGTAGAAGTGGCCATGCAGCACACCGACCAGTACACGGAAAACATTTATTCCTTCGTAAACAATATCAATACTCCTGAGGGAGGAACCCACCTTACAGGCTTTAAGAATGCCCTTACCAAGACACTCAATGACTATGCGAGAGCAAACAAGCTTCTTAAGGACAGCGAGGCTAATCTTTCAGGTGAGGATATAAGAGAGGGCATAACAGCCATCATATCCGTAAAGATAGAGGATCCTCAGTTTGAAGGACAGACCAAGATGAAGCTTGGCACCTCAGAGGCAAGCCAGGCTGTAAACCAGGTAGTATCCGAACAGCTTACATATTTCCTTGAGCAGAATCCAAATGTTGCCAAGCAGATATGCGAGAAGTCCATACTTGCGCAGCGTGCGCGTGACGCGGCCCGCAAGGCAAGAGATCTGACCAGAAGAAAATCCGTGCTCGACGGAGCCGGACTCCCCGGAAAGCTTCAGGACTGCTCTGAAAAGGATCCTGAAAAATGCGAGATATTCATAGTAGAGGGAGATTCTGCACTGGGACCTGCCAAGAACTGCCGCAACCCTAAATACCAGGCAGTAATGCCTTTAAGAGGAAAGGTACTTAACGTAGAAAAGGCCAGACTTGACAGAATATATGCCAATAAGGAAATACAGGGTATGATAACCGCCTTCGGAACAGGCATACACGATGATTTTGATATCAGCAAGTTAAGATACAATAAGATCATCATCATGACCGATGCCGATGTAGACGGAGCGCACATATCCACGCTTATGCTGACATTTTTATACAGATTCATGCCCGAGCTTATAAAGCAGGGACATGTATATCTGGCGCAGCCGCCTCTTTTCTATATCAGGAAAAACAAAAAGCTCTACTATGCATACAGCGACGCTGAGAGAGATAAGCTTCTCGAGATGGTCGGAAAGGATGCCGACGTACAGAGATTCAAAGGTCTTGGTGAGATGGAGGAGCAGGAGCTTTCCGAGACGACCATGGACCCTGAAAGCAGGACTCTGCTCAGAGTAAACATGGATGAGGACGCCAGATCAGAGCTCGACCTGACATTTACAACTCTTATGGGAGACCAGGTAGAGCCGAGAAGAGTATTCATAGAAGAAAACGCAAAGTATGTAACCAACCTTGATGTATAAAAAGATATTAGGGCCAAAAGTTCTGATCGCACTTCGTGCGGAACAATCCGTAATATCTCAAAAATGTTTTGACCCTGACATCATATAATTATATAAAGTATATCCGCTTGATAATTATTATTGTTAAGAAAATATAGAGGCATCTGATGGAAGCTAATGTATACGATAAAATAAAAGAAGTAGACCTCAAAAAAACAATGGAAGGCTCCTATATCGACTATGCCATGTCGGTAATAGTGGCCAGAGCCCTTCCAGATGTAAGAGACGGACTTAAGCCTGTACAGAGGCGTATCCTCTACGCATCAATGAAAATGGGAGCTACCAACGATAAAAAGACAAAGAAGTGCGCTACTATAGTCGGTGAAGCCATGGGACATTACCATCCTCACGGAGATTCCTCTATATACGGCGCTTTAGTATATATGGGACAGCCATGGTCCATGAGATATACCTTTATAGATAAGCAGGGAAATTTCGGATCTGAGGACGGAGATTCGCCTGCAGCCATGCGATACACCGAGGGCAAGCTTTCAAAGCTCGCCATGGAGATGCTTGAGGATATCAACAAGGATACAGTAGATTTCGTTCCCAACTTTTCAAATGAACCCGGCTACGATGAGCCGACCATACTTCCGGCAAAGATACCAAACCTGCTGGTAAACGGTACCACAGGTATAGCTGTAGGTATGGCGACCAATATACCTCCTCATAACCTTAAGGAGGTAATTTCGGCAGCCTCGCTTATCATAAATAACCGTATAAATGAAGGCAGGGAAACCGGGATAGATGAGATCATGGGCATAGTAAAGGGCCCTGATTTCCCGACCGGAGCTGAGATACTCGGAAAAAGAGGCATAGAAGAGGCTTACAGAACAGGCCGCGGAAAGATCCGCATGCGCGCCGTCTGTGAGATCGAGACCATGCCAAACGGAAAGGGAGTCATCATAGTAAAGGAGCTTCCTTACCTTGTATACAGATCGAGAGTCATAGCTGACATAGCAGATCTTGTAAAGGATAAAAAGATAGACGGCATAACCGGAGTATATGATACAGTCGGCAAGGACTCAGACTCAAAGATCCGCATAGAGCTCAGAAAGGATGTCAATCCACAGGTAGTGCTCAACCAGCTCTACAAGCATACCCAGCTGCAGGATACCTTCGGCACCATCATGCTCTGCATAGTAAACGGAGAGCCAAAGGTTCTTAATATAAAGCAGATACTTGAGGAATATCTTAAGCATCAGGAAAATGTATTCACCAGAAGGACCAGGTTCAACCTCAAAAAAGCAGAGGACAGGGCCCATATTCTGGAAGGACTTCTCAAGGCTCTTGATCATATCGATGAGATAATAAAGATAATCAGAGCGGCAGATGATACTGAGGAAGCAAAGGCAAAGCTTATGGAAGCCTTTGATTTTTCAGATATACAGGCGCAGTCCATAGTTGACATGAGGCTCCGCGCACTTACAGGACTCGAAAGACATAAGGTCGAGGCCGAATACGCAGACCTTACTGTAAAGATAGCTTATTATAAGGAGCTTCTTTCAGATAACAATAAGATGCTCGGACTTATCAGGGATGAAATAACAGAGATAGCCGAAAAATACGGAGATGACAGAAGGACAAAGATAGTACATGATGCAGGAGAGATAGACATAGAGGATCTTATCTCAGATGACGCATCTGTAATAACCATATCCAATCTCGGCTATGTAAAGAGGATGGATCCGTCCAACTTCCGCGTGCAGAACAGAGGCGGCAAGGGAATAAAGGGCACCAGCAATATTGAAAATGACTACATTAAGGATATGCTGATGACCACGAACCATCATTACATCATGTTCTTCACCAATAAGGGACGTGTCTACAGGATAAAAGCCTACGAAATACCGGAGGCTTCACGTACCTCGCGCGGAACAGCCATAGTAAATCTTCTGCAGCTGCAGCCTGAAGAAAAGATAACGGCGCAGATCGCCATAAAGGAGTATCAGGCCGGCAACTATATTTTCATGGCTACAAAGTCAGGTATGGTAAAGAAAACGAGTCTTACCGACTATGAAAATGTCAGAAAGAGCGGACTGCAGGCAATCGTACTCAAGGAGGACGATGAACTTATAGATGTAAGATTCACCAACGGACTTGAGGAAGTAGTCATGGTCAGCAGCAAGGGTATGGCCATAAAGTTCAATGAGAGAGACGTAAGGCCTACCGGCAGATCCACCATGGGTGTGACCGGCATGAGATTTGCAGAAAGCGATGACTATATCATAGGTATGCAGGTAACCAGCGCAGGCGATGATCTTCTTGTCATATCCGAAAACGGTATGGGCAAGCGCACCGCTCTTTCCGAGTTCCATCTCCAGGGAAGAGGCGGAAAGGGTCTGATCTGCTATAAGGTAACAGAGAAGAGCGGAAAGCTTGTCATCGCAAAGATATGCAGAGAGGATACGGATATAATGCTCATAACCAATGAAGGCATTATCATACGTACGCCTGTAGACAGCATATCCAGGATAGGACGTAATACTTCCGGAGTAAAGATAATGAATATAGCCGCAGCCTCCGGAGTAAAGATAGCTGCAGCAGCCAAGATCCGCAAGGACGTGGGAGTCAGTGAAGCTGAAGATAACGAAGAAACAGAAAGTGAAAGCGCAATTACCGCGAATGCATCAACTGAAAATACAGATACATTCACCGCTTCGGAGTCAGAGAATAAGTAAATCTGAAAATAAGACAAAGACCGGTATGAACAGGTAAGTATCGGTACGAAGGAAAGTAAGATCCGCCCGGCAGAATATATATCAGAGCATTATCCGAATATACTGCCGGTAAGATCATATCTATATATAGAAGAAAAAAATAAAATCGAAAGCATATATAGTTATCGGAAAAAAGCTTTGAAAAAATTTGATTTTTTCAGTTGACAACCGAAAAATAAGTAAGTATAATTCGACTTGCACTTTTGGTAAGGAAAAAAGCAGAAGTACTCAAGAGGCCGAAGAGGCGCCCCTGCTAAGGGTGTAGGCTGGGCAACCGGCGCGAGGGTTCAAATCCCTCCTTCTGCGTTTTAAAACTTCAAAAAAAAGTTTTAAAAAGTTGTTGACAATATCAAAAACGAGTGATATAGTTAACAAGCTGACGGCGAGAGCCGGTAAGCAAATTAAAAATCCAATAAAAAAAGTTCTTGACAAACAAAAAGAACTGAGTTATATTGGATAAGCTTCACTGAGACAGCGAAGCAAAGAGCACTCTGAAAAGCAAATAGCAATTAATGCACAGACCCTGAAGA
>R11__coassemble_2192_pt1 | contig 9936 bp, 4 predicted proteins | sample R11__metabat2_high_PE_001 | metagenome-assembled genome bin R11 | reverse complement strand
CAGTTCCTGCGCAATAATCGTTTCAGGCAGAACCGTAATATCAATTTCATAATGCAGCAGTGCGTGCTGGTAGGTCCTCTGGTAGCGCTGGGTATAAAGCTTGGCGCATTTCCGTACATAAGCTATAAAAGCTGCGCGGCAGCCACGCTATTACTGATAATGCTGTCATTGTTCGATACGCTCATGGTGAAGCGCTTCAGTCACCTGCCGCACACCACATATCTGGGACTGGCCTGTCTGGAGATAACACTCATATTAATGTCCCAGATGCATATGGGCATATACATAACGCTGTTCCTGGTGCCGTTCATAAGCCTGGTGTACTGTGAAAAAAGAGTATATATCATCACATCCTTCGGCTGTCTGCTGGGCATGCTGTTAACAACTGCTCTTTCTGCGCCATTCCAGGCTTCGTTCAGGAACGATATGGGGGCATTCCAGTGGTTCATAGGCCAGTTCGGCGGCTATCTTATAGAGTATGGGGTAATGTTCCTGTGCGGACTTGCGCTGAACAGGATGATATGCAGTCACTTCAAGGAGCTTTATGACACGCACATGGAGGCGGATACTGAAAAGCGCCTTCGTGAACAGGTATTCGAACTTTCCAATACCGATGTGCTCACATCTATCGCCAACAGAAACGCATTTATGACAGCGCTCGCCGAACTCTCCTCCGGACCGCATAGGAAGAATGTCACGGTGGTGCAGCTGGATGTTGATGGGCTTAAGCAAGTGAATGATACGCTGGGACATGCAGCCGGAGACATTGTTATAAAGGCAGCCGCAAAATGCATAGCAGAAGTTTTTTCACCATACGGCAGATGCTTCCGTACCGGTGGTGATGAGTTTGTTGCGCTGTTAAAAATTCCTCATCCTTCACCGGATGAATTTGAAGCGCTGCTCGAGAGTTCCTGCTCAGCATGTACAGAGCTTCCCGAAGGCATACGTCTTACCATATCGTGCGGCTTTGCTTCCGTGGCCGAACATCCTGAGTATGATATAAACGAACTTCTGAAGCATGCGGATAAAGAAATGTACGCGCGCAAGTCCGAACACCATGCGCGCGTATAATACAGATGTAATATTAAAAATCAGAAATGAGAATTCCGGTCAGACTGAGAATCTCGGTCTGACGGAAATTCTCAATTTATCTCCCAGTTTCCTCCGCCGGTCACCGTCAGCTGCATTTTATGAAGCTTTTTCAGTGCGCTTCTGTGTCCGACGCTTATAAGGATCGTGTCGGGAAGCTCACGGGTGAGGAGTTCAAAGGCCAGCTGTTCATTTTCAGCGTCAAGCGCTGAGGTGGACTCATCCATGAATACGATGGTCGGCTTATACAGAAGGATACGGATAAAAGCAAGGCGCTGCTGCTCTCCGAGCGACAGGATACGGCTCCAGTCATCGACCTCGTCAAGCTTTTCCATGAGCTGTCCGATGCCAAAGTATTCCATATAGTTTTTAAGATCTTCTTCTCTTCCGTCCTCTACGGCCTGCGGATAAAAGACTGCGGTCTTCAAGCTGCCGAGCGGCAGGTATGGGCGCTGCGGAAGGAAGAGTACCTTTGCGTCTGCTGCAAGTTCCATCTCACCGTCGCCGAACGGCCATATTCCCGCCAGCTGACGGAGCAGCGTACTTTTTCCGCAGCCGGAAGCGCCGGTAACAAGCAGTGATCCGCCCTTTTCAAGCGAGAAATTAAGATCCCTGATAAGCACACGCCCGTCCGGAAGGCCTACATTGGCATGCTTCACGCAGATTCCGGTATTTGCTATATTTGCGGCACCCACACTCGAAATGATACCTGCCTGTGATGCATTTGCAGAAGCAGCATCTGCAGAAGCAGCATTTATCTGCGCGTCGCTGCCAGGTGTCACATTTGCCGTTGTCTCATTTGCTGCAGATCCGACCGCAGCTTCTCTGATCTTGAATTTCTTTTCCAGCGCCTGCATCTCCTCCATATGCTTTGAGAAGCCTGTGAGTCGCTGTGTCACTGCCGCGTAATCCGCAATATCAGCATAAGCATCAACAAAGTATGACATGGCGCCCTGTACATTTCCAAAAGCTGAAAGTGTCTCCATAAAGCCGCCAAGCGCCATCTGTCCTGTGATGAGCTGTGGGAAAGCCATGACCATCGGGAAGATAATGGCAATCTGCCCGAAACCATTTACAAAATAATTGAGGCCGAGATACTGTCTCATAAGGCTGCGGTAGTTCTTTATAACAGCCATGAAGCAGTCACGAAAGCCTGTAAGCTCCTGCTCCTCGCCCTTATAGAAGGCGATGCTCTCAGCATTCTCACGAACACGGATCATGCTGAAACGAAAGTCCGCCTCTACCTTCTCATTTTCAAAATTCAGCTTCACAAGCTTGCTTCCGACGCGCTGCACAAGCCAGGTGCCGCCGATGGAATAGATCAGTGACACGAAGACCATATAGCCCGGAATCTTAAGTTCTGCTCCTCCGAGCGGAACTGTGAGCGTGCCTGAGAGTTCCCACAGCACAAAGATAAACGCGAAGAGCGTGACCACCTGGTTGAGCAGTTCAATGCCAAGAGTCATTGTACTGCTGATAAAGCTGCCGATATCTGTTGCGATACGCTGGTCCGGGTTATCAAGATCGGTACCGAGCACCTTCATCTTATAGTAGACCTGCCCGCCGATCCAGCCATTCAGATACTTGTTCGTCATCCAGGTACGCCAGCGGATCGTAAGCAGCTGCCTTAAGTAAAAAGCATATACAGCTACTACAATGTAGATAAAAGCAAGGACCGTAAACCGGCCGACCTGCATCCAAAAATCCGAATACTCCGCCGCCTGCATAGTACTGTAAAAGGAATTGTACCAATGTGTAACCTGTACCTGTAGATATACCATGCCAAGGTTCATAGCTACGATCACTATGATAATGAACCTCGCCCACAGCTTTTCCTCTGAATCCCAGTATGACTTCGCAAGCTTCCATATGCTTTTCAGCATGTCTATATTCATAAGTAAAATTCCTTTCCCGCCGTCTTCCGATCTTCTGAATACCCGATCAGATCACTATGCTGCCCGGCTGTTTTTTCGCCTGAAGCAGCTTTTCCGATATATTTTCTATATTTTCCGGAGTGCAGCGGCTGCAGAGCATGCCTCCGATACTTGCCGTGACGCAAAGCTCCGGATATCCGGGATATGCCGCGCCGGAAATGAGTCTGCCGAGCCGCTCAAGGCGCATGACAAAACTCTCCTTCTCCGCATCAGGCACTGTACCGGACTTTATATCAGGTACTTTGCCAGACATAGCGTCAGGCGTTTTATCAGGCTCCGCACCGGTTATAACACCGGTCATTTTATCAGTCACCGGATCACGCATTTTATCATGCAGTGCATCAATTATTACAAGAAGGAATTTATCCCCTCCGTAGCGTATCAGAATGTCGTTTTCCCCGATATTATCCATGATCACACCGGCACAGGTCTTAAGCACCATATCGCCCGTCTGATGTCCCCACTTGCGGTTGACCTCTCTGAAGTTATCCAGATCGATCATGGCCAGGGCTGATACACCCGTCCAGTTGACCTGCTCTATATAATAGCTGCGGTTATAAGCTCCGGTCAGAGTATCCAGATATATACCGTCACTGTATCGTTTCAGCGCCTCTGAAAATCCCTTTCTTCCGAATACTGTATAAAATTGCTCATTCTTTATCTCGATCGCGGTTTCCAGCGAATAGCCGGCTCCGCCGATCCTTACAGGACGGGCCGTCACATAAAAAATATGCTTATCCAGGATCTCAAACTTGGAGTGCGGAGCATTTGTATGAACAGCCTGCTTGGAAATGCAGTTGCTGCATTTGTCCCCGCGGCTCCATATATCATAGCAATGCTTATAATGCTGAGACAGGCTGCTGCCGCCCTCATCCAGAGTGTATTCCGTCATGCTGCGTACATCGACAAGCCTGCAAAGGTCCCAGCTTGATTTCAGGCAGTTCATATATTCAATAAGTTCGCTGCCGATACACGGGAAATCCGTATAATCCGCTTTAGCCGGGGACATTGGCAGAAGCTCCGTGTTTCTCATCCTGCTGTCCAGGAAATATTTATTACCCGCTTCCGCGCAGTCAGTGGTGATGATATTGTCATCATAAAGCAGCGCTTCAAATTCGCTTACGGGCATCGGCTTATAGAAATAATAGCCCTGTACGCTGTCGCAGCCCATATCCTCTAAAATAATGCGCTGGGCATTTGTCTCAACGCCCTCCGCGATAGTCCTTAAGTTCAGGCGTCCTGCCATCTCTATTACGGAAGCGATAATGTTTTCTCCCTTTTTCAGATTGTGCTCATCCAGCTTCAGGAAACGCATGTCCAGCTTCAGAACATCCACCTCACTGTCCTTCAGCATATTGAGGGACGAGTAACCGCTTCCGAAATCGTCGATAAGTATCCTGAAGCCCGCTTCCTTAAGGCCATGCTCTACATTGTGAATGATCGCCTCATTTTCTATGTACGCGCTTTCGGTGATCTCGATCTCGATAAAATCAGCCGGAATATTGTACTTCTTTATCAGAGAACTGAATATATCAACTACATCCAGTTTGAAGATATCGACCCTGGAAACATTGACGGAAACAGGCAGAATAGGAATCCCCCGTGACTTCCATCCGGCGATCGTACTGCAGACTCTGTCCCAGATGTAGCAGTCCAGTTCAGCAATATAACCATTGCGCTCCAGTATAGGTATAAACTTTCCCGGAGAGACCATGCTGCCCTGCTCTTCGTCATACCAGCGCACCAGAGCTTCGCTTCCGATGATTCGACCACTGTGTATCTCGCACTTCGGCTGCAGGTAGAAGAAAACATTTCCCTTCTCTATAGCCTTCTGGATCCTCGGCATCAGATCAAGCTCCTCATTTATCTGCGCTTCAATAGAGGAATCGAACCAGAAGAGTTTGCCGCCGGCGCTCTCTATGTTTCTCGAGATGACGGAAACACAGTTATCATAGGCCTCTGCGGCAAACATATGCGTATCTGCTGTCCTGTAGCCTCCGAAAATAGGAGTAAAGCCGTCAGCGCCTTCAAAACCTGTGAGCAGTTCATTGACTCCATCGATCAGCCTGTTCCTTGTGCTTTCATTATCTGAAAAGATGGTGCAGAAGTTATCGCCTCCCATATAGCCTGTGACAGCCCCGGTCTCTTCTTCCAGCTTTCTGAAAAACTGCCCCATCGCCGCCAGCAGGCTGTCGCCCTTTTCTCTGCCATACCATTTGTTAAATATATGGAAATGCTGAATGTCGGTAACGATCATGCAGTATTCACGGCCGTCTTTGGCTTTTCTTTCATCTACGACCCTCCAGAGCTCCTTCCTGGTTACCAGACCGGTCAGAGGATCCGTGGTGAAGCGATTGCTTTGGCTGTTGAATTTTGTCTTATCCTCAAGATGTATAATATTATAAAGGGCCATGACATATACATCGTCTGTGCCCACATAATCCTCAGGCACAATGACGATGGATACAAGGTCCCACTCTCCGTATTTGTTCCGCTCTCTGAACTCGCCGCGTATCTCATTTTTCGAGCTGCCGATCCTGAATATCAGCGTGTCCATATCCCAGAATGCAAGAAAATCGTCTCTGTCCTCAGGATGGATTATCCGGTTGGCGGTATCCATGATCATATCTCTCAGTCCACGCTCTGAAAATTCTTTATCCGTCTTGTCTTCACGGAAAATGATGCGGTACTGGTCTTTGGTGAGATTCATCTCGATAAACACATCAAAGCCTACAAGGTGCGACAGACGGTTTCCCACGCTTCTGCTCATATCCTTAATGGCGCCGCAGATAAGCACATAGCACGGACCTTCTCCCGGGTAATCAAGCTGAGTCCTTTTTACGTTGACCCACATATCATAGTCCTGGTTGTAGACCGTAACATCATCCCCGTCAAGTTCATTTAACGGGCAGCCCTTACAGGGTTCGTCGGTATGCATCAGGAGCCTGTGGCACAGACCGCCCTTTTCGATCTGTGGATAGAGCTTCTTCATCAGTTCATTGTAAGCCACCACCTGATAATCATCATTGACAATATAAAGGAAATTTCCGCCCTCATATTTTACTGCCATAGCCTTTTCTCCATTCATAACTTCCCGGCCATTCTGTGCGCCCCGCGTACAGGTAAAACTTAATTTTATTTTAGCACTTTTAACACATATATTAAATCAGGCAATTCCTTTTTCAGTCTTTTTTCAGATATAATCAGATATAAAGATATAAAACCGGGCGGAGGCGGCTCCGCCCTCTCCCGCTCTTTCACCATTCCGTTCATTCGGGTTCCGCTCTGAAAATGCTTCTTCCTCTGCTCTGCATCAAAAAAAGCCTCCGGTCTCCCGGAGGTTTTGCTTTATATTGCGAATGTTCCATGTCTCTGCTGTCAAATAGCTGCAGATATAGCTGCAGATGTCCAATATCAGATCATAGCTTCTGCTATTGCCCCTGTTATTGCTTCTGCTATTATCCCTGTTATTCCATTGATATGCGTACCGTCACATCTCCGTGTCCGAGCAGATCGGCCATCTCGGAAGCAGAGCGGTCTGTGATATGGCCAAGCCTTGTATATGCCCAGGAGTTTGATCCGTAGAAGATAACGATCTGATTTCCGGAATAGAGGACTATATCTCCTGCCTGTGTTGTAGTCTGGCTGTCATTTCTTGTGATGCCTGTCCCCAGGGAACCGACCTGCTCAAAGCCGCCGTACATCGACATTGAGACAGAGAGCGGGCCTTCTGCTGCAAGCTCCTTAAGCGCTTCAACGGAAGCATTGCCTTCCCACGCTACTGAAACCTCTGTATCTCCGATCATCATCTTCATTTCTTTGTTTTCTTCTGCTGTTTCATTTGCAGTCATTGAATCAGTCGCTGATCCGGCCGCCGGAGCCTTTGCAGCTTCTTTTTCCGCTGATTCAGTTGCCGATTCATCCACTACGGACTGCGCCGAACCATTTGCTGAGACCTCTGCCGCTTCCTTTGCTGACGGCATATGCTCTCTTACAAAAGCCAGGACAGTATCTTTGCCGCCTGCGATCTCTCTTTCACTTAGAGCTATTCCTTCTATAATCTCTGCTGCAGGCTCCGCTGCTTTTATCTTCGCAATCGAATCCGCAAATCTGCTTCCGGCATTGGCTGCAAATGCATAGATCGTCTTTCCGGACAGATCATATTCGTCCAGGAAAGCGCAGGTCGGTACCGACAGGGTATAATGCCATATCGGGTAGACCAGGTATACAGTATCATACTGCGCCATATTTTCGACATGGGAGCTCAGCGCCGGATGATACCCGTCCTTATCCTGTCCTTCTCCGACTTTGACAGTCCGGTCATAATCCACGGGATAAGTATACTCAGTCTGAATGAGGAACAGATCTCCGCCTGTCTCTTCTGCGATCCAGCGCGCCATCTGTTCTGCATTTCCCAGCGTAGTGCCGTCTGCATTTACAGCAAGGCTTGCCGACGATACCGCGTCAACGCCTTCCACTGCGGTATTTCCGGATCTTGAAAAATAAGCCACAAGCACCTTGTCGTTCGAGCCCTTTGTTATGGATGCAGCTGTCGCTTTTACCGGAATGTAATCTGTATATTTTGTATAATTTTCAGCACCGGCAGACAAAAGTACAGCCTTACTGTCCGTCATTGCTGCCGCTGCTGCCACTGTCATCCCGTTGTTTTTTTCTTCTTCCGCTGTTTCAGCGTCAGCTGCCTTTATGTCTGCTTTGGCTTCTTCAGGCGCGCTGTCCGCATTCTCCGCCAGCTCGATCATGACATCATAGCTGCCGCTCAAAGACCTGATTTTCTCAAGCTCACAGGTGATCACACCGATATTGACCTGGTAGTCATAGCGTTCGGAAACATCCTCATCGCTATGCAGTATCGTGAAATACGGAGCATCGATAGCATAGTCAATATCACCATTCAGCCATCCCCAGTGAACCTCTTCTTCATTGTAAGGAAGTTCCTCGGTCACTCCGCAGAAATCGTGGGAATAACTGTTCATATGCACCGTATATGGCAGCTTTGCGATAAGCGCCTGAGCTGTTTCGCTGTCATTGAGCACTCCGGGAATGACAGTATCCCCAAAGTGTATATTGATCTTCGTGCCGTTTTCAATAACTCTTGTAGGCATGGACGGATCATCTGTCTGCATGACCGCACCGTCCCTGGCCACTTTTTTCCCTGTTTTTCCGCTTTTCTCCCGGCCGGATGTCTGTGCTGCGCTCTTCGAAGCTGTTCCTTCTCCGGTCTTGCTTTCAGTTGTACTCTCCACTGCGGACTGCGCCGCTGTCATTTCCGGTGAAGCGTTCTGTTTTCCACAGGCCGCTGCAGAAAATATAAAAGCTGCTGTGATCAGCAATATGTTCAGTTTCTTCATGACAATGCCTCCTTCGGACTGCCGGTTTCAGGCTGACTATAGCAATAGGATAATTTAAAAAAAATATATGTGCAAATACTTATATATGATATGTTGATATGCTAAAATTGCATACATAAATCAGAACTCACATCGCGCATATTACGCTGATATATATTGACAAAAGTGGAGATTGTTACCATGAATATCAGGGATATAGAATATTACCTTGCCGTAACCAGAGAAGGCACGATCCTGGGCGCAGCTGATGCGCTGCACATTTCCCAACCTGCGCTGTCGAGGCAGATGAAAGCCTTAGAGGACGAACTTGGCGTCACGCTTTTTGAACGCGGAAACCGAAGGGTAACGCTGACGGAAGAAGGAGTGATCTTAAGAAATCGCGCAGAGGAGATACTGCATCTTGTCCGGCAGACTGAGCAGGAGATAACTCAGGTCCGGGGCAATATCAGCGGCGATATTTACATAGGTTCCGGAGAATCAGCTGTATTTCATTACCTGTCAAAGACCGCTGCGCTTATGCGTGAGGGCCACCCGGGTATCCGCTTTCACATTACGAGCGGTGACACAATGGACCTGATGCAGCAGCTTGACAATGGGCTGCTTGATTTTGCCGTGCTGTTCACGGATTTCGACAGATCCATGTACCAGTCTGTCAGTCTTCCGGTGCAGGACCGCTTCGGCCTGTTAATGCGGAAGGACGATCCTCTTGCAAAAAAAGAGACCATCAGCATGAACGACCTGAAGGGTCTTCCTGTGATGGTATCCAGAGCTTCCGCTCCTTATATCAGAAGCAGCAGCGCATTTGCGGATCTTAATATAATAGGAACCTTTAATCTGATCTATAATGCTTCACTGATGGTGGAGGACGGCATCGGATACGCGTTGTCATTTGACCATCTGGTCCCGACAGCCGGATCGTCTCCGTTATGCTTCAGACCGTTGGATATATTGAATACGCAGTCTTCCACTGCAATCGTATCGGGCTTCGTTGTATGGAAAAAATACCAGATCTTCTCCCCTGCCGTCCAGTTGTTTATTGATACACTGAAAACTGTCATACAAGAGGTGTAATGGCATATACACACGAAATTTTCTGTAAGGAGCTTTTAGTAATATCCGATATTTTTGCACAGCTTTATACGATTTTGCACGATTTGCACAACTTTGAGCAACAAAAAACCCCGATAAAATCGGGGTTTTCGAGAGGCGACGACCGGATTTGAACCGGTGATCAAGGTGTTGCAGACCTACGCCTTACCACTTGGCTACATCGCCATATGCTTGTTATTTATCAAGCTTCGTTATTATAGCAGACAATTTTTTAAATGTCCACTATAAATTTTATTAATTTCAGGAATCTGCTTTAATCATTTTTAATTATTCCTGTAATTGGTTTTTCGTTTTTTATACCCGGCGTATGTCCGGCGCAAAAAGAATATCAATATTCTGCGCCGGAAAGCTTAACGTGCATGCAGAGTACCTACAGGAGCAGTAAAGCCGATTAAAGCTTTTCAACAAGCTTCATAGCTGACTCAAGCTGGGCC
>R11__coassemble_2189_pt1 | contig 9944 bp, 8 predicted proteins | sample R11__metabat2_high_PE_001 | metagenome-assembled genome bin R11 | reverse complement strand
CTTACATGAAGCACGGCAAATACCAGCATCAGCACAGCGGGCGCAGCAAACAGCTTCATAAATGTAATAAAATATACTCTTGCGTGGGTGAACAGCGACTTAAGATCCAGACTTCCGAGCGTCATGCCGGCAATTATCATGCACATAGGTCCCGCCATATTCATACATTGGTTCATTGCCCCGCTTATTACGGAAGGAAACCTTATGTTTGTTATGAACAGCGTAAAGCCGACTATAATGTCAAAGAAGCCTATATTGCATACTATCTTCTTAAGACTCAGTTTTCTGTCACCGCCTATAAGCATACGCCCGTGTGAAAACATCAAGGGTATCTGTATAAGCATGAAGCCCGTAAGATAAAGTATGTATTCCGTTCCCAGCACGCTTGTGATCAGCGGAACCAGCAGATTTCCCTGATTTGTGTACATTATGGACGCCTGTTCAAGCCCGTCCAGCTTAAGCATTTTTCCCGAAATCATCGAAATAAGAAAAACGACAGCATGCATGAACAGAGCTGCCGCAACAGCAATGCCGAAAGCCCTCACCGTTTCCGGAGTCCTGTCCGTCTGAAATGCGACTATATGCAGACTGGGCGTGACTATAAAAAGGACTACTTTCGAAAGCACCTTACTGTACTCAGGTTTAAAAAATCCGGCCTTAACCAGCAGAAATGCCGTGATAAGTATCACAAACATCTGCGCAACCTTAAGGCTCAGAACCATGGTAATACTCATTTAAATCTCCCTTTGCAGACTGCGCGGCATTGTGTCAGACCAGCTTCTGCATAAGCTCCATGCGTATATCATTGCACTCCTTGAGGTATACCCACTTGCATATCTCGACTCCGTCCTTCTCATCAGCATTCACATCTGACTGGAACTCGACTCCAGCGGCCTCAAGCTTCGACTTCATTGCATAGATGTCATCGACATAAAACGCAAGATGGGCTGAACCTGCTTTCCAGAGTTTTCCGTGGTATGCCTCTGCCGCAGGATTCAGAAACTCAAAGAATTCAACGAGTATTCCGCCGATCTCCACCTTGCAGGCCTTAAAGCGCACATTCTCCTGCATGCCGTTTCCTACTACCTTGCAGCCCTTGTGGACCGCAATGCATACAGGCTCAGCAAGCTTTCCTCCAAGCAGTCCGCACCAGAAATCCAGTGTCTTATCCATGTCCTTAACTGTAAAGCCAGCGTGCGCAGTTCCGATTATCTCTGCCATAATTTCCTCCTTAAATGGCAGCTGTTCAGCATATGTTAGACATATAAACGTGCAGGACAGTCCGCAGACTGTACTGCGAATGCTTCTTATGCCTGCAGCTGAATAATTGCCTTAAATATTAAATTAAGATCCGCCTGAATATATTGCGTATATTCCGCATATCGCGTGTATCCCGTACGCCGCGTATATGCCATAGATCACGTGTATTCCGTATGTTGCATTTATCCCATTCGTTGCATGTATCCCATTCGTTGCGTGTATCCCATTCGTTGCGTGTATCCCATTCGTTGCGTGTATCCCGCGCATCCCGTACTGTCAGTGCATTCCGACTCCGCCGGCGATCAGTATGGTATTTCCCATGATATAGGACGCTCTGTCATCAAAAAGGAATGCCGCAAGATAAGCGACCTCCGAAGCTTCAAGCAGCCGGCCGGCAGGTATGCCTGAAACTGTTTCATTGTAAACATCCTCGTAGCTCCGTCCCGACTGCTCCGCGATCCTGTGCATGCTTCCCACAGCCATGGCGGAATTTACCTTACCCGGCGCTATGGCCACCGCCGAAACTCCGTAACGCGCCCATTCGGCGACCATGCACTCAGTCAGCTTGGATATAGCGGCCTTTGACATACTGTAGACACTGTTGGAATATTCCGGTATATATGCCGCCAGAGAAGACACATTGACTATCCGGCCTTTTCCCGCCTTTATCATCGGCTTTGCAGCCTCTGAAGCCATAATGTACGCGCCCCTGAGATTAAGATTCAGTATCATATCCATATCTTCATCCGGGTATTCAGTTATAAGATTTTTCTTATTTACTCCGGCATTATTGTAAAGTCCATCCAGGCGCCCGAACCTCTCAATTATCGCATCAATGTTTTTCCTTACATCGTTTCTGTCCATAACATTGATAACATAGGGATAAATACTTCCAAACGCAGACAGCTCCCCGCACATATCCTTAAGCTTTTCTTCCGCAATGTCCGCAGCCAGAACCGTTGCCCCATCTTTAAGAAGTTCTTCGCATACAGCCCTTCCGAGCGCACCGGCAGCCCCGGTTACAAGTATGACCTTATTGTTAAGCTTCATTGCTTCAATCTCCTCCATTTGTTCACGCAGGCATAGCCGCAGCTCAGATACGGATCAAACCGCCTTTCTGAGATAACATTTGTTCACGCAGGCATAGCGCGTCCCTGCCTGCTGCTGGTTTATGCCTTCAGCTGCTGACAGCACACTTTACGCGCTGTCTTCAGTCCCTGGCAGCCCGGTCAGGCTCTGCTGCGCTGAAAAAAAAGCGGATGCGGCACCACTGTTCTTTCCAGCAGCATCCGCACCCGCCTGAGCATCGTACGATCAGAAATCCAGCAGCATCCAGTTATGGAATTCCGGATAAGGTCTCTTTTTAAGCACCGCTCCCGGGATCTTTGTAATAATGATCTCGCAGTTGCTGAAAATGACGCCTTCCTCAAGATGTCCTCCGTGGACCTCAACGCCTCCGCGTCCTGCAAGCGTTACATGAATGTGAACAGACGGCTTTTCATTGACTACTGTCACATCACCTGTGAGATGGATGATCTCCATTTTTTCGTTATACTCCGATGAGCAGTACTCGCCCTTAAGCTCATCACCTGCAGCGATCCTGCAGTAGCCTGTTGCGCCGACTCCGGTAATATAAGCGCCTGTGATGTTCTCCTTCTCACAGCACTCCGTAACTGTCTTAAGTATCTCAGCACCCGGATCGATACGCATAACAATAGTATCTCCAAAAACCTTGTATCCCATATTTTTCTCCTCCTGATATTCCAATCCGGGCAGACAGCCCGGCAAATATATTACCGATTACGCTTCAAGAGCCTTCCTGATGGCTGCTGCTCCGAGATCAACGCTGAAGAAGCATGGCTTTTTAAGCGCTGCCTTGAATTCATCGGCATAACTGTACATGGAAGCCTGAGCAAATACAAAGCAATCGATCTTATCCTCGATCTCTCTGCAGCCTGCAAGCATAGCTGAAACATACTCATCATGTCCGGCATTGAATACATCCACCATCTTGCCGATGATATGAACATCCTTGCCGATAGCTGCTGCCGCTCTCTCTATAGTATGTGTTGAAGGAGCAAAGGTAGTGTTGACTGTTCCGATAAGTCCGATCACCTTGCCTGCCTGAACAGCAGCTGCTGCCATGCCTTCATCAACGCCCATGAACTTCTGTCCCATCATATTGTAAAGAGCCTTCGCATTTGCTCCTACATCGCCCATTGAAGAGCAGGAGCATACGATAATGTCAGCGCCCTCCGCAGAAGCCTTTTCGAACATATTTACAAACTTTCTGGCTCCGGCCTCTGTTACATAGCCATACTGCTTTGCCTCATCGATAACCGAAGGGTCAAGATACTCCCTGATCTCAACTTCCTCATCAAACTGTGCGCGTACTGCATCCTGCATTGTCTTAAGAAGAAGATCGGATGCACTGGTATATACAAGAGCTATTTTTTTCATAATTGCAGCTTCCTTTCGTAAAACTTTTCCATCTGTCTGAATATATATCAGTCCGGACATGTATCTGTTTAAACGTATCTGATACATACCTGTTTAAACATACCTCTTTAAATGTATCTGCCCGAAACCTTATACTGCCGTGCGCTTCCCGTCAGTTTGCATCCGGTCAGTCATCGAATGTCAGCATGATCTTGATGGTTCCCGCCTTATCATTCATAGCGCGGTCGATCGCAGCCTGAACATCCTTGAAATTGTAATAATCAGTAGTCAGCTTCTTGAAATCAAATACCTTTCTGACCTGGCTCATGAATCTGATCGTCCTCGGCATGAAGTGGTCTGTTCCGCCGCTTCCCTTGATGCGGAGGGTCTTCCAGTTAGTCCAGCCCATCTCGACCGGGATCTGTCTGCCGAGAGTATGTCCGGTAACATTTACACGGCAGTTATGTCCTGCGATCTGGAACATCTCGGAAACAGCCGCGTTGCTGCCTGAGCATTCACAGATGACTGACGGTCCGCCGCCTGCAGGGCAGAGAGCCTTGACCTGCTCCCTGAAATCAGGCGCTGTAGGATCAAGCGCATAGTCGGCTCCGAACTCAAGGGCGATCTTTCTTCTTGACTCGAGCGGATCTACCATGATAGTTGTGGCATTTGCCATCTTGCAGGTCATAAGAGCGCAGAGGCCTACAGGTCCGCAGCCGAAAACAAGAGCTGTATCCGAAGCGTCAACATAGCCTCCGTTGCCCCATACGCTGAAGTATCCGATCGAGAACGGCTCTACCCATGCACCGTCAACATAATCCCAGTTATCCGGGATCTTGTGCAGATTGTTCTCTCCGCAGATAAGATACTCGCCGTATCCTCCCGGTGTGTCAGGTCCGAAGCCAATCTCCTTAAAATCAAGGCATGCTGAAGGCATAAGTCCGGCCTTGCAGTTCTCGCATACACCGCAGGCTACAACACAGTCTGAAGTAACCTTATCGCCCGGCTTAAGTGTCTTTATCTCGCTTCCGCATGCGATAACATCGCCTGCCCACTCATGGCCCGGGACAAAAGGCTGTATATCGTATTTGCCCTCTTTGGACTTGCCCTCATAGATCTCAACATCCGAACCGCAGATGCCGCAGGCCCTTACCTTGATAAGGCACTCTCTCGGTCCCGGCTCTCTCAGCTCAACATCTGTCATCCTCAGGTCGAAAGGACCATGAAGAAACGCCTGTTTACACTTCATTTTCTTCTTCTCCTTAAAATATATTTAATTACTGAAAATGTCATACTCCCCGCATATTCAGTCATTTCATTGTTCAGCGCGCCGGATCTATCATGATCTTGTAGCCTTCCTTGCGGTCGAATGCCGCAAAGGCTTCTTCCCATTCCGACAGGCCGTACATTGTCTGCCCAAGCGGTTCAAGCTTCACAAGACCCTTTTCAAGAAGCGTTATAGCCCTTCTCCAGCTCACATCATTTGAGCTCATCGAGCCATTGAAATGCAGCTCCTTGGAGCATACCGCATCCAGATCAAAGCTTATCTTCCGCCCCGGAAGGCCGATCTGTGTATAATAGCCCTTCTTTCTTATGCACTCCACCGCGCTTCCTATACCGCGTTCATTTCCGGAACATTCGATGACCACGTCAGCTCCGACGCCGCCTGTCAGTTCCTTCACAAAACCGGTAAGGTCGGTCTGCTGTACATTCACAGCGTAATCAGCTCCAAGCTCAAGAGCCAGCTTCAGCCGGTCAGCGTCCGCATCAGTGCCTGTTATCACTACGATCGCGCCCTGCGCCTTTGCGATCTGCGCGGCGATCTGTCCCATAGCTCCCGGGCCATTGACTACAGCGATGTCTCCGGCTTTTATGGTACACTGCTCATACAGTGCATGAACCGTACATGCCATAGGCTCCAGCATTGCGGCAGTGAGAAAGCTTATGCCATCCGGTATCTTCTTCGCTCTGACAGCCGGTGTAACACTGTATTCGGCAAATACTCCGTCATACCAGTAACCGAGTGTCTTCTTATTTATGCAAATATGGTAAAAGCCTCTTCTGCACATTTCGCAGGTGCCGCATACTCCGTAAGCTGTTTCCGAAACGATCCTGTCTCCCGGCTTGAAATCATTCACGCCTTCACCGATTGAATCCACAATACCCGAAAACTCATGTCCCATAGTAACAGGAGTCTGTGACGGGCATGGGCTCTCTCCGCGCAGAAAGTGAACATCCGAACCGCATAAGCCGGCCGTTACCACCTTTACACCGATCTCTCCGGCGCCGGGCACCGGCTTTGATATCTCCACCAGTTCGGCACTATTGGGTTTTTCCGACATCTTTCTTAAAGCTTTCATTCCTATTCCTCTGCTGCCGCTGCAGCGCCTTTCTCCGACCGTTCTGTCTCATGCCGACTTCTGAACAGCTGTCTTTATCAATATATCCGTATACCTTATACATTAAGAAGCGTTCTGCAATATTCCCGGATACTTTCCCGGTAATCAGCCGAAGAGCACCCTCTTGACTTCCTTTGCAGCTGTAGGAAGCACATCCACGATCGGTATGCTTATCTCTGTCCTCAGCCAGTCAGCCCACTTGGTCATGGACGGCTGCGCAAGGAAGAGCACATCGCATTTTTTCTCAAGCTCCTTACAGGTTTCGTAGATTCCGTTCTTAAGAGCCTCTTCGCCCATTCCGAATGCCTTTTTATATCCGATGATGACCTCGATCTCCTTGTTCTGCTCCTTAGCGCATTCGTAAAGCAGGCGCTCTGAAGGTCCGAGAGTCGTATGCAGATTGCAGACCATACCGATGCGTTTTCCCAGTGAAACCGCCTTTTCGGCAGCCGGAGCATCCAGCGCGATCAGCTTTATGCCCATAAGCTCATAGAGAGGCTTTGCATATCTCGACACATCTCCGATCGTTGAGCATTCAACAAGGATAGCGTCAGGCTTATCCTTTCTCGCCGCCTCGTAAATATCGAAGGCTCTGGCAGCGAACTCCTCGTTCATCTCGCCATGCTCCATTATGTCTCCCAGCAGCTTTTCCTCATAGTAAGGCTTCATCTCAAGTTCTTCGCCCTGCAGTTCAGCCTTGATGTACTTCTCACATATCTCCCACAATGACGGCTCAACAGCCGGTGTTACTTCAGCAAGCTTCTTCATTTTTATCTGCCTTTCTGTAGATCAACTCCCGGAAATAAAACTGTCCGGCATTTTCATAATTTGAAACAGCTGTCCGTACAGCGCCCGAAATCATTTATCTGCGATACTTTTTGTATTTCTCCCGATATCAGATCTCTGCCGCAGCGCAGTAAGCTGAAAATGTTGCGTTTGCGATCGTGCTCGGGAAGGAAGCGTCTCCGATCTTCACGTGCTCTGTTCCCTTTGCTACCTCAAGTCCCTCAGGCTTCATGCCGCCGGCAAGAATAACCGTGTCGTAAGGAAGCTCTACAAGATCGCCGGCCTTCATATCTATAACCTCGACAATGCCCGGAAGCACCTGGCGTACCTTTGTGGAAAGCATCTGTCTGACTCCGTTAAGCTCAAGCTGCTTCATAAGCAGTCTTCTGCTGAAGCCTTCGCGTTCGGCGCAGAGTGACGGCATCATCTCAACGATCGTTACCTCACGGTTGTGCTCGGACTCATCCTTTTCGACTTCGATCTCCATCTCCATCTCAAAATTCTTCATTCTGTGAGTGGTGAAGTTTATCTCCCTGGCCCCAAAGTACTCGGCAACCTCACAGCCTGTATTTCCGCCTCCAATGACAACGACCTTCTCACCAACCTTTTCAGGATGTGTGAGAGCTTCTATGGCAGTCATGACTCCTTCGCCGCTGCTTCCCTTTATAAATCTCGCGTAAGAAGCGCCCACTGCGTCCATTACCACGTCATAGTTTTCCGACATGGCAGGTTCATATGCTTTGCCAAGCGCATATGGGATGCCCATATCCTTAAGCTGCTTCTCATACCAGCCGCAGAGCTTATGCATAGGCTCCTTATGCTGTGGAATGCCGGCAGCGTATATCGATCCGCCAATATATTCATTTTTATCTATAAGCTCGACCTCATGGCCGCGTTTCTTAAGTGTTATCGCAGCTGTGCAGCCTGCAGGGCCGGCTCCGACTACAAGCACCTTCTTTTTCTTTTCCGCCGGCTTTACATCACGGAACATAAATTCACGGCCTGCCTCAGGATTTACAGCGCATGCAAGGAACTGGTCCATGCCGGTCCTCTGAAAACAGTACAGGCAGCTGAGGCACGGTCTTATATCCTCTGCATTATCTGAAAATGCTTTTTTTGCAAACATCGGGTCAACGATCTGGGCACGTCCGTAAGAGATCATATCCGCATAACCGTCAGCTATAAGCTGCTCACCTCTTTCAGGCGTACGGATACCTCCTGCACCGATAACCGGAACATGCACAGCCTCTTTGATGGCCTTTGCACTCGGCATCATGAAGCCATCGATGCCCGGAAGATTTCCCGGCATGATGCTGTACATATAAGTAGCCTGAAGTCCGCCCGATACATCGAAGCAGTCAATACCGGCCTTCTCCATGATCCTGCATACCTCAACGGTTTCCTCAAGAGTACGGCCTCCGGTGATATATTCATCTCCGGAAATACGCATTATCAGCGGATAATTAGGTCCTACTGCCTTCCTGGACGCTTCGACGATCTCTCTTGCAAAACGGCAGCGGTTGGCAAGAGATCCGCCGTACCAGTCTGTGCGTTTGTTGTAAAGAGTTGAGAAAAACTGCGGCATTATATTTCCATGAGCGGCATGGAAGGTAACCGCATCAAAGCCGGCCTTTTTAGCCCATACTACAGCCTGGACATACTGGGCCTGCATCTCCTTTATGTCCTCGAGGCTCATCTCCTGTATGTATCTCGCATCGCGCGCGCAGACATTTGAAGATGAAGGGTTTGGCTTAGATCCCCTTATAGATGCCTCTGCACCGAAGTGATTAAGCTCTATTGAAGCCTTTGCACCGTATCTGTGTATCCAGTCAACAAGATGTGAATAAGGCGGAACATATTTAGGGTCCGACATCTGTCCCTGCGCACCATGGTTCCTTGACTCCGGCGTGATAGTTGTCGAACCTACAGTGAGCAGTGAGGCTCCGCCCTTTGCGCGCTCTGCATAATATGCGCACATTGCTTCCGTAGGCGCACCGTTCTCATTGGACTGGCACTCGTTGATAGGCGGAAAAACTATACGGTTCTTCAGCCACATCTTATTTATACGTATAGGTGATTCAAGCAGCTTGTACTGTGACATTGTGTACCTCCTCATTGCATACACTGCGCATTCACAAAGATATTGATTCGGATATGCTCCTCTCCGGAATAAATGCCGGAGCGTTTATTTTATAACGGGAACCGCTTCGTTACCCTGCGGCCTCCGGGCTGTTCTGTAAACTGACGGAAGCGCCGTTATTGCCGGCAGCTTCCTCACTATCAGTATTATAAAATCGGGCACATGGTTTAATAATCACCTTAAATTCAGCAGAAAGGGTGGTGATTTTTGGATTTAATATGCCAACTGACTTTTGCACTGAAAAAGCAGTGCCGTTGCCGACACTGCTTTTTACACACTGATGATCTGCATCAGGCTGTCTTTATTATTTTTTGAAATATACATTGCTCAGGTTGACCGGCTCGACCAGCACCTTTACGCCCTTCACCCTCTTAGATGATACGCAGCAGTTAAGCCTTTCCCAGTAAGCTATCGCAGGGACTTCCTCCGTATACAGCTTCGCGATCTCCTTGTAATAACCAAGCATCCTTTCTTTATTTATTGCTTTCGAGGCCTTGCGCAGCAGTTCATCAACGCGCGGCTCGTCCCATTTACTGAAGCTGAAGCTTCCCGGATAGGCAAGCGCTGCCGAGTAGCGCTCATAAAGAGTCTTTGCCACGGTTCCGTTTGTTGCCGAACCGTTCAGCGCCATCTCAAAGTTGCCGCTGAAAATATTTGCCTGTGTTGCCGAATACTCATCCGAAATAACCGTTGTTCTTATATTGCAGGCTGTAAGCTGCTCTGCAATGATTTCAGCGACCTTAGTGCGCGCATCGCTTCTGTCTATCCTCAGCGTCACATCCAATCCGTCCGGATAACCGGCTTCTTCAAGCAGCTCCTGGCATTTTATATAATCACTGTCATCCCACTCATACGGCCAGTTTTCAAAATCGTAGCTCGGGTCATAGCCATAGGTATCCGAGGTCGCAGGTCCGAAGCAC
>R11__coassemble_2177_pt1 | contig 9984 bp, 8 predicted proteins | sample R11__metabat2_high_PE_001 | metagenome-assembled genome bin R11 | reverse complement strand
AAGTCCGTGTTGGGGCGTAGTCAAAGCTTCGGTTTATCCGGAGCTTTTTTCTTTATAAAAATTGCTTTCATCCGGTTTTCTGATTATTTAATCAGGCATAAAATCTGTATTCTCATCATTAACTTTCATTTATAATCATTTTTTTATCGGAGATTTCTTATGACAGTATCAGATAAACAGAAGACAGTTCTTTGCTACGGCGATTCCAATACATACGGATATGATCCTGTTACAGGGCACAGACTTTCTTCGGATGTCCGGTGGACGGGCGTTCTGGCTCAGCTTCTTGGAGGCGGATACAGGATCGTAGAAGAGGGCTGCAACGGCCGGACCACGATTTTTTACGATCCTGCTGACCCCTGGAAATGCGGAAGGGATTATCTTAAGCCCTGCTTTAATACTCATAAGCCGGTTGATATAGTGATCCTTATGCTTGGAAGCAATGACCTTAAAAGAGTTTTCAATGCTTCAGCTGAAATGATTGCTTCAGGAGCAGAAGCTTTAGCAGCTGATATTAAAGATTTCACTATGCTTAAACAGGGGTATGTACCGGACATTATCCTCGTATCTCCTCCGGAGATAGGACCTGATATTGCTTCATCCGTCTTCTCACGCTCTTTTGACGTATCTGCTGTAAGCAGGTCAAAACAGTTCCCCGAATTATACAGTGCCGCTGCAAAAAGACAGAACTGTTTTTATTTTAATGCAGCTGAGTACATTAAAGCTTCTGCTGAGGATTCACTTCACCTTATGCCGGATATGCATAAAAAGCTGGCTGAAAAGCTTTGCGATTTTATTGTGCGCATTAATGACGGAAATGTTTCTCCGGATGACAAGCCTGCTTCAGATGCATCTGTAAAGCAGGCTTATGTCTCAGACGGTATCATTTTCAGCGGTGATGTTGAAAAATATATAACTGAGGCTGTGCATGATCTTTATTACAGGCTTGATATGAACTGTGCGAGAACTACTCTTACCTGCATGAGCCGGATCTTTGGTGTGGATATTACGGATCAGACTATGGATGCAGCTCTTGGCATGCATGGAGCCGGAGGCGCCGGCGCGCAATGTGGGCTTGTTGAAGGCGCTCTGATGTTTATCGGGCTTCTCATGAAGAAAAACGGCTGCACTGATGCTGAGGTAGTAGATATCTGCAAGGCTTTTGGAGAAGCTTTTACTGAGAGATTCGGATCGCTTCGCTGCTGTGAACTGAGACCCGGAGGCTTCAGGGCAGATGATCCTCCGCACAGATGCGAGGGTCTGACAGTAAGAAGCATTAATTTTCTTTATGAATTTTTAAAATCAAAAAATGCATATGTGCGCAAATAATCTTATTTTCAAAGAAATATGATAATGATATAATCAAATGAAATGTTTCTTTACAGAGATAAATGAAAATTATTTTCAGAGAGGTTGAATTATGGCAGTTGGTAAGGTTTTTAAATTTTATAATGATCTGGATACCGATCAGATCATTGCTTCACAGTATCTGCTTTTACCGAATATTGATGAGATGAAGGTACATACCTTTGAGTCTCAGGATCCTGATTTTCCAAAGAAGGCAAAGCCGGGAGATTTCGTAGTAGCCGGTGAGAATTTCGGCTGCGGTTCTTCAAGAGAGCAGGCTCCGAGCGTGCTTAAGGCCCTTGGCATCCAGGCTGTTATCGCAAAATCCTTTGCCAGGATATTCTACCGCAACTCCATCAATATAGGTCTGCCTGTAATTGTCTGCCGCGAGCTTCCCGATGAGATAGAAGCAGGCGCCGAGATAGATCTTTCTCTGACTGATGGTACTATCAAGGCCAATGGCAAAACATACACATGCACAAAGCTTCCTGAGAACCTTCAGGCTATACTTAACCAGGGCGGCCTTATTGCATCGCTTAATAAGTAAGATGCATGAAATAAATCAGACATAAAGATCATATACCGGTAATATACAGCGAGGAGATTACAGATATGGGAATGACTATTGCGGAAAAGATCATTGCGCGTGCGGCCGGAGTCAAAGAGGCGCATGCAGGTGAGATTCATACAGTAACACTTGACAGAATGATGAGTAATGACGGAACAACACATCTTACCGTCGATATGTACAATAATAAGCTTAAAAATCCACACATTGCAGATACAAGCAAGATGGTATTTATTGTGGATCACAATGTACCTGCGGACAGCCCTAAGACAGCTGCATCACAGAAGAAGATGCGTGATTTTGCCAGAGCCAACAATATTGATTTCTGGGAGGGCAAGGGTGTATGCCATCAGGTTATGATGGAAAATTATGTATGTCCGGGCGAACTGATATTCGGAGCTGACAGCCATACCTGCACTTACGGCGCTCTCGGAGCGTTCGGAACCGGTGTCGGATGTACAGACCTTCTTTATGGTATGGTTACAGGCACATCATGGGTAATGGTACCGGAGACAGTTAAGTTTGAACTCAAGGGAAGGCTTCCGGAGGGTGTATATGCCCGTGATCTTATGTTAACCATCATAGGTAAGATCGGAGCTAACGGAGTCAATTATCAGGCAATGGAGTTCGTCGGAGACGGCGCCCACAGCCTCAGCATAGATGAGCGTATGGTACTCTGCAACCTTGCTGTCGAGGCAGGCGCAAAGACAGCTCTCTTTGAGACCGATGAGAAGACACTTGAGTATATCAAGGCAAGAGGCCGTGAGCCTAAGGCGGTATTTACAAGCGATCCTGATGCAGTATACCAGAGAGAGTATACCTTTGATCTTTCAGAGATAGTTCCCGCAGCTGCAAAGCCTCATTTTGTCGATGCTTATGCGCCTGTATCTGAGATCGCCGGAACACATATTGACGAAGCATTTTTAGGTTCCTGCAACAACGGCCGTATCGATGACCTTCGTGTAGGAGCTGCTATTGTAAAGGGAAGAAAGGTATCTCCGAAGGTTAGATTCCTTGTTGTTCCTGCGAGCCAGGAGATATACCGTCAGGCTATGCAGGAGGGACTTATCAGCACCTTCATTGAGGCCGGAGCAATAGTCATGAACCCTAACTGCAGTGTCTGCTGGGGAAGCTGCCAGGGCGTTATCGGTGAGGGAGAGGTGCTCATAAGCACCGGAACAAGAAACTTTAAGGGCAGAGCCGGCCATCCGGGATCATTTGTATATCTTGCATCAGCTGCGACTGTTGCGGCGTCTGCTATAAAGGGTGAGATCTGTACTGCCGATATGCTTTGATGCGTCGCAGGATGTACCGCTGCGGCATGGTATGGATAAGTATGCAGTCAGGTACGGCCGCATAAGATACTGACGCAGAAAACAGACTGGTGTTTAAAAGGCGTTTTTAAGCATTTGTATGGATATCAGCAGAAGATATAATGTGGAGATAGTATATGGAGAAATTTACAGGTAAAGTCTGGGTACTTGGTGATGATATCGATACTGATATCATCATTCCTACAGAGTATCTGGCTCTTAAGACGATAGATGAAATGAAAAAGTTTGGATTTTCGCCGCTCAGGCCTGAGCTTGCAGGTCTTATCGGGGAGGGAGATATCATAGTTGCCGGCAAAAATTTCGGCTGCGGTTCCTCAAGAGAGCAGGCACCGGAGGTGGTAAAGGCGCTCGGCATAAAGTGTGTTATCGCAAAGTCCTTTGCAAGGATATTTTTCCGCAATTCCATCAATAACGGACTTCTGCTTATAGAGCAGCCTGACCTTTATGATGATATGAAGGAAGGGGACAGCATTACAGTTACTGTAAATGAAGCTGTTGATTACAACGGAAAACAGTATCCTATCAATTCGCTTCCTGACAATCTGGTTGACATAATCAACGCTGGCGGACTTGTTAAGGCTATGCGCAGACTTAACGGACTGGAGGCTTAATATGGGACAGACTATTATTGAAAAGATCATAGCACGCAACATCGGAGCGGAAGCTGTAAGAGCCGGACAGATCGTCACCGTCAATGCTGATTATGTCATGATCGATGACATAATGATGCCGTTTATCATCAGCAAGTTTAAGGAAATGGGCTTTAAGAAGGTCTGGGATCCTGATAAGATCGTCATGATCTATGACCATCTTGTACCGGCGAGCCAGCAGGATGATGCGCGTATCCACAGACTCAGTGATGAGTTTGGGGATGAGCAGGGCCTCACACACATTCACAGAAGTGACGGAATATGCCATCAGCTTATGACTGAGGCCGGTTATGTTAAGCCGGGACATGTGGTTTTCGGTACTGACAGCCACACAACTACCTACGGATGCGTAGGAGCATTCTCAACAGGTATCGGATATACAGAGATGGCTTCTATACTCGGCACCGGTAAGCTCTGGGTAAAGGTGCCGGAGCCTATCAGGGTCGAGATAAACGGTAAGCTTCCTGCAAATGTCATGTCAAAGGATGTGATACTCAGGGTCATAGGCGATCTGAGAGCTGACGGAGCTACCTACTGCGCGCTTGAGTTTACAGGCGATACTATTGAGAATATGACGGTTGCAAGCCGTATGACCATGTCCAACATGGCCATTGAGGCAGGCGCAAAGTGCGCTATGTTTACACCTGACGCAAAGACTGCTGAGTACTGCGGTATAGAGCTTGACGCTTTCCAGAAGAGCCTTGTTTCCGATGAGGACGCTTCCTTCTGCAGAGTTATGAAATACAATGCCGAGGACTTCGTTCCGGTGCTTGCATGCCCTTCACAGGTTGACAATATCCAGCCTGTAGCTGACCATGTCGGTACAGAGATAGACCAGGTATTTATAGGTTCCTGCACTAACGGACGCCTGGAGGATCTTAGAGCGGCTGCGGAGGTGCTTAAGGGCAGGAAGGTTGCTCCTTATGTAAAGCTTATTGTGACTGCTGCGAGCCGTAAGGTCTATGAGGCTGCGGATAAGGAAGGCATCCTTGACACACTTGCCGAAGCCGGAGCAATAATCACGCATCCGGGCTGCGGACTCTGCTGCGGAAGAACAGGCGGAATCCTGAGCGACAACGAAAAGGTGGTTGCTACCAATAACAGAAACTTCCTGGGACGCATGGGTACATCAAAGGTTAAGATATATCTTGCGTCTCCGAGGACAGCGGCCTCCTGCGCAGCTGCCGGACGCATTGTCATGCCGGAGTGAGAAAAACGGTTAGACAGGAAATTTCCATAACAAGCAGCTGAACATCCAGCATGCTGATTCGAATTCCTGCAGTCTCTGCGGAAAGCTTAATCCGTGCGCCTTACGGATGGTTCCCCGTCGCCTGCGGCTCCGGACCATCCGGCGCACTTATGCTTTCCTCGAGCCAGCTTAACGGAATTCTGCATATGCATAGCTGTCTGTTTCAGCAGCTTTTGGAAATTTCTGTCTGACGTAAATTTCCGAAAGCTGGAAAACTACGGACAGAGGGACTTCTGACTAAACTACAGTTACATACATAAGGGAGCTAAGATGAAAGATACCGATTCATATGACTCCATAAGAAAAATGCTTGAGGACAGGGAACATTTGTTCCTTAGTCCTTTTGCTGCTTTTTCGGATATGTCCGAGGGCAGAGACTATCCTATAGATGAATGCAGCATAAGGACGGATTACCAGCGGGACAGGGATAAAATAATCCATTGCAAATCCTTCAGGAGGCTTAAGCATAAGACCCAGGTTTTTATAGCTCCTGAGGGGGATCATTACAGGACAAGACTTACACACACTCTGGAGGTATCCCAGATAGCGAGGACCATTTCCAAGGCTCTGAGGCTCAATGAGGATCTTACTGAAGCGATAGCCCTGGGACACGATCTGGGACATACCCCGTTTGGACACAGCGGTGAGACCGTGCTCAACAGGCTTATGAGCTGCGGCTTCAGCCATGTGGATCAGTCTGTGCGCGTTGTTGAAGTGCTGGAAAAGGATGGAAAGGGACTCAATCTGACAAAAGAGGTCCGAGACGGCATACTTAACCACAGAACCAGCGGACACCCTAAAACACTTGAGGGCCAGGCCGTGAGGCTGGCTGATAAAATAGCCTATCTCAATCACGATGTCGATGATGCGATAAGGGCCGGGATAATGTGTGATGAGGATATTCCTGAGGCGTACCGCAGAGTCCTTGGATACAATGTCCATGACAGGCTGAATTATCTGATCCATGATGTGATCAAGAGCAGTCTGGATATGCCGGAGCTTTCCATGAGCAGCGAGGCTTCTGAGGCTATGGCAGGTATCCGCGCATATATGTTCAATACGGTATATACCGGAGGCGCCGCAAAGGCTGAAGAGGGAAAGGCGAAGGCGCTTGTTGAAGCGCTTTATAATTATTATTTTGACGCGCCGGATAAGATGCCGGCAGAGTACATAAGGCTTATTGAGAACGGAACCGATAAGGAACGCGCAGTATCCGATTTTATATCAGGTATGACGGACAATTATGCAATCGAGAAATACCAGGAGCTTTTTGTTCCGAAGAGCTGGAAAATACTGTAAGAATCCGGAATCAAATTCTGCGGTGAATTGAGCCGTCAGGATAGAATTGTAAATGATTGACATGAGATGCAGCCGGCGGGATAGGATTGTAAATGATTGACATGAGGTGCAGCCGTCGGGATAGGATTGTAAATGACTGACATGAGGTGCAGCCGTCAGGATTGAATCATAAAATATTGACATGAGATACAGCGACGAGACAATCGAACAGGTAAGAGATGCAAATGACATCGTGGATGTTATAGGACAGTATGTCCGGCTTACAAAGAAAGGGGCCAATTATTTCGGCCTCTGTCCTTTTCATGGAGAAAAAACGGCATCATTTTCAGTAAGTCCGGGAAAACAGATATATTACTGCTTCGGCTGCGGCAAGGGCGGAAGTGTATTCAATTTCATAATGGAGTATGAAAACTACTCTTTTACGGAGGCTGTAAAGTCTCTTGCGGAGCGGGCGCGCATCGATCTTCCGGCAGGCGGAGATGACAGCGCATCAAAGATAAACGCAGAGCAGCGGTCGAGACTTCTGGAGATGCACAAGGAAGCTGCGATATATTATCATAAAATGCTGTATTCAAAGGAGGACGATGCCGGTCTCAGGTATTTCAGGGAAAAAAGGCAGCTCCCGGACAAGACCATAACGCATTTCGGACTGGGATATACAGGAAAAAAATCGGATGGGCTGTACAGATTTTTAAAGCAGAAGGGGTATTCAGACGAGGATCTCAATGCATCGGGTCTGGTGGTTTTTGAGGAGAGAGGCATACACGACAGATTCTGGAACAGGGTAATGTTCCCGATCATGGATGTAAACAACAAGGTGATCGGTTTTGGCGGGCGTGTGCTCGGAGACGGACTTCCGAAGTATCTTAATTCTCCGGAGACCATCATTTTCAACAAATCCAGAAATCTTTACGGACTTAACTTTGCAAGGAAGTCAAAGCAGGATTACATGCTGCTGTGCGAAGGCTATATGGATGTGATCGCTCTGCAGCAGGCCGGCTTCACCAATTCGGTGGCTTCCCTCGGAACTGCATTCAACGAAAAGCATGCGAGCCTGCTCAAGCGTTACACCAACAATGTGATCCTTACGCAGGACAGCGACGATGCAGGCATAAGGGCCAAGCTGAGGGCTTTTCCGATACTGAAAAATGCAGGACTCAATGTAAAGGTTCTTGTCATGGATGACTGCAAGGACCCGGATGAATACATAAAGACAAAGGGTATACCAGCGTATGAGAGCTGTATAGCTAAGGCTAAAAATGCATTTCTGTTTGAAACGGATGTGCTTAAAGCCGGGTATGATCTGTCAGATCCGGCGATGAAGACCGAATTTTACAATAAGCTGGCGGAAAAACTCTGCATGTTTACTGAACCGCTTGAACGCAAAAACTATACAGAAGCTGTGTGCAATACGTATCTTATACCTTTTAATGAACTGACAGCGCTGGTGGAGAACCGTTATATAATGTCGGCGAGGAGCAGGCAGAACGGACCTAAGGATTATGATCCGGATAAGGAATATCTGAACAGCCTCAACAGAAAAACTCCTGTGAGCGCGGCGGCTTCGCTCAGGGATGATCATTTTGATCATCAGAATGCAGCTCCGGCCTATGCAGCTGCGGATGATGAGTATTGGAATGCATTGCAGGCGCAGGCAGACAGCAGCGGAGCATATGATGACCCCGAAGGGATGCAGGCAGGCAGCAGTTATGCATCTGATAATGGCAGTGCGGCATTTGATAATGACGCTGCGACATATACCGACGAACCTGCGGCTGAGAGAAACGGAAACGCGGCATACACAGGAAGGGGAGCGGCTGAGAGAAACGGAAACGCAGCATATGCCGGAGGCGCTGCTGGGAGAAACGGAAATGCCGCATATGCCGGAGGAGGAACTGCACAGAAAAACGGCAGGTACGGACAGAACTACGGAATGCAGCGGAGCTCGGCAGCGGAAAAAAGATCAAGAGACAAAAAGGAATCAGCTCTGCTTAAATCCGAGAGGCTTATCATCAGCTTCCTCAGTGAACACCCGCAGCTTTGCGGAAGGGTATTTGCCGTACTAAAGACAGATTATTTCAGTGAAGGACTGTACCGTGATATTGCCGGCATGCTTGCAAGCGGAGTCAAGGCTGATCCGGCTGTTATAATGGAAAAGTATGCGGACGATGAGGAGAGCGCTGCGCTTGCAGGAGCTATTTTCAGCGCAGATACGAAATATCTCAATTCTGATGATATAAGCGGTAAGGATCAGGAAAAGGCCATAAACGAAGCGATAAGAAATGTGCTGAACTACAGGATCGATGAGGAAATGGCAGCCTGTGCTGATATGAAGCATTTTATGGAGCTTGCCGCCCGTAAAAAGCAAATAGGCAGCGTGAAGGTGGAGATAAGCTTAAATAACGAAGTCTGAACGGCGAAGCTTAAAGAACAAGGCGCAGACAACGCAGCTGAAACAGCGAAGTTTAAATAATGCAGTTATCAAAGAGACTTAATGAAATAATAAATTCAATAGATAAGACAGATCTGCTGATAGATGTCGGCTGCGATCATGGATATGTGGCGATCGAGTCGGTTCACCGGGACATTGCCAAAAGAGTTATTGCGGCTGACATAAACAGCGGTCCCCTGGCGATTGCGGCGAAGCATATTGTGGAGGCGGGTCTTTCCGACCGCATCAGCCCGGTTCTTTCAGATGGACTCAGAGGCATCGCCGGAGAACCGGTCAACGGAAATGATCTGGTCAATGGAACCGGTTTGATCAGCGAAAACGGTTTGATCAGTGAAAACGGTTTGGTCAGCGAAAACGGCCTGATCAACGGAATCGGTCTGGTCAACGAAACCGGGCTGATCAACGAAAACGGTCTGATCAATGGAACTGATCTGGTCAATGTGACTGGCCTGATCAATGGAACTGAAGACACAAAGCTCGTCATTGCCGGCATGGGCGGCGGGCTGATAACGGATATACTTAAAGGTCTTCCGACCATGGGCAGCGCTGTAGAAACCGACAGGGAGCTGTGCATACGTAAAAATGTTATACAGTTTACAGCAGGTCTTAAGGCAATGATACTGAGCCCGCAGTCAGAGCCGGAGATACTGAGACATTACCTTATAGACGAGCTTTGCGCCCGTATAGCCAGTGAGAGGTATATTTATGATGACGGCAAGTACTATGTCATCATGACGGTTGAACCCGGAGCCGAAGCTGTATGTAAAGGTATGGGTAAAGGTATGGGTGCTGCGGCAGATCATGTGAAAAGCGCCGGAAGCCTTTATACAATACAGACAGCCGGTGAAGCAGAAGAATCTGCTGCAAATTGCGCGGAAGGCGCCGGAAGTCTTTACACGGAGGAAGAGTATGCTTTTGGGAAAAATGTTGAGGCGGACGGGACATTTTCAGCATACCTTAAACAGCTGAGAGAGGTAAGCTGCGCGGCTCTTTGCATGGCTGAGAAGGGCAGCAGCGCAAAAGCTTTGGAGAGGACCGAGGAACTGAAGAAAAAGATCGCGCTTATTGACGCGAGACTTTCATAG
>R11__coassemble_2143_pt1 | contig 10116 bp, 8 predicted proteins | sample R11__metabat2_high_PE_001 | metagenome-assembled genome bin R11 | reverse complement strand
GACAGATTCTGTCCATATCCGTTTGCTATAGTATGGCTACAGTAGCAGAAAGGCTGGTGGTTGATTGGATAAAAAAGTAGAAAGAGTAATCAGTCTGTACAACCGGGTCGTGGACGGAGAGGTTCTGGTGAAGGCAGACGAAGCCGCGAGGTACGGTGTAAATGAGCGGTCCATCCAAAGAGATATTGATGATATCCGTGCTTATTTCGCGAATGATCCGGAGTCCAATCGGGAGCTGGTTTATGACCGCACCAAGAAGGGCTACGTTCTGGTGCAGAACTCCAAAAAGACTCTGACCAACAGTGAAATCCTGACGGTATGCAAGATTATGCTGGAAAGCCGGTCGCTGACAAAGGAGGAAATGTATCCGATCATCGATAAACTGTTGCAGTGCTGTGTTCCCTATAAGAATTATAGGCAGGTATCGGATCTGATCAGCAATGAGAAGTTTCATTATCTGGAACCGCATCATGGTAAGAAATTTGTGGATGACATGTGGGATATCAGCAGCGCGGTCTACGAGCATCGGCTGATGCGTATCCGCTATCAGAAGCTGAAAGAACCGGACAAGGTAAAGCGGCTGATCCAGCCGGTGGGCATCATGTTCTCAGAATACTACTTTTATCTCTGCGCTTATATCTCCGTCAGCGAAGAGACCCCGGAAGTGGTGAAGCATCCATTCCCTACCATCTATCGGATCGACCGAATAGCAGAGTATGAGGTCCTGGATGAGCATTTCCATGTGCCGTATGCGGATCGGTTTCAGGAGGGTGAGTTTCGGAAGAGAATCCAGTTTATGTTCGGCGGTGAACTTCGGACGATCAGGTTTAAATACAGAGGACTGAGCATCGAATCGGTTCTGGATCGCTTTCCTACAGCAGAAATCATCGAGCACGATAATACCGGCTGGACCATCAAGGCTGAGGTATACGGCGATGGCGTAGATATCTGGCTTCGGGGCCAGGGCGACATCATCGAGGTAATTGACGGAGGTAAAAAGTAATGGATGATTTTATGGAATTCATGGGCTATCGTAACATGGTAGTCGAAGATAAAATCGAAGAGTGCCTGGACGCCGCAAGACGCGGTGAAACGGAAATCAGCATTGACCGCGGGGATCTGACAGACAGCGAAGCAGAGTATTTGCAGAAGGAAGTTCGGCGGCGGATCGAAAGAGGAAATTATTAAGGGCAAGGTTGCCTAATATGGAGAATATTGATAAAACGTATCGGATACAAGGCAGGTGCGATATGGCAGAATTTTCTGAACAGAATGAAAAAATTGAAAAAATCGCCAGAGATGTACTGATTCTTTCTCGAAACACATTACTTGTAAACCTGCGTTTTATGGATGCGGCATTAAGTCAGTTTGAGCTTATTTCTTGCGGAAAAGATACTTTCTTAACTGATGGGAAACATTTGATATACAACCCGAAACATATTCTGTGGCTATATAAATCAGAAAAAGAAATTGTTACAAGGGGTTATCTTCACATTGTCCTGCACTGTATCTTTCGACATATGTACGGTGCACTTAATATGAATCAGGATGTGTGGAATCTTGCCTGTGACATTGCAGTGGAAGCAATTATCGCGGAACTTGATCTTAGGTCAACTGCTGCCATGCGTGGAAATGAACAGAAAAAGACCCTGGACGAGCTAAAGAAGAAAATTGGAAAGCTGACAGCAGAGAAGATTTACAGATGTTTCATGGATCAATGTATAGAACGTTCGGAGATAGCAAAAATCCGTTCTCAGTTCTATGTTGATAATCATGAACTTTGGTATTGGACAACTGACAAAGCTAATGCAGAAAGTTTAAACTCTGGAGAGAGAGGCAACCAGAAAGCAAAAACGGGCGTTCAAGCTAGTTGTGATGACTCTTCAAGCAAAGGTAATAGCGGAAATCCTGGAAGTCAGGATGTCGCAGATGCTAGCAATGCGAGTTCTTCACAGGCTCAAACATGGAAAAAAATTGCGGAGCGTATGCAGGTTGAATTGGAAGTACTTCAGAAAAAACGTGGTGATACACCCGGGAGTATGATGCAAAACCTCCTTGAAGTTAATAGAGAACGATATGATTACACAGAATTCCTTCGTAAGTTTGCAGTACGCAGCGAAATAATGAAAATCAACGACGATGAGTTTGATTATATTTACTACACCTATGGATTGGAATTATATGAAAAAATGCCATTAATCGAACCGCTTGAATATAAAGAAACAAAACGAATTCGCGAATTTGTTATCGCTATAGATACATCAGGTTCAGTAATGGGAGAAGAGGTCCAGTGCTTTGTTCAGAAAACGTATAATGTGTTGAAAAGTACAGAAAGTTTTTCCTCGAGGATCAATTTACATATCATTCAGTGTGATGCAGATATTCAGGAGCATGTGAAGATTGCGTCACAGGAGGAATTTGATATTTGGATTAGGACCATGACAATTAAGGGCCTTGGGGGAACGGACTTTAGACCGGTGTTTTCTAAGGTGAATGAAATGGTTGAGCAACGAGAATTCCTTAACCTGAAAGGTTTGATTTATTTTACAGATGGTTATGGCCTGTTTCCGGAGCAAAAGCCACCTTATGAGACAGCCTTCGTTTTTGTTAATGACGAATATACAAATCCGAGAGTTCCATCATGGGCAATTAAGTTGGTAATGCAAAAATCCGAAATATAAAAGAAAGGTATCTATGGCAATGAGAGACGAGGACGAGGTCATCACTGGTCAGCAGAAATATTTGAATTATCGGGAACAATTTAAACGCTTGAATAAGGCTCTTGCCAATGGGTTTAATCTTGAAGCGATGTTTATCGAATATGCAATTATGGAAGACCGGACAGAGTCTGTGTTGCATCATGCCGGACAATGGGATGCATATCTGAAGAGTCGAAAGGGTAGAGAAGCAAACATAGACTCGAAAATCAAGTATATTAAAAAGCGTGCTGAAAGCAGGAAAGATGTCTTGCATAGATATTTTGCGGATGATCTGCTCGATGAAATATTGAAATGGAAGGATGAACGTAATCGGTTAATCCACGCATTATTAAAACAGGAATTGGAACACGATGAAATTCATCAATTGGCTCAGCATGGAAACGAATTGGTAAAACAGCTAAGGAATAAAGCGGGAAATTACAATCGAATGATTGATAAGCAGAAGGATATGTAAGGAATGAACATAAAAGAAGCCAAAGAACAGATCAAAAATGCCATGACGGCATATTTTACAAGGAACCAGTTCGGGGCCTATGTCATTCCTGTGGAGAAGCAGAGACCAGTATTCCTGATGGGTCCCCCCGGGATTGGGAAAACTGCAATTATGGAGCAGATCGCGCAGGAACTGGGCGTGGGCATTGTTTCATATTCCATGACGCACCACACTCGTCAGAGTGCGTTGGGACTGCCGTTTATTAGTAAAAGGGTATACAACGGCCAGGAATTTGATATTTCCGAATACACGATGAGTGAGATTATCGCTTCCGTCTACGACATGATAGAAGCTACCGGAAACAAAGAAGGTATTCTTTTTCTGGATGAGATCAACTGTGTCTCTGAGACACTGGCGCCGTCTATGCTGGAGTTTTTGCAGTACAAAATTTTTGGAAAGTATAAGGTGCCTGACGGTTGGATTGTGGTGACAGCGGGCAACCCACCAGAGTATAACAATTCCGTCCGTGAGTTTGATGTTGCTACTTGGGACCGATTGAAGAAAATCGATATTGAGCCGGATTACGAGGTCTGGAAAGAATACGCCTATAAAGCTGGTGTTCACGCTGCTATCATTACGTACCTGGATATACGGAAAGGCGATTTCTATAAGATTGAGACTACTGTTGACGGTAAAAGTTTTGTCACTGCGCGAGGCTGGTCAGATCTCTCAGAAATGATCAAGCTGTATGAGTATCATGGAATAAAAGTGGATGAAAAGTTAGTATCACAATATTTGCAGAACAAACAGGTGGCCAAAGAGTTTGCTGTATATTATGACCTGTTTAACAAGTACAAGTCAGACTATCAGATAGAACAGATTCTTGAAGGAACAGAATCAGACGAGATAAGAGACCGGGCCCGAAATGCAAAATTTGATGAGCGTTTATCCCTGCTTGGATTAATTTTAGATAGTGTAATCTTCACACTGAAGACTGTTTATGATGAAGAAGCGGTGCTCGTTGAACTGCTTGGAATGTTAAAAAACATACGTATGCAGACAACTGCTTCTGAATCGGATATTTTGGCAGCGGTACAAAAACAAATTGATCAGAAACAGCAAAGGATTAAAATCGGAAAACGAGCAGCGAATCTTTCGGCTTCTGAGGAGACTATAATAAATACAGCACTGGCCATATTGGCAGAGATGAGAGATGCTTTGATAGATAAGTCTCCGAAGGATGCTACCAGTGGATTTAGACAGTTGAAAAAAGAATATGATTCGCGGGTTAAGCGGCTTGATAAACACATAAAGCAGGCTGGCGATAAACTGAAAAATGCCTTTGTGTTCTGTGAGGAGGTGTTTGCAGATGGTCAGGAAATGTTGATCCTGGTAACAGAACTAACTATCAGTTATTATGGAACGCACTTTATAAGTAAATATGGGTGCGATGAGTATTTTAAGCATAATCGAAACCTCCTGGTATATGATCGGCAAATTGAAATATCCAGAGAAATAGAGGCACTAAATTTAAACTAATAAAGGGGTAAAGAAGATGGCAAAGTTAAGTGATGCTAAAAAGGTTGAGTTACTTGAAACTACGGTTCTGAGTAATAACATTGAAGAAGCAAGGAAAGTTCTCGAGACGCATTCTCCGATTGAGTTCACTGCAAAAGCGATAGGATTGGCATGTCGCTTTTCTGGAGCTGACATGGTTGAGGCGCTATTGGGCGGCGGTGCAACTTTGGATTTTACGCTTACGCCGGCGATGAAAAGGAAGTATGACTGTAAAGTTTCAATCAACAAATTTGATGATGTAAAGATTAACTTTGCATTGTATCTGCTTCCAGGATTTGAGGTGAAAGGGTATGACCAGGAAATCATATCCGATGATGAAAGACAAAAAGTTCTGAAGGTTCTTTACGGAAAAAATGCAACTGATATTCAGGAGATATTGTATTACGCAATACTTTACAATGATAGTGCAATTCTAGATACGCTGAGCAGTCTTGGAATTAATCAACTTTCTGGCTATCGTACTGATATTGTCGCTGGAAGAGTGCCGGCAAATCGCCTTGATGCTTTTGGAAGAAACGATAAAAGAGAATTTCAAGAGGCTGTAAAAAAAGCAGATGAGGATACGCTCCTTCTGATGATGAAACGATATCTGGAGTGTATGTGTGTTGATAAAATTAATTTGTTCCCTGCGGATTTTTATGCACCAGACTTCTCATCGTATCCGTTCAAGGATGTCTTCATTTCTCGGTATTGTTCGGAGAAATTGTTTGATTTCTTTATTGAAAAGACATCCATGCTTGAAAAGGTGAAGACATGGGAGCTTTTGTTTGCCTTAGTCGAACATAACAATGCATCAGGTATTCGGTATGCATTGGCTGAACAATGGATTAGTAAGCCTAAGGATATTGAATCTCTTTTGAACCATGCACAGGAGAAAAAGGACATTAAGCCTGAACTTATTGGCTACATCTTAGAAAAACAAGGAAAATCCGGGGAGCAGGATAAAAAGAAAACAGCAGTATCAGAATTGTCGCTGGATATTAAACCACTTTCTGCATCAGAATTGAAAAAGATTTGGAGTACGAAAAAGTTAGAAGACGGAACACTGATGATTACCTCTTACAAAGGTGAGGAATTAGATGTTGTCATTCCTGCTTTGATAGGAAAAACGGAAGTAACAGCGATTGATGCGGACACGTTCAGTTCCAATGCTCCACGCATTAATGAAGTTCAGAAAAAAACTCGGACTAATATTATTTCGGTCGAATTCCCGGGCAGCATTAAATCAATTCCGAAGCATATGTTTTATGAAGGGTATGCATCCAAAGCGCACAGAGCCTTGAAAAGGATTGTTTTAAACGAAGGTATTGAAAAAATAAGTGACCATGCGTTTGAAGATTGTGTCGGCATTGAGGACATTGTTATCCCCAATAGCGTAAAAGAGATTGGAAATTATGCTTTTTCGGGATGTCAAGAATTAAAAATGGTTCAACTGCCTGAAGGTATTGAATCTATGGCAACAGGTATGTTTGCCAGAACAGGACTGGTAGACTTTGCTGTTCCTGAAACAGTAACGAATTTTGGAAGCAGCATTTTTAGTGATTGCACTGATCTGATTTCCGTGAAGCTGCCAGATACGATGAAAGAAATTCCAAATGGTATGTTTACCGGATGTGCTTCGCTTTTATCATTTGCTTTATCCAATAATATTTTAGCTATTGGAGATAGTGCCTTTTCAAGATGCTCTTTTGAAGAATTTGTTGTACCTGAAAGCGTTAAATCTATAGGTCTTGGCGCATTCTCGTATTGCGAAAACTTAAAAAGGATTAGTTTGTCAAGAGAAGTGGATATCGCAGATCAGGCGTTCTCAGGATGCTATGGGCTGGCAAATGAACGAGGGCAGATTGTTGTCAATGGAATCCTTTTTGGCATTCTTGACTCAAGTGGTGGTTGGAGACTTTCTGTAGATGGTGCACTCAAACCGTTGATCTTAGGAAACGATGTTACAAGTATAGCGGTGAGTAGAGACGCACTTCCGGAAATTGTCTGCAGAGAAAGTTCTGAACCAGGGACCTCGATTGATGTATCTAAGTTGTCCGTTGGTGATGAGGTGTTTTTCGGTAGATTCCCGGAGACTGAAGATTACATCATGAAGCCGTTGAAATGGCGCGTGCTGGATATTAACGATGGCAAGGCATTGTTAATTACTGTACAGGATATTATTAGCCAGCAGTCTGAGTTGAAACAGATGACTACTTGGGCCGACTGCCCGGTTAGAAAATTGTTGAATGATGGCTTTTATAATACGGCATTTACTGAGCTTGAGCGGGAACAAATTGTTTTATCTATGATAAATACTCCTAAAAATAAGGAACAGCGAGTTGATGGCGGCCCTGATACGGAAGACAGAATTTTCTTGCTTAGCATGGATGAGGTCGAGAAGTACATGTTAACTGAAGAAAGCAGAAAATCTGTGGCAACGGACTATGCTCATAAGCAACATCCTACAAAGCGCGACTGGGGATATTGGCAATTACGTACACCTGGAAATGGGGGCTGGGGATCAGTCGCTGTTTCAGATGATTCGGGTACATATTGCGCTTCAACAGGCAACCATGTCGGATATAGCTATTTAAGGCCAGCTATGTGGATAAAATAAGGGAGATCAGCTGTTGTGAGCGAAAGTAACGTACTAATTAATAAAGTCCAATTTTATATGAAAAACGAGGTGAATACCTGGCTTTTCAATAAATATGAAAGCCGCGAAGATGCGGGAATTCGTTTTAACAGAGGTGATGACTTCTGCTATGACATTGTTGACCAGCCATTTCATGTAGCTCTAAAATCAGAGGAAGGTAGCATTTCCATTTTTCTGTATATTAGAAGCGAATTAGGGTCCTATTCAGAAGATACTGCAAATTTGTCCATCGAGTTCCATACTAACGGTGATAAACCCACGGTGAAAAACCGCGGTGGATTAGGCGGCGATGCTGCAGGTACAATAATGCATTTTTTGAAGGCCGGAGTACAATTACGGGAACTTATTCTTGCTCAGGATCTGATGCGTGAGTTCGCTGACCTTGATCTTGAAACTGAAGGTATCCTTGTTAAACTTGCAGACGATGATTTGACTTTTGAACGCGTTTCCGGTAAAAAGCGCCCGTCCATGGCGTGTACAGTTTTGTTTGGCGGAATTGAAATGAAGCGTCCTTATCAAGATGAAATAATGGCGTCCTGGATGAATGCGGATATGTCGTTTGAAGAAAAGCTCGCAGCGGCAGAAGATGGGGATGAAGATGCTATGGCTGAGGTGGCTGTGGCATATCTGAATGGAGATGATGACGCGGGCATTGAACCCGATGCTGAAATGGCAGTATCCTGGTTTAAGAAACTGGCAGAGTTGGAAGATCCTACCGGACAATTTAATCTTGCCATTCAGTACTTAAAAGGTGAAGGTGTTGAGCAGAGCTTTGAGCAAGCGCTTTATTGGATGCAGAGAGCTGAAGAAAATGGCGATGACGACGCATCTGTCCACGTGAAGAAGTATAGTAAGATAATCGATCTTCAAAAGAAAGCTGATAATGGAGATACGGCAGCTATGTCAGAACTCGCTGGAGAGTTTATGAGCTTGGCTTTGTCGCTGGGTGAAGACTACGAAGACGATTTGTTTGAAAAGTGTTTAACATTGGCTCAAAAAGCAGCATCCGCAAATGATCCCGAAGCTATGTGGATTTTGGCTCTTGCTTATGATCATGGAAGAGGTGTTCAGACAGATAAACAGAGGGCAATTGAATACTATAAAAAAGGTGCAGAGCTGAACCACTCTGGATGCATGAATGGTTTGGGAATAGCTTATATCCAGGGTGAAAATGTTCCTGAAAACAAGGAAAAAGGCTTTGCACTGTGCCTCAAATCAGCGGAACAGGATTATGCCCCTGCCATGAAAACAGTTGGTACATGTTATCAGTTTGGCCATGGAGTAGACGATAATATGAAGTCTGCTATTTATTGGTATGAGAAGTATCTGGAGGTCGCTGACGATCCGGAACTTGCGCAGAAGGTTATGATTTTTAAAACTCTTCCTGATTTGGAGGAGGATGAAGATTCTGGATGGGAACCGCCGGCAGGGTATATGGATGCGTTGAAACATTTTGCAGAGGCCGAGGAAGAAGAGGAAGAGACAGTATCAATTGTATTCAGAGATAAAATCTTTGTGCTTACAGGCTTTGACACCAGGGATGAGAATCAGATTACCGAAATCATAACTTCCAAGGGTGGCATTGTTAAGAGCTCTACAGTTCTGAATACGGATTATCTTATTTATGATGAGCGTTATGGTAAGGGAACAAAGAAACACGAACGCGCCCTGGAACTTAATGGTAAAGGCAAGAACATTCAGATAATTGCCGGAAAGACATTTTTGCGTTCTGTCAAATAAAACGAGCGAAAATATATGATGTCGATGATAGATAGGAGGATATGAAATGGGTCAATATTTTACAACCGCCAGAGTTGAGTTTAATGGCAGTGAGGAAGATGAGAAAAAATTTAAAAAGCTCATCGCTCTGATGAATAAAGATGAAGATTATGAGGAAGAGGATTTTGAGGATTTGCCGATCGAATTAGATGATGTGGTTCAGCATGCGTTGTTCGGAATTCTGGAAGATCGGGGCGAGGATAGTGACTATCATTGTAGATTTTTCCCTGATTTTGACCTGACGTGTGCTCCGAAGATGTTTGCCGCATTGTTTCCGGATGCAACGTTTGAACTGGAAATTCGATGGGAATATTCGGTTGGTGGAGGCGAAACAATTTTCTTTGCCAATTATGCAGATGGAGAACTGACGATTCGTCAGTGTCAAACCGAGGATGATATCTGTAAACTTGATGAAGAATTACAAAATCAATATGAAGATGGTGAAGTAGACTTAAAGGAAATTGAGGAAGCATTGCTAGCTGTTAATGGGGTAGAAAAGCTAACCCCGACTAGAAATACAGCATATGAAAAATCGTTCTTTAAAGGAACAGACCTCATCGCCTATCTGGGTTTTGATGTCGATGATGAAGACGAATGATAGTGATTTGTAAATTGTAACAGTGAAAGGGACTGTCAGCATGATGCCACGGGCCCTTTCGCTGCCGCAGCGCCATTGTAGAAAGTGGATAAGTTCCCGCAAACCCCGAAACCATAGATATGTTTCCACGGACGGGCAAAATTTCGGATATGTTCCCGCGAACCTCCGTGGAAATGTAGATATGTTACCACCGACAGGCGCTGGAAATCTGACATCAAAATCGTTTTCTCGTGCCACGTCGAGACGGTATGTCTCTTGTCCAAACTTTCTGAGGCGAAGCATAGGATAGATGTGAAGCTGGATATGGATGAGTTGGATGTTACGACCGCGGAAACAAAAGCGACATATGAAGAGATCAAGGCTTATGTGC
>R11__coassemble_2087_pt1 | contig 10333 bp, 7 predicted proteins | sample R11__metabat2_high_PE_001 | metagenome-assembled genome bin R11 | reverse complement strand
GCCTGCCCCTCTGCTTCCGGCTTTCGTTATTGCTGGACCAGGCAGTGTCAGATGAACATCTTCTGTACACTGACATCACATCAGGCAGATAATGAATGCGTCCGCTCCTCACAAATGTGAGAGCGTTGGGGTAGTCTGACACATTCGCCAGCTTTTTATATTCGGGGATATTGCAAAGAAGCCTGCTTCTTGCCATGACTGAGCTCGAATGGAACAGTCCCGATACTCCGTTTACAACGTCATCAAGCGTAAGGTCTCTCTCGCCATCATAACGCGTATTCAGCAGGCTTTCCTCTCCGGTCTTAATGTTCAGCACCCTTGTGTTGTGTACGCATGCCGAGTACTCACTGCAGCCATCCAGCGCAGCTGCCTGCTTCGCAAGCTTCATATCATCGCACCAGAAGTCATCGCCCTCGCACATAGCCACGTACTCACCCTTTGTTTCGGAAATGAGCCAGTCCAGTATCTCCGGGAACCTTCCCTGCTGATACATGTTTTTCTCACGGATCATTGCGTGAATAATGTCAGGATATTTTTCACTGTACTCCCTGACTATGTCCGATGTCCCGTCTGTAGATGCATCATCGTGAAGGATTATCTCATATCTGAAATCCGTTTTCTGTGAAAGTATGCTGTCAAGCGTACCGCCGATATACTGCTTCTGATTGTAGGTAATTATCCATACAGTGATTTTTACAGGATCTGCAGAATTTACAGAATTTTCCAAGCTCATAGTTTAATCCTCCTTACGGAAATGTCCCATCTCCTGTCCGCAGATTACCAATGCGCTCACTTTGAACATTGGAAACCCATCAGAAATTGGCATATATAAATGCGCTGTTTCCAAAGTATGCAAAGCATCCGATAATTATTATGAAAATAATAAAAACGATCTTCGGCCCAAATCTTCTGAGATCAAGAGGCCTGAACACATCATTTCCTTTATTGAACACTACCGCATAAAGCTGCACAAAGGCCAGAAACAAAGCAAATATAATGGTGTAAACGTATATGTACTGCGCCCCGGCCGCATTGGTAAATATGCGTTTCAGCACGACGGCGGTCTTTGAAAGATCATTGAGTCTGAAGGGTATCCATAAAAGCATTACGGCAGCATCTGTAAGAAGTATGGAAATAACCGCAGTTATCACGCCTGCAGGTCCATCCGCTGCCCAGGTGCCCGATGAAGTTCCTGACGTACGTTTCTTAGCTCCGGCTGAAGCGCCTGATGATAAAGAAACCTCCGAAGCCCCTGGAATACTCTCCGAAGCTCTATTGCTTTCATCGCGTACCCGTGATGTCTTTGTCTTCTTCATTATGTCGGAAAAGATCTTGTGCGCTATGGATATGGCTGCATGCGCAGCGCCCCATATGACGAAAGCCCAGTTCGCTCCATGCCACAGTCCGCTCAGCAGCATGGTCACCATCATGTTGAAAAAGGTACGAAGCTTTCCTTTCCTGTTCCCTCCAAGAGGAATATATACATATTCCTTGAACCAGGAGGACAGACTTATGTGCCATCTGTTCCAGAAATCAGACGGGTTTCTTGCGAGATACGGAAGATTGAAGTTGATTCCTATGTCGAAACCAAGCATTTCCGCAATACCTATGGCCATATCAGAGTATCCGGAAAAATCATAATAAAGCTCCAGAGCATAGGATACGGCCGCTAACAGTATCGATACACCGCTGTACACCTCAGGAGCGCCATACACAGCGCCAACACAGACTGACAGTCTGTCCGCAATGACAAGCTTTTTGAATATACCAACCACAAAACGCTGAAAGCCGCAGGACAGATTTTCAAGCTTAATGCGCTGCTCATCATCATGCAGGTAGTGCATGAAATTATGCGCCTTAACGATTGGTCCGGAAACAATCTGCGGAAAAAAGCCGATATAAAGCATAACATTTAAAAGAGAGCTCTCAGCCTTTATCCTGCCCTTGTAAACATCCGCGATATAGCTTATGGCCTGAAATGTATAATAGGATACTCCAAGAGGAAGTATGATATTCATAAAGGTCCAGGAATGGCCGAACAGCCTGCAGATATTTTCAGCAAAGAAATCCATGTATTTTGCTGCAAGCAGCACCGCTGCATCCACAAAAACGCCCATGGCAAGATACTGACCGGCTGCGCTGCGGTTTTCATCGATAGCCCGTCCGACTCCCCAGTTAAGCACTGAAATCGAAACAAGCAGCGCCAGAAAGCTTCTGTCCATCAAGGCATAGAAAATGTAACTTGCCGCCAGCAGGATCACTCTGCTTTTAGATGGAAAAAAGCGCAGCAGAAACAGAAGCGCCATAAAAAATACAACAAACGGCAGGGAAGTAAAGATCATCTTACTCCCTCCCTTTTTAAGGCGTCTATGACAGCAGCTGCCATGATGCTGTGTCCGGCTTCGTTAAGATGGCCCTTTCCGGGAGAAGTATTTGAAAATCCATACGGAATAATGTGCTCCGTACGGTAGGCTTCTTCAAAAAGGCTGCCTGTATTTATATAATGTATGCTGTTTTTAAGACACAGTTCTTCAAAGACAGGTTCGGTTTCCTTTTTTACAGCCGACATGCCTGTGTTATCAATAACAACAGCCGGGTGGTACACTATAAATATATCCCCGGCAAACTCAGACCTTATAAGCTTCAGCGATTCGTCCATGGCATCCCTGTAAGCATCTATGTCACCATCGGTATCCGAGTCCGGACCTTCAGGCAGCGACGCTGAAGCCCAGGTGCCAAACTGTGTATTAAGTATGCCAGCAAGCGGGAATGCCTCTTTTACACGTATAGCAAGCTTTTTTCTGTCTGAAAGCCGTGACATAAGCTGTGCAGCATTCTGCTCCGGATCATAATCCCACTGGTCATTAAACTTCCTGAGCGCCTCAGGATCATATTCTATATCTCCGGTCTCGATGACTACCGCATCCGCTCCCGGCACTTCATTTACTGCCGCCTTGAAATTGTTCACTATCACGGGAAGATAATTACTGTCCTTGGATATATTGTAGACAGCAAGCTTATCTTCGCTCTGCCTCAGCGCTGCATCCATGAGATCCGAAAAGCGCTTTCCCTTTGCTATCTCCTTGCCTTCTGTATGGGATGCGCCCAGCACCAGCACAAAATTATCCTCAAGCGGCTTATCATCATTTAAGTATCCTCCGGAATCTACCCGGTATATGCCTCTGCCCTCAATGCCATGCACTATAAGAGTTCCCGGATCCCATATGGCCCTGGTAGCCCCGTTTTCGCGCTCTATCCAGCCGGGAAGCCTCTCATACGCAAAGGATGTCAGATTACACAGCAGTACTGCAATGCATGCTGCGGCCGCCCACTGAAAAAGCTGTCTGAACAGACTGCCGCTTCCTCTTGTTATCCTGACGATCCTTACAAGCAGTATAAGACCTGTAACTGCCGCGATAGCAGCGATCACCGCAATGATCCACTTGATGTTTACATGGAATCCGCCTGCCGCTGCGGCATGTCTCCTCGACAGTGTGAGCACATAGCCCTCAGGACACAGTCTTCCCTCAGCCGTGTAGCTGCTGTTTTCTCCAAGCGAGAATACCAGTTCCTCAGCCTCCATGCCTGTCAGGTTATAGTATGACTGCTCGGCAGCTCTTGATGCTCCGGCCTATGTATAGCTCAGTATGCTGTCCTTTACAGGCTCCTCGGAGGTAAGTTCAATGAAGCCATAGTATATCTGCAGTTCATTCATGGCATAGCCATAGGCTTCCGCAAGATGCTGCTCCATATTGGTTATCTCGTAGAGCTTCGGATATTCCGCAAGTTCATCGGCTGTATAGGCATTTGTCGTAAGCATTATATTGGATGCCGGATACGCCTCCCTTATCTCAAGGCACAACTCGGCAAGGTCTGTTTTTATTGCATCAACGGGCCTTCCGTCCAGAAAATCCTTAAAGCCGAAGCAGACCATGATGATCTCGGGTTCATCTTCCTCTGTACGGAGTTTTTCCTTTATTTCTTCCCTGTCAGCAGACTTAAGGTCGCTGTAGCTGAGCTTGCTGATTATCCTTAACCCCGTGTGGGCTGCAAGCTCTCCCCACCACGAAGCGTCATTGCTGCCCTCAGTGGTTACATCTCCGACTATGGCAACGCTTCTGTCCTTAAATCTTTCCTCCTGCGAAGCAGCCACCGGTGTTTCCGCAGTCATAAGCGTAAAGCCGTCCGGAAGCTCGATATGCTGCTTCCAGTCATTGTCATTGCTGAATCTTAGTTCCGTGGTTTCCCCTCCGGCTGTAAGGATCACATCCGTATCGCTGTGGTTAAGCTCTGTATCATTCCATCTCAGTACGATATCCGTCGATTTGGAGGTCACTGCCAGATTGTCCGTTATAATGGTGCTGACGCTTTGTCTGCCGTCCTTTTCCTCTGATGAGGTCTCATACTTTGCCGTATATCCGCTCTTCTCCCACTCCTTTACAGAGTATTCGGATATACCGTTTACATTTACCTCATATTCAAAATCATCTATTCTGTAGGATACCTTTATTCCTCTGTACTCACCGGCTGCAAGCTTTACCTCCTGAGCCGCATGCGCCGGCGCAAGACCTGTCACGGGCTCCGCTTCCGCATTTTCAGGAATAAGGCAGTATGGATACTCAGCATCAGATCCGTTTCTTATCGTAAAGGATTTTGTGTTTCCGCTGTTCCAGGAGTACTCGGCAGTAAACCATTCCTCAGCCTTTACAGTATCTGCGCCGTCAAGGCAGACTCCCATCTGTTTTTCGACGACCTGCGCGTGAAAGCTTCCGTCGTACGGGAGATCCTCAAACACCCAGGTCCAGCCATTGTATTCGGAAAGCTCCGCAGAATCATAGTTATAGCCATTGCGGTAAAGATCCACATGCACTGACTCCGGTCTGATACCCGCGCTGTCTGCATTGTCACGCCATACATGCGCAAGCGAATAATCCAGCTTTCCGCCGGTCTGCGCCGCTGTGGATGTAAATGAAGCAGCTGCGGTCAGCAGCAGTATTAAATTGAGCAATGTGATCTTTCTTTTCATATGTCCCGCTTATTTCCGTAAATATCTGTTATTTTCTTCAGATTCTGCCTGATCTGTTATTGGTTCTTTACCTTGATCGCACTTTCGTTTCACAGCCGTTAAGCACGGTATCCTTGGATCTGGTTATAATATATGATTTCTGTCCGGTAAACAGACAGTTTTCCACTGTCGAACCCTTAGCCTTATTGCTCTCCATAAGAGCAACTACCAGATCGTCGCCGCCCAGATCAAAGGTACAGTTCTTTATCAGCGTCCTTCCGTCATCATCGATAAACTGCATGGCAGAGATATAATTGCCCTCTATAAGGCAGTTTTCCACTGTGACATTTTCAGTTGTGACCGAGTCATAGGCCGCTCCGACTCTTATCGCCTTTCCTATAAGGTTTTCTGATATGAAATGGCAGTTTCTGATATTAATGCCGTTATTTCCGTGGTTTATGTATATGCCCTGCGATCTGCTCGGCAGATGTGTGTCATTGGCGTAAAAGGTACAGTTTTCGATAGTTATATTGGAGCTGCCCTGCATATACGCCCCGACCTCATAGCCCTTGAAATAGCAGTTTCTTATCACTATGTTTTCACAGTTATGCATCTGCAGGCCATAGCAGTTTTCGAAAATGCAGTTTTCTATCACTATGTCCTTCTGCTCATACATAAACAGGGCCAGCGCATTGCTGTATTCGCCGTAGGTACTCCACCTGAAGCCGTCCTCAAGATAAAGTATCGGATCCTGGTCAGCTGTACTTACAAATTTTTTATTCTGCAGAACATCACCGCTGTAAAGAGTTACATTGTGGACTGTGCTTACGACCGAATCGAGCCTTACGGTCTCAGTGCATTCTCCCATAAGCTTTGCGTAGGGCTCGCAGCCTGTATCGCTGCTGCAGCCCACCTTTGAAGCTGCGGATGCCGAGGTTCCCGATGCCTCAGTGCTTTCAGCCTGCTGACCGCTGCCGTCAGGCAGAACATCCTCAGCGCTCTGCCTATCTGCATCAGATGCATCGCTCTCTGATGACGCGATGCTTTCCGTCTGTGAAGTATCCTCAGCAAACGAAGCAGGCATCCCGAAGTTCAGGATGCCGGCGGTCAGCGCGATGCTGAATATAAATGCTCTGTAATTTTTACTGCATAACACGGTCATAATATTCTGCCAGCCTTTCATGCATGATACGCGTGCTGAAGGAATCATTGATCTTTTTAACATTATTTTCAGACATAGCCTTAAGCTTATCTGTATGTCCGGAAAGCGCAAGCAGCGCCTCCTTAAGCGCTTCAACATCCCCCGGAGTGATGATTATGCCGTTTTCCGGCTTCACTACCTCAGGTATTGCCCCGACAGTGGTGCTTATGACTGCCTTTCCCGCTGCCATGCCCTCAAGTATGGCCATCGGCAGTCCCTCGTTGTAGGACGGAAGCACAAGGACCGCTGTCTTTTTAAGAAGCTCCAGCTTGGCCTCATAGCCGATCCATCCGAGTATCTCGATATTGTTTTCCAGCTTCTGCTCAGTACGCAGGCGCTTGAATTCCTCTATCTCTCCGTCTCCGGCCATATATACCTTTATCTCAGGGTCGGTTTCCGCGGCGAGTTTTACCGCCTTCACCAGATCATAGGCGCCCTTTCTTTCTCCGAGCCTTCCGAGGAATGCAAACTCGTGACTGTGCTCCTCAGGATCGATGACAGCGCACTCAAAGGCCTCTGTATCGATACCATTAGGAAGCGATACACAGTTTACAAGTCCGAATTTTTCCTCAAACTGCTTTTTCCATTCATCCGAGAGCGCTATGACCATATCGGCCTGCTTCAGAAAATCGAGCATCTTCCTTCTGTTGCTTTCACTTATGCTCTTATAGAACTCCAGATACTTTGCGCCGTGTATATGGACTATTACCTTTTTACCGGCACGCTTCAGCACCTGCATGTAAAAGCGCTTCCTGAAGGTGCTTCCGTAGGAAGCCACATGGATATGAAAAAGATCATACTTCCTGTATATAAACAGGAATTTTACAAAGGCAAGGACTGAAAAGCCCAGGCGCACCACAGCGCTGCCGTCTATAAAGGACTCGAAAATATCTATATCGTAACGCCCGTTAAGATAGCTGCTGTTCCTTATTCCGTTTATTACAGTGGCCATGCCGCCGCGTGATCTCGTATCACTCGGTCCTATGACAAGTATTTTCATAGTGTGCTCCTGTATTCTGTACTTCCGTAAAGCATAAATCCCGGTTCCCGGTAAGTCTGCCATAATTCCTCAGCCCGATATTGCTCTGCTGCCTGCCTTAATTGCGGAATGCCTCAGTTCCCTCTGCTTCTGACAGTTTTGGAAAACCTCATTCCCGCGATCCTGCCTCATTACCAGGAAACACCGGGCTGCAGTCATCAGGCAGGGGCCGCCCGCTTACGGCTTTAACCCTCTGATAATACCGCAGATCCTGTCAACGTCCTCAAGCGCCAGATCCGCATACATCGGCAGAGTAAGCACCTGCCTGGATATCTTAAGAGCTATCGGAGTTTTCCTGATATCGAACCTGTTTTCGTAACACTCAAAGGAGTTGGTTATCGGATAGAAATACTTCCTTGCGTGTATGCCGTCCTGGGCAAGCGCATTGTATACAACATCCCTGTCTGCTCCGAAAAGTTCCGGGTCAAACACAACCGGGAAGTATGCGTAATTTCTCTCTACATCCTCCTGATCAAGAGGAAGCTTGACTCCATCAATGCCGGAAAGTCCGCTTATATATCTCTCATGCACCTTTCTGCGCTTTGCAATCTCATCGTCAACGTGTCTCAGGTTGCATATGCCCATAGCAGCCTGGAACTCATTCATCTTGGCATTGGCTCCGATCCTGTATACATGTTCTTCGCCGAGTATGCCGAAGTTCTTGAGATGGTAAAGCTCCATGAGCTTTGACTTATCTGAAAATGTTATCGCTCCGCCTTCTATGGAGTTGAACACCTTGGTTGCGTGGAAGCTGAACATGGACATATCCCCAAAGCTTCCGACTCCGGCTCCCTTATACTTTTCTCCGAAGCAGTGCGCCGCATCGTAAATGACCTTGAGTCCGTACTTGTCAGCCAGCGCCTGGATCTTTTCTACCTGGCAGATATTGCCGTAAACATGCACCGGAACTATGGCGCAGGTCTTTTCGGTGATCAAAGGCTCAATAAGGTCAGCATCCATGGTGTAGTCAGACTCACGTATATCGCAGAATACCGGCTCAAGTCCGTTTCTTACTATTGCATGTGTCGTGGACGCAAAGGTAAACGGAGTTGTGATAACCTCCCCCTTAAGCTGCAGTGACTGCAGCGCAAGTTCGAGAGCCATGTGTCCGTTCACAAACAGCTGAATATTTTCAACTCCCAGATACTCCTTAAGCTCCTTCTCAAAGGTCTGATGCTTTTTGCCCATATTGGTAAGCCAGTGGCTGTCCCAGAGATCCTTTATCTCATTGACGTACTCGTCAAAATCAGGCATAGATGATCTTGTAACTAAAATATCCTTTCCCATAGCCATTTCCCCATTTCTCTGCATCATTTTCATATCAGACAAGCGTGAACTGCTTAAGCATGTCCTTTACCGTCTCCTTAGGATTGAACATCATTACATCAATGATCGACAATCCCGGCTCAAAGCTTTCAAGTCCCTGGCTGTACTCCTGAAAATCAGCCTTAAGGAACCACAGCTTCATTCCTTCAGCTGTAAAATGCTCCCTGTTGTACAGCTCCTGTCCACCGATAGCATTGTAATACTCTGTGCAGCCGAGCTCCTTGCATATACCGATTATGCGTTCCTCAGCCTTCAGTCCCTCCTCATAAGGTATGGCAGAGGATCTGTATATCTCAGTATCAATGTCAAGATATCTGCACACACATCTGATCTGGTGCTCAAGAAAACCGATCAGGTCGTCTGCGGGATACGCAAATATCTCCTCTAAAAGCGCATATACAGTTTCAAACTGCGGCGCCTTTTTGTAGTTCATCATGATCGTTTTCTTTATTTTATCAAAATCACCGGCACGGTCAAATATATCTATATCGTTGATGATCCTGTTCTGGCTCGCTTTTCTGAGCGGCAGGCGCAGGTAGTCCACCTTTCCGCCGATAATTATCCTGTTTCTGTTTATCCATCCCTTGTTGATGTAGTTTACATCATCCAGAAGGACATATCTGTCTACCTCAGCAAGCAGCTGCCAGTAGCCGATATACGGAAAAAAGAAGGCTGCATTATTCCGACTTTCATATTATCTTCTCATCCTCTCCGGTAGATTATCTATCCAATATGTATATATTCGTTTCCTGCGTCCGGCCATCCGGGCAGCGTTCTGCATACTGTACCCGGCACTCCTGTCAGAATCAGCTTAAGAAGCTTTAACGGATCCATTTACTTAAGTATGCCTTCGTAGAAGCTCTGCAGTTCACCGACCACGCTATGTATATCGTATTTCTCTGCGACCTTCCGGTTGGCGCTTATGCGAAGCTCCTCAGGCAGCGGCTCTGCATCCTTTATGCGTTCATACCAGCGCTCTGTTCTTCCTTCCTTAGCTATGGAAATGTACTCGACCAGGTCTGTTACCGCAACCTCTCTGGTTATGGTGTCTGAAATGCAGCATCTGAGACCTGCCGCCTGCGCCTCAAGCACAGCAGTCGGGAAGCCTTCGTACTCCGACGGAAAAATAAAGAAATCCGCCATAAGCAGCTTTTCGTACACATCAGGTATGCTGCCCCACATAATGACTTTCCCTTCGAGTTTCTTTTCCTTTATGGCCTGCTGAAGCTCTCCCTTAAGTTCACCATCGCCCATGAAGAACAGCACTGCATCATCCTTTTCAGCAGCCAGCTTTTCAAACACATCCAGTATAAGCCTGTGGTTTTTAAGTCCCGTGAGCCTGCCTGTGTGGGCATATATGCTTTTTCCCTCAAAGCCGTATTTCTTCTTAAGTTCAGCCTGCCGCTCATTTGAAAAAAGAAACTTTGCGCAGTCCACCGGGATAGGAAGAAGTCCTACATTATCCGCCGTTCCGAAAAGCCACCTTGCTGCCTCGGTACTGCATGACAGCATCAGGTCAGTATGCTTCTGCAGGTAAGGCCATGCCAGCTTCTGCAGAAACGGATGCTTCACTCTCCAGTCACTCGTACTGTGGGAGTGAATGACACACTTTGCGCCGGTCCGCTTCATCGCAAACACGTGCAGCGCGCTGAACACTGAATTGGCAGAATGAAAATGCACCACATCGTACTTATTTCTGCGTACCAGATCTATAAGTTCTCTGTGGTGACGTATAAGCGAGGTGCTTCGCTTGGTTATATGA
>R11__coassemble_2084_pt1 | contig 10339 bp, 8 predicted proteins | sample R11__metabat2_high_PE_001 | metagenome-assembled genome bin R11 | reverse complement strand
CATATATTGTCAGCATAGAAGCGCAGAGTCCGGATGATATGGCGGAACGGATAAGACTTGTAAACGAAAAACTTAAGCTTACAGATGAAGACGGAAACGATATGCTTATCCGTTATGAAGATCCGGATTTCTGCCAAAGAACACGGAGTCGGATGGAGCAGGATCGGGGCGGCAGCTGAAACGGAGAACTAAATGGAAAAGGAAAATAAAAAGGAAAAGCTTCTTGTTCTCGGAAGTTCAACCGGGACAGCGTATATCATCAGATACGCCAGGGAACTGGGCGTTTATACTGTACTGACTGACAGCTTTGATACGGATAAAAGTCCGTGCAAGCTGCTCGCCGACGAATACTGGATGATAGATGTGCAGGATTATGACGTACTCGAAGCAAGATGCGTTAAGGAAGGAATCACAGGCATAATGGCTGCAAGCAGTGAGTTCTGCGGCGATGCGGCCTTAAAACTGTGTACTGATCTGGGCCTGCCGCACCATGCTTCTGAGACATCATGGTTTTATGCAAGAAACAAAGCTGAGTTCATTGCCAAATGTAAGGAAACCGGCATGGACATTCCGCAGGAATATATCATGTCCGCAGACGATGCCGGGAATTCTGAGGCGGTAATGGACAAGGTCATCTTCCCTGTGATCGTAAAGCCTGTGGACAGCAGCGGAAGCCGCGGTATAAGCATATGTGAAAACAGGGAGGAACTGGAAAAAGGAATCAGCAAGGCGCTGGCTGTTTCCGCAAGCGGGAGGTTTCTGATAGAGGAGTATATTACAGGTGATGACATGGCGGCCATTTACTATGTAAATGACGGCGTACCTGAGCTGCATATGCTCATAGAAACGTATTTCGTTGAACTGAACGGAAAGTCAAAGATGGCCTTTATGCCGAATCAGTCGTCCCTGTATTACAGTTATCTTGAAAAATACGGCGATAAGGTAAAACGTCTTTTTGAAGCGATGGACGTGAGAAACGGAGAGGTCATTCTCCAGTATATGCACAGAAACGGGACCTTTTATATTTATGAAATGGGACACAGGACCGACGGTCTGGGTACCTGGCTCGGAGATAAGAAGGCAAACGGAATAAGCTGCCTTGAGCAGGCGGTCGACTACGCACTGGGGCATCCTGTTGCCCATCACTCTCAGAGTGAATTTGACCCTGAGGGAAAGTACAGCGTACATTATATACTTTGGACAAAACCGGGAACCGTATGCTTAAAAGCCGGAAGAGATGAGATCGAGGCTGCTGAAGGTATAGATGTATTTGCGGACCGATACAGACCCGGAGAAAGCATAAAAGCCGATGGATCATTTCAGCAGTGCGCATTTATGGTAAGCATAGGCGCGCAGAGCCTTGAAGGTATGATGGACAGTCTTAAGCTTGTAAACGAAAAGCTTAAGCTTACTGATGAAGACGGTAATGATATGCTTATCCGTTATGAAGATATGGAGGCCTGCAGAAAAGCCTGGGGATGGATGCAGCGGAAATAAGGCTGATAATGCCGATGATGCCTGCATCACCAGCCGAAATCACCATCCACATACAGATCGAGGTCTACATTGCCGTCTATGCCGTCGACTGCGCCTGTATCACTGTACTGCCAGAGCTTATAGCTGTATGGGTAATAGAAGTCGGCATTGTAGCCTGCAAACCATTTTTCATAGTCTTCAAGGAGCGGAAGCTCGACCATGGAGAGCGCAGACTCGATATTGAAATATATGACAGGTGTGAAGCCTTTTTCTTTAACAAGTTCGCAGAACAGAGCGGTAAGCTCTGTTCTTTCTTTTACCGGAAGCTTATCCATACGCCCTTCGCCATTGGCTGCATTCTCAATGTCGATGACTACAGGACCCTTGAAATCGTAAGGCTCGAGCAGGGCAAAAAGAGCTTCAGCTTCCTCACGGATCTCGTCTTCATTGATGGACTGTGTAAATACATATACGCCGGTGTTTATCCCGTTGGCAGCGGCGCCTTCAATATTCGCTTCAAATTCCTTATCCTCGACGAGCTTTCCGGACTCGTAGCCGCGGTAAAGAGCGCGGATTATGGCAAATTCCACTCCGTCGGCCTTTACCTTTTCCCAGTCTATATCGCCCTGGTGGGAGGAGACATCTATGCCTTTGTGTGAGATGGTATTGCCTTCGGCATCCACGTACTGATACTCGCCTGACGGAAGCACGGAAACCTGTTCGGTGTTGTAGCTGTGCTTTGCAAGCTCATTGTTTATACGGAAGAAATTATATCTGTTGTCCTTTGCGATGATAAGATAGTCAGGGTACAGTGTACGGAGCGTTGAGAGCACACTGCGGCCGTCGGTAAGTGATTCACGGAGAGTGACAAGCGGGTCATCTGAGTCTGAGGCTTCCTCTGAGGCGCTGTCCGGTAAAACGCTTCCGTCTGAACCTGTGTTTTTACCGGAACCGGTTCCGGTGGCTCCTGCGGATAAAAAAGTACCGATGACCGGAACCGATGAGAGCTCCAGAGTCCTTCCTGCTGCGAAGCCCGCGACGATGCATATGACGGCGCAGAGTATCAGAGGAAGTACGCTGCCATGCTGCTTTTTCGGAGCGGCAGCAGTCTGTTCGGTATGGTTACCTGATGCTTTTGAAGCCTTTACCGGCGAGGTCCGAACAGCAGAGCGGCTTTCATCTGAAGCATGCGAATGTGCTGCAGCAGAGCCTTCGCCGGAACTGCCGGCAGCAGAGAAACGGGAGATCGAAACGTCTTCAGCAGAAGCGCTGCGGCGTGCCTCCCTGCGGCGCCTGCGCGCCTCCCTGTCGGAATCGGTACCGGTTCCGGCGTTGATATTAATGCTGTCATCAGCGTGAGTCCTGCTGCCGGTTCCGGCGGCAGCTTTTCTGCCTGATGCCTGGAGTGGGTCTGCGGCCGGAGCTGTGTGATGTCTGCGGTTTCCGGATCTTCTATGTTCGCTCATGTATATATGGGTCTCCGTTTCGGTTATTATTGAGTCTTAACGCTATTACAGTATAGCAGATTATCAGGTCTTAAATTCCTACGATTTCATAAATAAAATATTCTGCCCGTAAGTTCAAAGGATCTGCGGGGACAAAACCGGTACTGTGAAGCATCCTCTTTATATGAACTGGCTGTGAATAGGATTGCGAATATTATTTATAAAGCAATTATGAAGAAAATGAAGAAAAATTAATGTATTATAAAGGCGTAATAAAAAATTAAAATTTGTGTCCTGCGTACACAATTTAGACATAAAACGGTTATAATATACGCATTGTCGGGGCGGAAAAGGGCTCCGGCAGGCGATTTATATTCGCAGACAGCATATGATTGCATACCGCGGATATTATTGATGATACGGAGGCAGGAAAAATGAAGAAGGCTTTAACAGTAATTCTTTCAGCACTTGTATTCGGCGTGGTTGCCGGAGGCACCATGGTAGGCGTTAATGTCGCAGCAGGAAGAGCTGTGCCGGCTGTTTCAGCACAGGCGCAGGCAGAGAGCTCTGCAGCAGAGCAGCAGACGGAGACAGAAAAGGAAACCGAGCCGGAGACAAAGGCTGATCTTAATAAAACAAGCGAAAGTACAGCAGCGGAGATTGCGGGAACACAGAACGGAGCAGTGCTTCTCGATGTATCGGGCATCGTAGACGAGGCTATGCCGCAGGTAGTATCCATTACCAATACAATGCTTATAAAGCAGCAGGGCTACACCAGCATTTTCGACTATTACTTCGGCATGCCGCAGACTCAGGAATATGAGGTTCCGGCATCTGGTTCAGGCGTTATCGTTCAGAAAAATGACGACGAGCTGCTCATCGTTACAAACAACCATGTAGTAGAGGATTCAAAGGAACTTTCAGTAACCTTTGTCAACGGCGAGACAGTTGATGCCAATCTTAAGGGTACAGATGCGGATATAGATATAGCGGTTATCGCTGTAAGCCTTAAGGACATTCCTGAGGAAACTCTTTCACAGATCAAGGTTGCTACACTTCATGACTCAGAAGACCTTAAGGTCGGAGAGGGTGTTATAGCCATCGGCAATGCGCTCGGCTATGGACAGTCGGTAACAGTTGGCTACATTTCAGCGCTCGGCCGTGAGGTAAAAGCAAGCGAAAACAGCGTATACTCAGATCTGATCCAGACAGATGCAGCTATCAACCCGGGCAACTCGGGCGGAGCTCTCATCAATATGAAGGGCGAGGTCATCGGTATCAATGTTGCAAAGCTTGCGGATACGACCATTGAGGGTATCGGATATTCTATCCCGATCTATAAGGCTATCAACGTAATCGAGAACCTTTCCAATGCAAAGACAAAGAAGGAACTTGCATCTGAGGACCAGGGAAGACTCGGAGTTTATATCAATACCATCACAGCTGACCAGGCAAAGGCCTTCAATATGCCTCAGGGCGTTATGATAAGAGGCTTCTCCGACGATGAGATAGAAGGATATGTCCAGGTATACAGCCCTGCAAAGGATGCCGGCATAGTAAACAATGACATCATCACAGCCTTTGACGGTCAGAATGTAAAGACCGCAGAGGAACTCATGAGCCTTGTAAAGTATTATGAGAAAGACTCAAAGGTTGATGTTACAGTACAGAGACTTGAAAACGGCGAATACAAGGAGCATGTATTTACAGTCACTCTCGGAGCTGCAGAGGACGGAAAGGAAGAGTCTGAGAAGGCAGAAGAGGCCGAGGGCAAGTCAGAACTCAATAAGATAGAGGAAAATCTTCCTTCACATAATGGTGACGCATCCGCGAAGAATGACGATGAGTCCAAAAAGGAAGAGAACGCAAAGGACGGAAGCAAGGCTTTCGGAAACGACAGACCTGAGCCTAAGGACGGAGAGAGACCTGAGAGGCCTGACGGAAAGGAACGCCCTGATCAGAAGGGACAGGATAAGGCAGAGGAATCCGAAGCTGAAACTGAGACTGAGACCGGAGCGGAAGCCGCTGAAGGTGAAGGATATGATGTGGATATCTACAATCTCTTCAGAGAATTTATGAAGCAGTACGAGTAAGCAATAAAAAATAAGGAATCTTATTTCTTAAGAAAATATAAAAGAGAAGATTTTTTTAAAAATGTATGCTACAATGCGTCGAAGGTGTGTCTGCACCTTCGATGCTTTGGTTTCAGCCCTGTTGTGCAGTGGTCCGCATATCGGATAAAGCGCAGGACGAAGCTGACAGACAGTATAATATAAAAAAGGATAGAACTGTAATCATGATAAAGAAAACAGCATTTGCAGCAGCAATCATTTCAGCATTATTTATCTTCAGCGGCTGTGTGCCTACACAGGAGACGGTCGTACAGATGGGACCTGATCTCAGAGAGGCCCACGGGGTCGATCTTGATTTTACCCAGCTTCACAATGATACCATAGAGGCCTTTGGCGACGCCGACAGCAATCCTTACTCATATATCGCCGATTTCAACATCGAAGGCGATAATGAGAAGAAATATATTTCCTTTGCTGCCATTATCAGTACAGAGGCTGATAAGGCAGAGGCGGAACAGTTTGCGGCAGCAGCTCTCAGACATTGCAATGATGCTGCAACCACACAGTCCTCTGACTATGAGATGAGCGACAGAACCACCTTCGGAAAGCTTTACAACGATTATTCAATAAGATTTGTAGTCATCCCTTCAGGCGTTGACTGGGAGGAGACAGACAAATATCTTATGGATATGTCGGTAAATGCCGGAGAGGAGATCCCGCTCAGCCCTGATATCGAGACATACGAGGATGAATGGGAAAAACAGATGGAGGTCATCAGAAACAATCTTGTCTATGATGTGAATGGTAATATCGTTTCTTATTGATATCCGTCAGGGAGCTTTTACCGATGCAGAAGAAGGAAAGCAAAGCTAAAAATACAGTAAAAAACAACAGAGAAGCATACACCGGTATTATTTCAGGAATTACCGGTGTATATGTGTTTATAATGCTCACGGTTTTTCCGCTGTTTGCTACGCATATGTACTACAACATCATGCAGGACAAGCTGCAGTTTTTCTGGATCGTAAGCTGTACGCTGACCGTCCTGACAGCGGCTGCATGGGTGTGCGGCGCTGTTGCGGGAGGCCTTACCGTGAAAAAGCCGGGAGCGGTATCCTTTAAGAGCGTATTAAAGAATATCAGTATTCCGGATGCTTTCATTGTCTTTTTTCTGCTGATTACCATAGTCTCAACGCTAAGCTCAGAGTGGCTCTATGAGTCCTTCTGGGGCAATATGGGCAGGCTTCAGGGGCTTTTCATATGGTTCTGGTATACCGCTGAGTTTTTTATTATTTCCAGATGGTTCCGTATACGCAGGCTCATTTTTGATGCTTTTCTTGCAGTAGGCATCATAGTCGGAGTATGGTGCTGGCTGGATACCATGGGACTCGATCCGATGGGTTGGATAGGCATACTGAGCAGACATGCGGAAAAAATGGTCTTTTCTTCGACCTTTGGAAATATCAATACACTTACAGCGGGCTTTGCCGTATATGTCGGCATATCGGCTGTACTGTTTTCGGATGAGCATGAGAACCGCGTGCGTGCCGGTTTTTATCTCATATGCACTGTTGTTTTTTACTTCCCTTATCATGGGAAGATCTGACAATTCCCTGCTTACAGTAGGCTTTGTTATATGTTTTCTTCCTTTTTACGCATGGAAGAACAGACAGGGCATAGTAAAGTATATATTTGTGCTGTGGAGCTTTGCGGCGGGCATGCTCATAAGCAGCAGGCTCATGCATACCGAGGCGGCATCCAACCCTCTTGAAAGGTACTCATGGGGAGAAATGCTGGTCATTGCCTATGATAAGCCGGAAACAGTGCTTAAGCTTTTTGTGATAATGACTGCTGCTGCACTGGCAGCGCTCCTTATTTATCTCAAAACTGTAAAAGACAAAGAGAAGGGGACCCGCAGGATAACTCCGCTGCCAAGGCTTATATGGCTCGCTATGGGCATAATCGCGTCCGCCGCTGTGGTTTATATTTTCTATGATGCCAACCACGGAGGACATCCGGAGCTCTGGGGACCTTATTCCAATTTCCTTGTATTCAATGACGCATGGGGAACTCACAGAGGATATAACTGGAGACTGCTTTTCAGGCATTTCAATGACTTCAGCCTGTTTAAGAAGCTTGTGGGTTCAGGTCCTGAAACCTATGGCATATATACGCGCGTACATGATTATTATGAGATGTCCGGTACATTTGACGAAATATACGACTCTCCGCACAATGAGTTCCTGCAGTATATGTTCAATACAGGCATACTCGGAGCTATCGGATATTACGGCCTTATCGTGAGTTCGGCAGTGACTGCGTTCACGCGTAAGCACGCGGACAGCATCGTCCCGGCTGCTGCATTTGCTATACTTGCCTATACCTTCCAGTCGGTAGTTAATATAAGCGCGCCTATTGTCATGCCGCTTGTAATGCTTTTTACGGCAGTATGCCTGGCCGACAGAAGCGGAGAATGTGAAAACTGATTATATAATGATTAATGATAGAATACTGAAAAGAAATATTAACGAGAAAAAGAGGCATAGCTACAGATTTACCTGCGCGATGATACTGGTGTGCATTGAGGTGCTTATATTTTATTTTGTGTGGACTGTGTTTTACAATCCTTACCTCAGGCACCCTTATGTCTACAGGGGCAATCTGTTCATGCTCTTTGCTTATGGTGTACTGATCCTTCTCTTCGGTACTGTGTACGGCGGCATGAAGCTGGGCTACTACAGGGCCTTCAGCATTTTCATGAGTTCTGCCGTATCGGCGTGTGTTGCCAATTTTACGGTTTATATAGCTGTTATCATTCCGGCGGCCACATGGTATCTTTCACCTGTTCCGGCGGTAATATATATGTCGCTTATGGACCTGCTGGTCATACTGGTATGGAGCCTTGTGTCAAACCGTATATTCGGACTGCTTTTTCCACCGCAGAGGCTGCTGCTTATCAGCGGGAATGCCGCTGACGATATAACCGCGAAATTTGAGTCCAGGCGTGACCGTTACGATATCATCAAAAGGATAGATGTCTACAATACAAAGCTGGATTTTGATGAGATCTGCGAGGAGATCCTTAATTATGACGGAGTCATTATCGGAGATGTAAGCAGCGAGGAGAGAAATGACTACCTCAAATTCTGCTACTCCAACATGGTCCGGACGTATACGCTTCCGAAGCTTTCGGACGTTATACTTAAGAGCGGAGAGACTCTGCATATTTTCGACAGCCCGCTCTACCTCAACAGAAACCACGGACTGCATTCAAGCTCCACCCTGGTAAAGAGGATCTTCGATATCGTATCCTCGCTTATAGCTATTGTGCTTCTTTCACCGCTCCTTATCATTACGGCGGCTGCCATAAAGCTTGAGGACGGCGGACCAGTATTTTTCAGGCAGGACAGGTGTACGATTGGCGGCAGGGTATTCAGCATTATCAAGTTCAGGTCAATGGTGGTGGATGCTGAGAAGTTCGGTGAGGTAATACCGTGCGCTGAAAAGGATCCGCGTATAACAAAGGTCGGAAAGATCATCCGGGCAACGCGTATCGATGAACTTCCGCAGCTTTTCAATATTCTTTTCGGTGACATGAGTGTAGTAGGCCCGAGACCGGAGAGAGTTGAGCATGTTAAGAAATACACTGAGGATATCCCGGAGTTTTCATACCGTATGCTTGTAAAGGGCGGCCTCACAGGCGATGCCCAGGTTTACGGGAAGTACAATACCACTGCTTATGACAAGCTGAAGCTTGACCTTATGTATATCCAGAATTACAGCTTTATGCTGGATATGGAGATAATTTTCAAGACTATACAGGTCATTTTCATGAAGGAAAGCACGGAAGGCTTTTCTGCTGAGGCCGCAGACAGGCTGCGCGGCGAAGATGGTGAAAATACATGAAATGCATCATCGTGAATTCATCCTCCAATTTTGAGTACCGCGCGGACATTGTCATGTCTGAGCTTATCAGACGCGGCTTTGAGGCGGAGATGATAGCTTCGGATTTTGATCATGCTGCCAAGAAGAAGCGCAGCGTGGATAAGCCCTGCTACCATGTTATTGAGACTGTTCCGTACAGAAAAAACATTTCCATACAGAGATTATATTCACATCGCAGATTTTCCGCAGATGCCTTTGATTATATAAAGGATAAAAAGGCGGATATCCTCTGGCTTACAGTTCCGCAGAATTCCAACGCTGAGATAGCAGGCAAATACAGAAAGCTTTATCCTGACGCGAGGATAATCATCGACATAGTGGACCTGTGGCCGGAGAGCATGCCGCTTAAAAACAGTGAGCGCTGGCCCTTCAGTATGTGGGCCTATGTCAGGAACCACGCACTTAAGGATGCTGACAGGATCGTACTTGAGTGTGAGCTGTACCATGAAAAACTCGGTAAACAGCTTGCGGGGCTTGATGTAACTGTTATGCCATGGCTGAAAAGGCTTCCGCCCTGGCAGAGCCGCTTTGCGGATGAGGAGTCTGCGGCAGAAGCTGAGCCGGATGCAAAGCTGAGGCTTTTCTATCTAGGGGCAATCAATAATATAATAGATATCCCGGAGATATGCAGCATTATAAGCTGCTTCTGCAGACGGATGCCTGTGAGTCTTGATATAATCGGGACCGGCGAAAGGGCTGAGGAGTTCGTAAGCGAAGTGGAAAAAGCCGGGGCCGAAGTCGTGTTTCACGGACCGGTCTATGACGAGCGCAGGAAGCAGGAGATCATGGACAGCTGTGATTACGGACTCAATATAATGAGGGATACCGTCTGTGTCGGGATCAGTATGAAGAGTATAGACTACCTTGCCGGAGGACTTCCTGTGATCAACAACCTTCCGGGGGATATCAGAGCGCTCATAGAGAGCGAAGGTCTGGGCTTTAATGTATCACGGGGCGGACTTTCATGGCAGGATGAGGAAAGGATACTTGAGGCTGCCAGGCGGAAAGCCGCGGGCAGTTCAGACTGCGCTTACGACAGGAAACATATAAGGAAGTCCTGCGAGGAGCATTTTTCAGCGGACCTTGCAGGCGCGTTTATAGACAGGGTACTCAGTCCGGAACAACTTACAGAACAGGCGCCCGGTCCGGGACATTTACTGACCGGATATGAAGCTGACCGAAGGAGATAAATTTGAAAAGGATCGCAGCCGCATTTTTAATCATCGCCATATCGCTGCTCTCGGGTCTGTGCGGCCTTGCCGCTGCCAACCGGGGAGCTCTTATGCATGCTGCGGACAGGGGCTTCTTCACTGAACAGGAGGTCGTTTCTTCTGTGGTCAGGGAATCGGCCCGATGCTCCAGGTGACATCCGATGCTGCATTATTCCAGTCGTCCATGGTT
>R11__coassemble_2076_pt1 | contig 10352 bp, 9 predicted proteins | sample R11__metabat2_high_PE_001 | metagenome-assembled genome bin R11 | reverse complement strand
ATCATTGTCTGTGTACTCAGATGCCTGCTGGGCGGAATCGAGCACGGCAGGATCATAGCTGCCGCCGCAGAAGGAGCACGAACACTTCTGCGATGCAATATCAAATTTCAGGGCGCCTCCGCAGCCCGGACAGTTGGCCATAATTACTCCTTATATTAAAAATTCTGTATCCACAGGCCGCAGACTGTATCCGGAATGTTCCTTAAGTCTGATGCCGGATGGTTACACTTGTTTTATTTCTCCTCCTGCAGCAGGCATGCGCAGTAGCCTTCCATAGGCTGAAAGCAGTGTATGGTAAGATTCTTGCCGATCTCGGGGCTGTAGTCCCTGAGAGTGCAGGGAGTGCCGTTAAGGGCAACATTGGCATAGGATATCAGCCACTTGGGATCCGCATTGGGAAATATCTCATAGAAGGACTGGTTCATCATCTCGTCCAGGGTTTTCTTTTCCAGACTCTCCATGGCTTTATTGCAGTAACGGAATATGAAATCTATGCCTTTTCCATCCTTATCAAACAGCAGCTGGATAACGCAGAAGGCAACCGGCATATCATTAAGTATATGGAATGCCGGAACGATATCATCTGCGCTGGATACAGGCAGATTGATATTCCTGTTCAGTGAGTCATTGAGGTCCTGATGGGTGCGGATACCGCGCTTTCTGCCGTCGAAGGTTCTGCCGTCCAGCATACTGTACACGTTCTTTTCGATCTTTATGATCTGGTTCTTTGCAACCAGTACACCTTTTTTTATAATGCAGAAGTCTTCTGCCGGAAGCGCTTCCTTCAGAGACTTGATGGTGTGGAAGCATGAGATCGTCCTTCCGTCCAGAAGGTAGATATTCGTTTTGCCGTCCTCTCTGATAATATATTTGATGTTTGAAACATAAATATTGTTTTTCTGAAAAAAATGTTTGATCGAAATACCGGTTTTGACGGTACTCTGACCAGCTGCAGGATTTACTGATGAATTATCTGCTGAATTACTTTCCATGACTGCTTCCTTATCTTTAAATGAGGCCGGTTAAGGTCAGACGTTCCAAAAGCCGTAAAGCCGGCGGAAACGCTTTAAATGATGAAACTGATAAGAAACGCTTTAATTGATTAAATTATTTAAATAAATTAAATCAATAAAACAAACGATTAATTAAAATCTGATCACATGAGTTTTATTAAAAACTTTTACTAGAGTTTAACCGAAAAAAACATATATATCAAGAACAATCTTTGCATTTGTGGGATATTGCGGTAAGTGAGGTTAAAATGGTATTATGGAATGCAGGCTGCGCAGCATTGTCATAAGTGTAAACTGCAGGTAAAAGCCGAAAAAGCAGGACCTTTAAGGAAAGACTGCAAAGAAGAAAAAGGGAGCTGCCGGAGAAAACTGCCTTGGGAATACAGAGGCAGGGGAGGAAGAACATTTGAGTATTATAAGAACGATCATTTTTTTCGCGTATTTTTTTGCTTATATGATAGTGCACCCCGGTGCGCTTAATGAGGCTATGGAGGCCAGGACGGCCGGCAGGAACGATGAGGCGGACACTATAGTGGATAAGTATATACCGCACTGGTGCGGCACTCTGCTGAGACTTGCCGGCGTAAAGATCACAGTTACGGGAAGGGAAAACATCCCGGAAGGGCAGCCGTGCCTTTTCGCAGCCAACCACCGCAGCTATTTTGATATACCGGTGGTGCTCACCTCGCTTGACAGACCGCATGGCATACTCGCAAAGGCGGAGACGGATAAGATTCCGTATATCAGGAAATGGATGCGCGCCCTGGACTGTGTTTTTGTAAGGCGTGATGATGTGAAGGACAGCCTTAAGGCATTTACAGAGGTCGTAAAGCGGCTGAAGAACGGCCGGAGCTTTGTTATCTTCCCTGAGGGCACCCGCTATAAAGGAAATGAAGGAGAGATCGGAGAGTTTAAAAACGGAACCCTGCGCATGGCGGTGAAGGCCGGTGTCCCAATCGTCCCCATTGCCATATCCGGCACCAGAGCATGCATGGAGGGAAATCATATGCTTGTCACTCCGTCCGAGGTAACTGTGCGCATACTTGAACCGGTCAGCACGGACGGACTTGACAAGGAAGCGCAGAAGCAACTTACGGCGGAACTTGAGAACCGGATAAGAGAAGCATTGAACGCTTGATTTATCATGCCGGATTGGATATACTTGTAAAGGTTTTACTGCTGTTCAGTGAAGTTCCGGACAGTTCCGGACGGCAGCAGTATCTGATTATTACCGGCTTTAATGCGCGGTATGCATATAAAGGAGTCATGCTATGTCAAAGGTAGATGTGGTTATAGGTTGTTTCTACGGCGATGAAGGAAAGGGAAAGGTCATCGATTATCTGTCAGGTGAGGCTGATGTTGCGGTACGCGCGGCAGGCGGCGACAATGCCGGACACACCATTAAGGTCAATGGCGTAAAGTATGCGATGCATCTCATACCGTCGGGACTTCTGTCAGGACACACCACAGGTATTATCGGAAACGGAGTAGTACTTAATCCTGAAGTGCTTATCAAGGAGATAGACAATCTTAAGGAGCATGGCTATGATGTTGAAAAATATCTCAGGATAAGCGAAAAGACCCAGGTCATTTTCCCGTATCACCGTCTGCTTGATGCTGCGCTTGAGAAAGCCAGAAAGTATAAGATCGGTACGACCGGCAAGGGCATCGGACCTGCATACTGCGACAAGTATGAGCGCTGCGGCCTGCGTATGGAAGATCTCTATATGCCTGATTTTAAGGAAAAGCTTCATGATCTTGTCGAGTCCAGAAAGGCGCTCATCAAGTTCTATGATCCTGAAAATACCGCCGCTGACGAGCAGCTTGTATTTGAAAAGGTATATGAGGACTACTGCCGCTATGCAGAGCTTCTCAAGCCTTATGTCTGCGACACCATTACGCTTATCCATAAAGCTCTTGAGCAGGATAAGAAGATAGTCATAGAGGGAGCGCAGGCAACTCTTCTCGATATAGATTTCGGTTCATATCCGTTTGTAACCTCATCGAACCCTACCATCGGAGGCCTGCTTACAGGCTCAGGCATAAGCGCCGGAGATGTAGGCAATGTTTACGGCATCATCAAGGCTTATTCAAGCCGTGTAGGTGAGGGACCTTATGTTACAGAGCTTCTTGACGAAACAGGAGACCTTATCAGAGAGCTCGGACATGAGTACGGCACAACAACGGGACGTCCGAGACGCTGCGGCTGGCTCGATCTTGTTGCTCTCAAATACGCAAAGCGTCTGAGCGGCATCACAGGACTCTGCGTCAACCATCTTGATACCATCGGCAAGCTTGATAAGATAAAGGTCTGCACAGCGTACGAGGTGAACGGAGAGGAGACTCAGGACTTCACTACCAACCTTAATTTCCTCAATGCCGCAAAGCCGGTATACAGGGAATTTGAAGGAAACTTCGGTGACATATCAGGCTGCAGAAGCTTTGAGGAGCTTCCGAAGAAAGCTCAGGACTATATCAATTTCATAGAGGAATATATAGGCATTCCTGTAACATTTATTGGAACAGGTGCCGACAGAGAGGCAATGATAGTCAGACTTTGATCCGGACATTACCGCATATCGGATCGCAAAAGGACCGGTAATCCATGCCGGAGCCTGATAATAACGGCAAAAGACCGGCCGGTAAAACCCGGTGAATACGGAGGATATCATATGTCAGAATACAGATTTGATCCTAAGGAAATGAAGGACCGCGTAGTTCAGTGGATCAGAGATTTCTTTGAAGAAAACGGCAAGGGCTGCAATGCTGTGCTTGGCATATCAGGAGGAAAGGACAGTTCAATATGCGCGGCTCTCTGCGTTGAGGCTCTTGGCAAGGACAGAGTAGTGGGCGTGCTTATGCCGAACGGAGAGCAGGCAGATATAGATATGTCCAGGCTGCTGGTTGAACATCTCGGTATACCTTATGTTGTTGTCAATATCAAGGCAGCTTATGACGGGACGATAGCAGCTATCGAGGGCGCTGAAAAGCATGGCATGGACCCGGAGATATCGAACCAGACCAGAGTTAATCTGGCTCCGCGTCTCAGGATGGCTACCGTATATGCGGTAAGCCAGAGCATGAACGGCCGCGTGGTAAACACCTGCAATCAGTCTGAGGACTGGGTAGGCTATTCCACACGTTATGGCGATGCAGCAGGAGATTTCGGACCGCTCGGAAAGCTCACAGTACAGGAGGTAAAGGCAATAGGAAGAGAGCTTGGACTTCCTGAGGTGCTTGTAGATAAGGCTCCGTCCGACGGACTCTGCGGAAAGACGGACGAGGATAATCTTGGCTTCAGCTATGCAATGCTTGACCGCTATCTGAGAGAAGGCATCATAGAGGATGAGGAAAAGAAGAAGCTTATCGACAACAAGCGCAGATGGAACAAATTCAAGCTTGAGATGTATCCGATGTTTGAATCCGGACTTCCTGTCTGCGCAAAGGACGAGTAAATCGTTATCGATCCTTTGAGGGCGCATGGCAAGACCGGAGCGGGTCAGCAGATCATCAGACTATTGATCAGATCAGCAGATAATTGCATCATCATCTGATCGTTCCGGATTATTGAAACAGATATGAAAACCTCTGAAAATGCCAAAGGATCCGACATTTTCAGAGGTTTTTTGATAAGCAGGCCGTGGATATCATTGATATTGGCTGATGGAGGTTTTATGAAGATCGGTATAGTTATTGCCATCGAGAGGGAACTGAAGGCTTTCCTCGAGAGCGAATACAAAATAGAAGAGCTGCAGAACAGAAGTACGAAGTATTTCAGGACTGCTGTGGGAGAAAATGAGGTTTACGCGATAAAATCAGGCTATGGTCTTATTGATGCGGCTGCTGCGACCCAGTTCCTGATTAGCTGCTGCGGCGTGGAGGTTATACTGAATTTCGGCGTTACAGGCGCGCTTGATCCGGTACTTAAGGTGGAGGACCTGCTGCTGGTGACAAAGTGTATGAATTATGATTATGATGTTTCGCCGATAGATCCTGTAAAGCGTCGTCAGTATGAGGAATTCGCGGATGAATTCATACCGCTGGACGTGGAAATGGCCGGGTTTGCCAGAAAGCTGCTTCCTGAACTTAAGGACGCAGTGTGCTGCAGCGGAGACAGATTTATCGAGGAGAGGCAGGACAAGACAGAACGCTTCAATGCCGGCTGCTCGATATGCGATATGGAGCTCGCTGCGATAGCAAGGACCTGCGCGCTTCAGGGCGTAAAATGCCTCTCGGTAAAGTGCATAAGCGATACATTTGCAGGAGACGGCGGAGACTTCAATACTAATGTAAGCAGGAGCGCGGCAAAGGCCTTCGGACTGATCGACAGACTGCTGAATGAACTTTGATGCTCATGGTTATGCGCAGACGGTGTTGGAAAAAACTTTGGCAAACACGGGCCGGCATAACCGGCATAACCGACATTTAAATAAAAAACTAACTGTGGCTTGACCGGCAATGACCGGCGGAGGAAATATGGAAAACTACAGTAAATGGGTTGCCTGCTGGGGCAATGCCACATCAATAATAACTCAGACAGCTACCAATTATTCAAAGGACCTGACGCTGCGCTACCCGATATGGATGTGCTTTTCAGGCAGCGCACTGCGTATACATTTTTCAAATCTCACAGGAACAGAGCCGGTAAGCTTCAGGGCCGGAGTGGCAAGGGCTGTTACGGATAAGACTATAGACCCTGCAACAATGAAGCCCCTTACAAAGGACGGAGATGAGCAGCTTACCATCATGCCGGGAGAGGAAATAGTTACTGATATACTGGAGTACGATATAACCGCAGGGGAAAAGCTTTCGGTCAATATGTTCCTTGAGGGCTATGCCCAGATGAATTCGGGAACTCTTGTCACCGGACCGCTGTCCAAGGGCTTTTACAGCTACGGTGATCACAGGTCAGAGGCTGAGATGCCTATTGATCTCACCCGCAATACGAACTGGTTTTACTTCATCAATACCGTGGATGTCCTTACGGAAGAGAAGAACATGGCGCTGATATGCTATGGCGATTCCATAACTGCGCAGGCATGGCCGGATTACCTCAAGCTCTACGCATGGGAAAACAATTACCGCAATGTATCAGTGATAAGGCGCGCTGTAAGCGGAACGAGGATACTGAGGCAGTATGACTGCATAACCTACGCAGGCTATGGCCTGAAGGGAGAAACGCGTTTCCCGATAGAAGGACAGGCAGCAGGCGCCACGACTATTCTCATACAGCACGGCATCAATGACATCATCCATCCGGTAGGTACAGATGAAAATGTCTTCCGCCCGTGGTCTGATATGCCCGATGCAGAGGATCTGATAGAGGGCGTAAAGAATTTCTACATAAAAACAGCCAGGGAAAGAGGACTGTCCGTATGGTGCGGAACGCTTCTGCCGATATACGGCTGGCGCACCTACGCAGAGTTCCGCGAAAAGATCCGTACAGAGTACAATCAGTGGGTAAGGACGACCGACCTGATCGACGGCTATATAGACTTTGATGACCAGATCTGCAACTTTGAACACGGAGAACAGTTTGATGACGGAAACGACAGCGGAGACCACCTTCACCCAAGCGAACTGGGCTACCAGCGCATGGCCAAAGCTGCACTCCCGCTCGTAAGGATGCTCTCAAAAGGACTCTCAGACCTGAGCGAATAACAAAATAATCTGAAATAAAAAGAGGAAAAAATGAAACAGTGCATGGACGCAGACAATCTGCACAGAAGGATCAAAAAAATCATAGGACAGCTGAACGCCATAGACAGAATGATAGACGAGGACGTGCCATGTGAAGACATCCTGTCCCAGATGAACGCCGCCAAATCAGCCATACACCGCTGCGGCCAGATAGTCCTGGAAGGCCACATAAGACACTGCGTCAAAGACGGCCTCGAACACGGCGACCCCGACAAAACCATCGAAGACTTCACCAAAGCCGTCGAACGCTTCGCAAACATGGGCTAATAATCGTAACCAGTCCGCTAAAATAATAGGAATGTGACCTGCAAGCTCGCTTGCAAGGTCACATTCCTATTATTTTTGTGCGATTAGCAGACGAAAAACACATGAGCATGCAGGGCGAAGCCCGGAATGCGAATGGGCTTTTCGCGGACTGGTTACGAGAAGGAAAGCAGACGAAAAACACATGAGCATGCAAAGCAGAAGGAGGGGCCCGGCGAAGCCGGGAAGATTCCTTAAGCGAACGAGCAGGGCGAAGCCCGGAATGCGATGCAATGAAAGCCAGCGAAGCGAAGCAGAGCGCTGCTTTCATGCATGCAGAGCAATGGGCTTTTCGCGGACTGGTTACGGGAGGAAAGCAGACGAAAAACACATGAGCTCATTGACAAACCTATACACCTATAGGTATAATACCAACATACCCCACAGGGTATAGGAAGAGAGGACATTTCCATGAAGGAACTAATGGAAAAAATAGAGGGTATTATGGAGATCGGAGGTACCAAAAAGGACATAGCCTTTCTGATCATTTCCGGAGCAGCGCTTTTATGCAGCATTTTTCATCTGCTGCCGCTGCCGTTTGACGCGGCCTGGGTATCGATCATCCTCTGCGGAATACCCATCATCATGGAGGCAATTATAGGGCTTGTGACAGCATTTGATATTAAGGCAGATGTGCTGGTATCCCTGGCGCTCATAGCGTCGGTCTGCATCGGAGAAGATTTTGCGGCGGGCGAGGTCGCATTTATCATGCAGATAGGCGGACTCCTTGAGGAACTTACAGTAGCAAAAGCAAGAGAAGGAATTGAGAAGCTTGTCAAGCTCACACCGCAGACAGCCAGGATCATTGACGGAGAGAGCGAAAGCATCATACCTGCCGAACAGGTCACTGTAGGAGCAAGGATAAGAGTACTGCCCGGCGAAACCGTTCCTGTTGACGGAATAATACTGTCGGGGCAGACTTCGATCAATCAGGCTGTCATGACGGGCGAATCTCTCCCCGTGGATAAAACAGTGGGAGATGAGGTATCCTCCGGAACAGTCAACCAGTTCGGCGCGTTTGAGATGGAAGCGACAAAGGTCGGAGAGGACAGCTCTATCCAGCGTATGATCCGGCTTGTGCAGACAGCGGACGCAGGAAAGGCCAAAATAGTAGGCATGGCAGACCGCTGGGCAACATGGATCGTCGTCATAGCCCTGACTTCAGCGGCAATCACCTGGTTTGTCTCCGGGGAGATCATCAGATCCGTAACTATCCTGGTAGTATTCTGTCCGTGCGCACTGGTGCTTGCTACGCCAACAGCAATAATGGCAGCAATAGGCAACGCTACGAAGCACGGCTTTATGGTGCGTGAGGGCGATGCGCTGGAGAGGCTGGCATCGGTTACAAAGATCTGTTTTGATAAGACCGGAACACTGACCCTTGGAACTCCAAAGGTAGTAGCGGTAAAAAGCTTTACAGATGAGTGCGGTGAAGAAGAGCTTTACCGTCTGACTGCGATAGCTGAAAAAATGTCTGAGCATCCTCTCGGAAAAGCGCTTGTGAACTGCTATATGCAGAAGGCAGGCACTGAGGTAAGCCGTCCGGATGAATTCGAGATGCTTCCGGGGCGCGGAGTGAAAGCGGCAGCTGATGGAAGAAAAATACTTGCAGGAAATGACAAGCTTATGGCGGAAAACGGCATTTCCATCAAAGAAACAGAAGGCACTGCAAATGAATATCTTAATACCGGCTGTACAGTTATATATGTTTGCCTTGACGGCAGGCTCACCGGAATCATCGCTATGGCGGATGTGCTTAGAGAGGGTATGTCAGGCGTAATGAAGGATATCGTCGGCAGCGGTGTTGAGCCTGTTCTTCTTACCGGTGATAACGAAAGAGCGGCCGGTTATATAGCGGGAGAACTAAGCCTCAGGAGTGTGGTTTCCGACTGTCTTCCGGAAGACAAGCTGAAATATATTGATGATTCGCAGAAAGCTGGACAGAAGCTCTGCATGGTAGGCGATGGTGTAAATGACGCGCCTGCGCTGAAAAAATCCTTTGTCGGGATAGCCATGGGAGGAGTCGGAAGCGATATCGCAGTAGACGCTGCGGACATTGCCCTGGTGGATGACAGGATCGAAGAACTGCCGCATCTCTTTGCCATGTCCAGGAAGATGATGAAGACCATAAAGCTGAATCTGACCTTCTCCATGACGCTGAATTTTATAGCGATCGTGCTTGCCATCACAGGCATACTCAGTCCTGTCGTAGGAGCGCTCGTGCATAACGCCGGTTCAGTGCTGGTCATTATAAATTCGGCGCTGCTGCTGAACTGGAAAAAATAAATATGTCAAAATATTTAGAATTGTAAAATGAAAAATTCCGGCAGAAAAATGCTATAATAGCCGCGTGCTGACATATACGGATCACACGCATCCGGAGTCAGCATTTACAGAATACTATTTTGCTGCAGGAGGAACTGTATGCTGACTCAGTTTTCCAGAACGGAGATGCTGCTCGGAAAAGAGGCTGTAGATAAGCTGTCGGAGAAAAAAGTGGCCATATTCGGCGTGGGAGGCGTCGGCGGATACGTCTGCGAGGCGCTTGTGCGCACAGGCATAGGGCACTTTGTGCTTGTGGATAACGATAAGGTGAGTCTTACCAACCTCAACAGGCAGATCATTGCCCTGCACAGCACCATCGGCAGGTACAAGGTCGATGTTATGAAGGAACGTATGCTTGACATCAACCCTCAAGCTGAGATAGAGACTTACAAATGCTTTTTCCTTCCTGAAAATGCAGACAGCTTTCCGTTTGAAACCTACGATTACGTGGTTGATGCGATAGATACGGTCACGGCAAAGCTTGAGATAGTATCAAGATGTACAGCTTCCGGCGTACCGGTCATTAGTTCCATGGGTACAGGCAATAAGCTGGATCCGACACGCTTTTGCATCACCGATATCAATAAGACAACGATCTGCCCGCTGGCTAAGGTCATGCGGCAGGAACTCAGAAAGCGCGGCATAAAGAGGCTGAAGGTCGTTTTTTCTGATGAGATGCCATTGCATCCTATTGAAGAGGTGGCTGAACAGGTGAGACTCGACAGCGAGGCGGACAGAGAGCAGGAGCCGACCAATACACGCAGGCGTGATATACCGGGTTCGGCTGCATTCGTTCCGGCGGCAGCAGGACTTGTGCTTGCATCGGAAGTTGTAAAGGATCTGATCGGAGGGTATGATGGATAAGGACCTGATAGAGATAATGCAGAAATATGAGGAACTGAAGGCGTATTTTAAGAAGCTTGGCAGCGCCGCGGTTGCTTACTCGAGCGGAGTCGATTCGACCTTTCTGCTTTATGCAGCGCATGAGGCGCTCGGCGATAAGGCCATAGC
>R11__coassemble_2027_pt1 | contig 10525 bp, 14 predicted proteins | sample R11__metabat2_high_PE_001 | metagenome-assembled genome bin R11 | reverse complement strand
CAAATGACCATCGTGCTTGTACGAATGGGCATTTGACGGGCAATAAGTACGGAGGTAATATTATGCATATGGCAGATGCACTGGTTTCACCGGTGATTGCGGGAACAATGTACGCCTGTTCGGCAGCGGCAGCAGCGTATTCCATTCATAAGATAAGACTTGAGGATGAACCCAACAAGGTTCCTCTCATGGGAGTCATGGGCGCATTTGTTTTTTCAGCGCAGATGATCAATTTCACTATACCGGGGACAGGCTCCAGCGGACACCTCTGCGGAGGTATGATGCTTTCGGCGCTGCTGGGACCTTACGCAGGCTTTATAACCATGATCGGTGTTCTGCTGGTTCAGGGTCTGCTTTTTGCCGACGGCGGACTTCTTGCGCTTGGATGCAATGTCTGGAATATGGCATTTTACGGGTGTTTTGTCGGAACGCTCGTCATATGGAAGGCTATAATGCGCAGCGGCATCAGTAAAAAGAAGATCGCAGCAGCTTCAATACTCGGCTGTGTGCTCACGCTGCAGCTTGGCGCATTCAGTGTGACACTTGAAACTCTTGCGTCAGGCATAACAGAGCTGCCATTCACTGTATTCCTTGCTGCGATGCAGCCTATACATCTTGCTATAGGCTTTGTCGAGGGACTGATTACTGCGGCCGTCCTGTGTTTTGTCTGCGATGCCAGACCCGAACTGCTGTACGGCAATTCCGCAGCAGACAAAAGCGCCGGAAGATTTGACTTTAAAACCACTATCTCCATACTGGCCATATGCGCTATCCTTATAGGCGGTGGGCTTTCTCTCGCTGCATCCTCAAAGCCTGATGGTCTGGAATGGTCGATGGAGCGTGTTGCGGGAACGACTGAACTTGAAGCTGAAGGCGGCATATATGACAGCGCCGCAGCCGCGCAGGAAGCGGTATCCATACTCCCGGACTATGCATTTAAGGATTCTGAATCAGCGGTGGGTACATCATTTTCGGGGATCGTCGGAGGCATAGTCGTATGTGCGCTGTGCGTGGGTGCCTGCATGATCTTCAAATTTTTCAAAAAGGAGCAGCTTTGACTTCGGGATTAAATTCTGCAATGCATGATATACACCATATTGATGCTCTTGCATTACGAAACCAGTGGATGAATAAAAAACATCCACTGGTTAAATTGATCGTTACGATAGTCTATATAGCTGTCACAGTTTCTTTTTCGCGATATGATCTCTTCGGTCTTCTGGGCATGGCAGTCTACATCATAGCAGGCTATATGCTCGCGGAGCTTTCCATCACGGACACCTTCAGGCGTCTGTTTCTGATCATTCCTGCTGTACTTATCCTTGGATCTGCCAATATAATACTGGACCGCCATATTGTGCTGATAGGCACTGCAGCCGTCCGCGGCGGTGTAGTATCTGCCGCCGTACTCGTGCTGAAAAGCATCTTCACTGTACTTGCCGCGTATCTGCTTGCCGCGACAAGCGGTATAGAAAAGATCTGCTTTGCGCTTGAGATGCTTCATATACCGGATATAATCATAAATCAGATCATGCTGATGTACAGATATATCTTCATGATGCTCGGAGAGGTCAGCAGGATATCTCAGGCGTACAGTCTCAGAGCTCCAGATCAGAAAGGCATAGATATAAAAGCCTGGGGACCATTGTCCGGAGGCATGCTTTTAAGAAGCATGGACCGGGCTGAACGCGTATATGAAAGCATGCAGCTGAGAGGCTTCAGTGGAAGCTACTCATATATGAGTGAGCAGTGCCGGATAAGCTCCGCAGACATCATGTATCTCGTATTCTGGCTGATGATTATCGCTGCTGTAAGGCTTTTCCCGATAGTTATAATAGCCGGAGATCTGATAAGTGCCGTCCTTTGATTTTGAAGCAGCTGAGGAGGTATCGCTTGAGCACTCTTAATGTAAACAATCTTTCCTTTTCCTATGATCACAGCCAATCCCGTGACCGACAGAGAAAAGCTCTTGATAATATAAGCTTTGAAGCCGGTCCCGGAGAGAGCATAGGGATCATCGGAGCAAACGGAGCAGGCAAAACCACCCTGCTTAAGCTTCTCGTAGGGCTTTATACAGACTTTGAAGGTTCGATAAACATAGGAGAAACCGCTGTTTCAAAAAAAACGCTGACTGAGATCAGGCGGAAGATAGGTTATGTTTTCCAGGACTCAGACAGCCAGCTGTTTATGATGAGAGTATATGACGATATCGCCTTCGGTCCGAGAAACTACGGATACAGCGCCGATGAAGTAAAGGCGCGCACCGAAAAAGCCATGGAGCTTACCGGATCTGCATATCTCAGGGATAAGCAGATACATAAGCTCTCAGGCGGCGAGAAAAAGCTGGTATCAATAGCCACAGTGCTCTCACTGGATCCGGACGTAATGATCATGGACGAGCCATCCAATGCTCTCGATCCCGGTAATCGCAGAAGGCTGATAAATGTGCTTAACTCGCTGAACTGCACAAAGCTTATAGCGACCCATGACCTGGATATGATCTGGGATACCTGTGAAAGATCCATACTCATTTCTGAGGGAAAAATAGCCGCTGACGGAAGCACAAAGGAACTGCTTACGGATAAAAAGCTGCTTGAAAGCAATCATCTTGAACTTCCGCTTTCGGCGAAGCTGTATCTGCTTGAGTCTGCATCATGTTCCGTATCCGCCTCGGGATCGGTATCCTGAATCGGATGCAGGATCAGGTTTAAAACCAGGATCCGAGACGAACGGACACAAACCACATTGTTCCGGCCCAGAACTGATTACTGCTCTGGATCAGGCTCTGGCCATAAACCAGCGTCCCATGGCGAGGGAACGGTCTGAGCTGCTGTGTTCAAAGAAAAGATGGCACTCAGTGCCTCTTATGCGGACCAGATACATATCTCCGCAGCCACCGGCTTTAGCTGAAAAGGATGGCTTCATATCGAGAACACGGTCTATGGAGTAGGTATGACCGTCCTCCCAGACAATAGAGCGCGGAAGGATATTGCCGCTGGTGTCAAAATCAGCATTAACATGGACATATACCTTATCTGAAAGCATGAAAACATCACCTCCCCAGAAAACAGCTGTCAGCAGCTATAGGTGCCTCGGGAATGCCGATGCCATCGCTGCGCATAAGGCGTAATTTAAAATCAAGTATCTCCGGAGGCACCTTAAGTACAGCCGCCGCTTCATAAAAATCAGCGCCCCCATTAAGCACATCATATACTGCTTCGTCTGTAAGCATAAGCTCTGCCGCAAGCAGATTGGCCTCATATTCCATATCTGAAGTCCTGTCAAATACAGAAAAATCCTGAAAAGTCTCTCCCTGAGTTCCGGATATATGCAGAAAGAAATGTGAAAGTTCATGAAAAAATATGACCCGCGCCATAGCATCATCCAGATCACTGTTGACCGTTATAGCTGAATGTCCGAAGCAGGACACGATAAAGCCCTTGCAGGCTCCCGGAAAATCCCCCATAGGAGAAAACAAAGCAAGTACGCCGGTCTCCCTGCACAGTCTGTCAGGATCTGATGTATCACCATAGCGTTCACGCAGCTCAGCAGCGATGCGGCGAATGGTGGCAGTCTTCATCGTTCATCTTCACCAGCTTTTTTACATGAAATATAGGCATTTGTAAGCGCAAGAAAATACTTATCCTTTGCCTCCTGGCTTAGCTTCCCCCCTGCAAAATAAGCAGCGCTGCGCTGTATAAGGCTCTCTATCTCCTCTGCAGTCTCACTGCCGTAAGTCTGCCTTAGACCGGAAATATATATCTGCTCCTCATCTGGCAGACGAGTTTCATCCAGGGTATCATCAGAAAGGTAATCTACCGAATAATCCAAAGCAGCCGCAAGCTTCTTAAGCGTACCCGGATGCGGTTTGCGTCCGTCCGTCTCATACGATGCGACAGTGCGTTTGCTTATGCCGCACTCCGCGGCAAGCGCCTGCTGGCTGTAGCCCTTCTTCCTTCTGCCGCTGGAAATCTTCTCACCTAATGTCATGCCGTAAACCTCTTTTCCGAACTTTCTCAATCACTGATCTTAATCAATGATGAAAATCAAAAGTGTAATTTCATCTGACAAATTTCATTATAATGGCATTAACATCCGATGTCAATTACAAATTTATGCGCTTTTCAAATCCGGATTAAGTTGATTCAAGTCCGCTTTCAGTCCGATACTGTCTCACAGCCGCCTTATATATCGCCGTGGATCTTCAGCAGACTCAGCATATTTTCTTATCAATACTGCACTTATTTCTTTGACTGCAAAGCTTTACGGTGATACATTTACAGTAACTGTTCAGTAGAAATAAATGGTATGCAGGCCGGATTGCGAATGAGCCTTACGGATGATGCTGAATAGTTATGTTTCAGGAAGGGGATATGCAGGGCGGATGCTTGCATGCAGCCATGCATATTACTTATATCCGGGATCAGTTACGATATTTTTACATTTTCGGAATGAGGCTGTGATGAAAAACATACTTGTGATAGACGCCCAGGGCGGCGGAATGGGCAAACAATTGATTTCAGAGATCAGAAAAAGGCAGCTTGACGTACATATAACCGCGGTGGGAACCAACTCAGCCGCAACTGCGCAGCTTATCAAGGCAGGAGCTGACTGTGGAGCCACCGGTGAAAATCCTGTCATAGTCAATTCAAAAAATGCTGACTACATACTCGGTCCTATAGGGATCATTGCCGCTGATTCAATGCTTGGCGAGATCACTCCCAAAATGTCAAAAGCGGTTGGAAAAAGTTCTGCGAAAAAAATACTTATCCCTGTCAACAGCTGCGGCATCTATGTTGCCGGAGTTGCAAACCAGAGCGTTAAGATCAATATTGAAAATGCTGTGGATCATCTTGAAAAGGAATTGACTTAAAGATGGGCAGGTAAAAAATGGGTGTCTTAACTAAGAACAGGGTGAAATTGATTTGCCTTAACGAACATGGCGAAATTGATTTATCCTGATGAATATCGATCAGCTGAACAACGGTTTTACATAAAAGCACATAACTATAACAAAGGGGCGTGTCCTGAGATACGCCCCCGCTTTTTATTATTCTACTACGTAAGGAAGAAGTGCAAGCTGTCTTGCTCTCTTTACTGCTACTGTAATATCTCTCTGGTGCATAGCACAGTTTCCTGTGATTCTGCGAGGAAGGATCTTTCCTCTCTCTGAGATATACTTTCTAAGTGTAGCTGCATCCTTATAATCTACCGGCTTAGCCTTCTCGCTGCAGAATACGCATACCTTGCGCTTCTTGCGGAATCCGCCCATCTTCTTTGGACGAGCAGCGCCAGCCTCTCTGCCTTCAGTCTTCTGAAATGCCATCGGTTATTCTCCTTTCGTGGTTACCTTAGTTAAATGGTAATCCCTCGTCTTCAACGCCTTCCGGAATGTTCATAAAACCATCTCCAACATCCGATGAACGGCTGTTGTTATTGTATGAGCTGCCTGAATTGCCTGAGTATGAAGAGCCTCCGTTGTAGGATCCGCCATTGTTATATGACGATCCGGAGTTTCTGCTGTTTTCACTTGCAGCCTTGCTCTCTGCAAACTCCTGGTCTTCGACAACTACCTCGGTCGTATAAACCTTCTGTCCGTCTTTGTTAGTGTAACTGCCTGTCTGAATGCGACCTGTGATCGCCATCTTCGTGCCCTTATGCAGATATTTTTCAGCAAACTCACCCTGCCTGCCAAATGCCACGCAGTTTATGAAATCCGCTTCCTGCTGTCCGTCAGCTGATGAACGGCGTCTGTCAACAGCAAGAGTGTATCTGGCTATAGCCATAGAATTGTCATTCTGAGAGTATCTGACCTCAGGTTCTCTGGTTAATCTGCCCATTAAAATTACTCTGTTCATTAATTCACACGATTCCTATCTGTAATAAATTACTTCTTAACTACAAGATATCTAAGTACAGGCTCCATAATGCGAACGCGTGACTCGACACTGTTAGGTGTGTCAGTTGTGCCCTCGAAGTTGATGAGGTAATAGAATCCCTCGATCTCATGATTGATCTCATAAGCGAGTCTCTTCTTTCCCCAATCTTCTACCTCACCTACAGTTCCTTCGAAACGGGTAATGTAATTCTTTACCTTCTCGAGAGCTGCATTTCTGGCTTCCTCGTCGAGTTTCGCACTAAGAATAACCGTTATCTCATACTTATTCATTGTGTTTACCTCCTTTTGGTCTCCGGCCCCTGCCTTAAAACAGGAGCAAGGTTTAGTGTGTCACGGATAGTTATTTTAGCAGAGTTTTCTATTTGTTGCAAGGTAATTTCCAACAAATAAATATTATTTTCCGGCTTATTTGTAAGAGTAAATGCCACTTAACCCGGCGCGTTTTCCAAAGTGTAAATAAGCTTTTCATTTCAGCCGGGTAAACATCATTTTACGGCACATTTTCAGCCGAGGCAGGCCGATATATATTAAAGCTGCCTGATGCTGCACTCTGTAAGTCCGTCATCCGCGCAGAGAAGCTCTGCGCAGTCCGGATCAAACGGTATGTCATATTTAAAACCAAGGTGTCTGTATATATCCTTATTGACGGGTACAAGGAAGGTCCAGCTGAAGCCTTCGTTTTTAAGTGTTTCACAGATAAGCTCCATTACTTCATCCATATACCCGTGATGCCTTTCGGATCCGGTTGTCGCCACACAGAGTATGTAATATACTTTTCCTTCATACCGGCCGCCGGCCATTGCATCTGCTGTCACGGAGCCGGCTGCGGCGCTGCTGCTCTTGCCATTATCCGCAGTGACGCTCAGCTTTCCGTCATTTATCCGGGCAAGCATCGGCACCATATGCGCCATAGAGACGATTTTGCCGTCAAGTTCTCTGACCGCAATCCTTCCGCTGTATATAAATGCATCCGGCTTATAGTAATCATCAAAAAAGCCGTCTTCATTGCCAAAGCACTCTATCGCCAGCTCTTTTGTCTTCAGATATTCATTTTTCTCAAGAAATCTTGCGCTCATATGAACCTGTATATTTATGCTTTCTGTTTTACGGCTTCTGACAGACCCTGTATTTCTTTCCGAAACCGATCGGGAAATAAGACATTTTGGACTTGTAAAGCCCTTCATCCCCGGCTGCATCCTCACGGTTTACAAGCTCAGCATCCGGAAATTCATGTATCAGGAACTGCTGGTTGATCACCTGGTACAGTCCTTCCACGGAAGCATCGGCCTTTTCTATATTAATGACCGCCATTTTATCAAAGCCGTTATAGCTTCCTATCGCGAAAGCCTTAAGCTTTCCCTCTATAAAGATTCCTCCGACCTTAAGCAGGTCAAAGAAATCCGCATGGTCAAAAAGTTCTTTTATGAATTTGTATTCAAGCTCGATCTCCAGATCGGCATCCTCTATATCTATTTCTTCATTACCGGATAATGCTATATCCTTCTCTCTCTTCCATGCTTCAAAAAGCTCGCAGACCTGCTCCCTGTCCTCAGCCTTCAGGCTCCTGTACTCCCATTTTCCGTCGTACAGAGTTTCAAATCTGTGTATATGGTTTCTCTTTTTTGAAAGCTTACGTCCTTTCAGGCTTCGCATTGTTTCACCATCATAGAGAAAATCACGCAGTTCTTCATTTTCAGTTATCTCATAATCCTCCATGAGACCAGCTGCCTTAAGCAACTCCAGACCTGCCTCATCGGCATAGAGCACCTCCAGCGGAATGTGAAGCACTTTGTTGAAATATTCCTCCTGAATTTTAAAATAGTACGTCAGCTTATCCTCCGCGCATATAGGCAGACAGCCGGCGTAATATCCGTCGCCGATATCCTCGACCATAAGCATGCATTCATCATCGATGACAGTCCAGTATATATCGCAGCCATCTCTCCACATATAGCTGTCGACCGGCACGCTCTCGCAGCTTAAATTATGCCGCCTGAAATAATGCTTATACAGCGTCGGCAGATCACCGTCTGAGAGCTTTGTATATCTGATATCTTTAACATCCATTTGCTGAATCTTCCGTTTTTTTATTTTAAGAAGCTGAAAATGCCGCTGCCATCCGGTGGTCCGCCGGCTTTCTGACCTGCTGCCATCCGGTCCTTATGTACTGCATGGAATCTGTTTCCGGCAGCCTCAACGCTTCCCGGCGCTTCCCAGCTTCAGTATTACCCGGCTACATATCATAGCACAAAGCCGCAAATTATGCTATGATACATAATTGTTATGAGTGAATATGCATTTCAGGATAAAAATTTTTTCGAGCGCTTCACGGGTCACCTTATGACAGTCTGCCGGCATAAGAAGCATGTGATGTATGCCTGTTTCAGGATGCATCTGTACGCGCAGGGGATAACCCACGATCTCAGCAAATTTTCGCCTGCGGAGTTCAGCGCTGGAGTACGTTACTTTGACGGTCATAAATCTCCTAACGCCGTAGACCGCATGGTAAATGGCTATTCGTCCGCCTGGCTTCACCACAAGGGCCGCAATAAGCACCATATCGAGTACTGGCTCGACTTTTCCGGAAAAGAAGAGGACCGTATAGTCTGCTTTAAAATGCCCATGCGCTATGTTGCCGAGATGGTTGCCGACCGGTATGCTGCCAGCAAGGCTTACAGAGGGAAGGACTATCTCCAGTCCGATCCATGGGATTACCACATGAAGACACGCAACCGCATGATCATCGACCGCGACACGCGCGCTGTGCTGGACAATGCGCTGGCTATCATGCGTGATAATGGCAATGAAGCAGCCTTTGCTTTTATGCGCAGACTGCTTGCTGTCACAAAGGGGACTGATTATACTGTTGAAAGCCTCGGCATAACCGAGATAATGCCATGATTTAATTTCTGCTAAACAGCTCTTCTGACAAAACCGCCGGCGGATACATTTCCGCCGGCGGTCTTTTTATTTGCTTATCGCTCTTTCTGATTACAATTTATGATTACCGTTTCGCTCTGCAATTACTTTTTACTGCTTTCCGGCTGTGTCCGGACTGTCCGACTTTTCAGAAGTTGACGCTTCAGGTTCTTTTGCCTCTTTTACGGTATCCTGATCTTTTTTAACGCCGGCAGTATCGGCTTCGGCTGTGTCCGGTGCTGTGTCATGGACAGCTTCATTTGCAGCCTTGACGGGTACCGCTTCTGGTTCTGTTTCGGCTTTTGCCAAAGCGTTGACCTTAGATGCTGCTGCAGCCGCCGTATCCGCGGCTCTGCTCTTCTTTGAAGCAGCTCCTGCTTTGAACACACATGAAAGTAACCTGATCAGCCTGTATATGCCGAATATGATCAGCGCTGCGACCATAAATACCGGTATCGATGTGATAAGGAAGATCAGCGCGTCGATCATAAATATGATCATATTTTCCGTTTTCTCAGAAAGTCCGGAAAGCACTCTCTCTGCAAATCCTGCTTCCGCTGCCGGCTCTATCCTGCTGACTTCCGCAAGGTCGATATTGAGTGTGCTGTAGGTCACTCTGTTGTCATAGCTTCTGAGGCTCTGTTCAATGCTTTCTATCTGGTATCTGACTTCGGAAAGCCTGCTCTCAAGAGCTATCACAGCTTCTATGCTGTCCGCTTCCGCAAGAAGCTCCGTCAGTCTTTCCTGCTCAGTACGCAGCACCGTCAGATGGGATGAAAGGTCCGAGTATCTGAGTGTTATATCCTCTGTAGACTCATTTTTGCTGATTATGGCAGTATCCTCAAAGGAGGTATTCATGAAATAATCCAGCTTATCCTGCGGCAGTCTGGCCGTGATATTGCAGGATCTGGAATTGTTATTGTAGTATCCTCCCGAATACTCATCCATGCTTTCGATATATCCGCCGAGAGCCGTGATATCGCTCTTAAGCCTGTCACGCACGACGTCATAGTCCATAGTCTGTGCGCTTACGAAAGCGTTCCTGATAAGCTTTCTTGAGGCGTCCCGCTCAGCCGCCTGACCCTCGGCTGCATTGGTGATCTCACTCTCGGAAATGCCGGTTCCGTCATCTGCTTCATAAGCTGCTGAAGCAGCCTTTGCCGCCATGCCTCCGGTCATGCCTCCGTTATATGACATGGCCTCTGATGAAAGGTCGGCATAGTCATAGGCCATCTCGTCTGCAGTCATGATGCCGGAAGCCCCATAGGGCGCTGCAGCCGCAGCAGTCTCAGTCACATACGAAGACGAATAATGGTCTCTCAGACCGCAGGCATTGAACAAAAGCGCCGATAAAGCCAAAGCAGCTGTTAATGCCGCAAAACATATCTTTCTGTTCATATACACCTCTCTCCCATAAATCCGAAACATCACTGTTTCGGATTTATTATAGCCGCATAAAAGAAAGAATGCTTTTACATATATTTAATATTTTGAAAATTTTCAATAAATTTAATTCGATATCCCCGCTGACCACCGGGCACAGGCCGGCTTACATGTCCCTCAGGCAGCCTCTTATAAGTGATGAGAAACGCGGCGCCGCCGCATTGGCAGCTGCAACTACATCATCACCCGAAAGCTTCTCCTTAAGCACGCCTGCTGCCATGTTGGTAAGCAGCGTTATACCAAGAGTCTTCATACGGCAGTGAC
>R11__coassemble_1953_pt1 | contig 10825 bp, 10 predicted proteins | sample R11__metabat2_high_PE_001 | metagenome-assembled genome bin R11 | reverse complement strand
TTTGTGAACTCTGTCTTGAAGAGGAGCTGCTTATCAACTGCCATGATGGCAACGATACGGAAGTTTGATGAACGGTTCTTTGTGTTCTTAACCATCGGCATAAGGTCGCCGCTGTTGAAGGTAAGAAGCTGATAGTCAGCATCCTTTGTAAGGGTTGCAACCTCATTACGTCCTACTTCACCTGATCCATCTGTCTTGTTGGTAACAACGATGGTCTGCTTATTAACCATATCATTAGCTGTCAGGATATCGCTGATCTTACGTGAGAAGATATCTGATCCGCCGCCTGCTGAAGATGTGCACATCCAGTTGATTGTCTTTGACGGAACGAACTCATCGCTTCCTGAGCTCTTCTTGCTGCCGCAGCCTGTTGCGCATACAGAAGCTATCATAGCTACTGCAAGAACACCGGCAAAAAGATTCTTTTTCATTTTTTTACCCTCCATAAATAGTTATTACTATTGTTAAACGCATACGCGCATTAACCATTTTTATCCGTCTGCGGCAATCAGCTTCTTGCCGGCTGCCGCAGACTGCTGAAAGCAGTTATTATTTCTTGATCAGCTTCATGATGATAGGCTTTGCCATTGAGAAGATAACAATGCCGAGGAAGATGATCATAAGTACACAGGTAATAGGTCTTGTGAAGAAGATGCTTACGCTGCCGCCTGAGATGATGAATGCCTTACGCATATTGCTCTCGAGGATCGGAGAAAGTACGAAGGACAGAAGCATCGGAGCTGCAGGGAAGTTATTCTTATTAAGAAGATATCCTACAATACCTGAGATGAACATTACTATTACGCCGTACATAGAGTTGCTGGTTGAATAAGCGCCTACTACGCAGACAACTGAGATGATCGGTATCATATACTTAACAGGAACCGAGAGGATCTTGATAAGGAAAGGAATGATACAGATAGCTACAGCAAGTGTGAACAGGTTAGCCATGAACAGCGAAGCGATAAGGCCCCAGCAGAACTCAGGCTCACTTTCGAAAAGAAGAGGTCCCGGTGAAAGTCCCCACATCATAAGTCCGCCAAGAAGAACGGCGCCTGTACCTGAACCAGGGATACCAAGAGCAAGAAGAGGAGCAAATGCGCCTGCAGCTGCTGCATTGTTGGCAGCCTCAGAAGCGGCAATACCCTCGATAGCACCGGTTCCAAGAGGCTCTTCGGCCTTGAACTTCTTCTGGATAGCATAACCCATGAAGGAACCTGTTGTTGCGCCGGCACCCGGAAGAACTCCTACGAAGGTTCCGAGGAAACCTGAACGGAGAGCCGGAGGAAGAAGACGCTTGAAGTCATGAGCTGTAAGAAGTGAGCCCTTGATGGAAAGCTTCATCTCCTTATCCGCATTCTTTGACTTCTTCTCAGCATCGCTTTCTCTCTCATTGATAAGCTTGATAACCTGAGCAAAGCCTACAGAACCGATAACGAAAGGTGTGAACGGGATACCGCCGAGAAGGTGCATGCTTCCGAAATCATATCTCGGTGCGCCTGAAAGAGTATCCATACCCATGCTGGCAAGAAGTATACCAAGCATAGTGATAACAACACCCTTGATAGGGTTCTCACCAACAAGCCATGAAATAGAGGTCATGGCGATGAACATAAGAGCGGTCATCTCTGAAGGACCGAACTTAAGTCCGAGGTTTGCAAGTCCCGGTCCCATGAAGGTAAGGATGAACATACCGATAACGCCGCCGATGAAGGAAGACATATTAGCGGTAAGCAGCGCCTGACCCGGACGCTTTTTCTGAGTGGCCATTGGATAGCCATCAAGAGTGGTAACGACCGCAGGTGAATCTCCAGGGATGTTGAGAAGGATTGCACTGAAGCTTCCGCCGTACATGTTTGAGTAATAAAGAGCACCCAGCATGATGATAGCGGTCGTAGGATTGAATTTATAGGTAAGTGGAAGCAGAAGCGCAACTCCTGCAAGTGATCCGATACCCGGCATAGCGCCGACTACAAGACCAAGGATCGCACCGAGCATACAAGCGCCGACATTGGCAGGAGTAAGCGCGGTAGCGAAACCGGTGAACAACATAGCAAAGTTATTCATAAAGCTTATCTCCTTTCATTACATCAGCATCTCGAACAGTCCCCAAGGGAACTGAACCTGCAGCCAGCCGGCAAATACGCCGATAACGATAATTCCGATAATGATCTCAATAATGATGATATGTTTAATTGGTACGTTTTTCTCAATAAACTTGAGCCATACGAACACATAAACAAATACCATAGGAATAAGACCGATAATAAGAGTTCCCACTATAAGAGCAAGTCCTCCGAGGATAACGCTGAGTTCATTTTTATTGTACTCAGGCTGTCCCTCTTCCTTAAGGGTCTGGAAAAATGCAGCTATACTTGATACTATGAGAACCACAGCCATAATGCTCGGGAAAAATCCCGGCTTCGGCTCCTTATCCCAGAATCCAAGCTGGAATACTCCGATATATGCGAACACTATACCAATTATGGCGGTTGCTATCGGAATGAGCTGCTTGGTACCAAACTTCTTCATTCTTAAATATCCCCCAATTTATGTCAGTGCGATAATCGATTAATGCTTTATCGCGCTGAACCATTTTCCCCAAATATACCCGGCTTCGGCATAAATCAAAGCCGGATAATCATTTTAATATTCAGATCGATGCCAATGCAGCACTCCGTATATTTTTACAAATGACACGGCACTGCACCGGACTGTCTGATGTGTCAGCAATTACTTATTGACAACGTTGATAGGATTGCCTTCCTTAAGAGCCTTGATGTTGTCAGCAGTTGTCTGCATGATTCTCTCACGAGCTTCCTTTGTAGCCCATGAAATATGAGGTGTGATCATGCAGTTCTTAGCCTTAAGAAGAACGTTGTCAGCCTTGATAGGCTCTGTTGAAACAACGTCAAGAGCTGCTGCTCCAACCTTACCGCTCTCAAGAGCCTCATAAAGATCCTGCTCTACTACAAGAGGACCACGGCTGTTGTTGACGATAAATACGCCGTCCTTCATCTTTGCGATGTTGTCCTTGTTGATGATTCCCTGTGTTGACGGGAAGAGCGGGCAGTGAAGGAAGATGAAGTCTGACTTAGCAAGAAGCTCGTCAAGCTCAACATATGTAGCAACTGCCTTACCTGCATCGCTCTGGAATGCATCATAAGCAATTACATTAACGTTCATAGCCTTAAGGATCTTAGCTGTGTTGACACCGATACGTCCAAGACCGATGATGCCGGCTGTCTTTCCTGAAACCTCGATCATAGGGGCATTCCAGTAGCACCAGTCAACATTGTTCTGCCAGTCGCCTGCATGAACTGAATCGCTGTGCATACCGATATGTGAGCAAAGCTCAAGAAGAAGAGCTACTGCATACTGTGATACGTTGTCTGTACCATATACAGGAACGTTCATTACAGGGATGCCCTTTGACTTAGCATACTCATAGTCTGATACATTGTATCCTGTAGCAAGGAATGCGATACCCTTAAGGTTAGGGCACTTGTCGATAGTCTCCTTGCTGATAGGTGTCTTATTGGTAACAACAACATCAGCATCACCGATACGCTCTGCGATGATCGGATCCTCTACATATGATGTTCTGTCATAAACAACAGTCTCGCCGATAGCCTCAATAGGAGCCCAGCTGATATCACCCGGGTTCTCTGTGTAGCCGTCTAATACTACGATTTTCATTGGTAAAATCTCCTTTTTCGTTAATACTATACTTCAGTCTGCGCACATACATGGCGCATACATTGACACATGTACATGCATACAGGCTTTAATACTCACTTTAAGGATCAATCCTTAACCATTGCCCAAGCTCTGTTCAGGCAGCGCTTTGTATTGGCAAGTACGATCTCCTCATCCTCAACCTTTGTAGGAGAAACTTCCATGGAAAGAACAAGAGGAGCGTCCTCGTTGAAGAAGCCTTCGTCCTTAAGAACCTGAAGGTAATCAACAAGCTCATCAACATCGTTGGCGCTGTTCGGATAACCGAATCTCTGGTGAAGGTCGCCGTAACCCTCAGCACCTTCTATAGCTACAGCATTGCCATAGTGAAGATGTGTGATGTAAGGTCTTACTGTACGGATAACATCCTTTGATGTCTCGTGGCAGATCGGGAAGTGTGAAAGGTCAACAAGAAGTCCGAAGTTCGGGCAGTATGTACGGATATCAGCTGCAAACTTAGCTGCAAGCGGAGCAGGTCCGATGAGTGATGCCTTATCAACATCATAGTCGAATACTTCGAGCTCTACGTTCATATCCATCTCAGCTGCCTTCTTGCAGACATTGATAGTTGTCTTGACAAGCTGTGCGTAAGCCTGATCCTTGGTAGCCTCTTCCCACTTGCCTGAAAGGAATGCAATACCCTGAGCGCCGAAGAACTTTGCTCTCTCAAGTGACTTTACGAGAACATCCTCAGCTTCCTGTCTTGCAGCCTCATCGATAGCGTTAGGATTGAGCTTCGGTCCGAGAAGTGATGGCTGTGCGCCATAGCAAACCTTCATGTGTGACTGCTCAAGAAGAGCCTTAGCTTCCTTAGCTGTATCCGAATCAATATCACCAAGCTTGTTGATATTTAATTCGATTGCATCGAAATAGTCATCTCTAAGAATTTTCTTAAGTGACTCCATTCCATCGAGTCTTGGATAGCTCATCCACTGAATGGTGCCAACCTTGAAATACTTATGAATTGAATCTCTCATGATTGATCCTCCTCAATTTACGATCCGGTAATGGTTATATCCATATAGCCGGCAGAATATTTTTTTCCGGATATGCCGCTGCGGTAAATACAGCAGTATATTCAGAATCATCAATATGGACAGAGCCCATATGTGCCTGCCCATATTGATAAGTTTATTTTAATTGTGCTGTAAGAACTCCGGCATGTAATTACTTACGTGCAACTGCCTTCTCAACTGCTGCAGCAACGCCGTTGGCATCAAGACCATACTTAGCAAGAAGCTTAGCATAAGGGCCTGACTCACCATGTCTGTCCTGCATACCAACCATCTCTGTAGGAACGCCAACACCGGCCTTCATAAGAACCTCAGCAACAGCTCCGCCAAGTCCGCCAACTACGCTGTGCTCTTCAGCAGTAACGAGTGCGCCTGTCTTCTTAACGCTGTTGATAACGATTTCAGCATCGATAGGCTTAATGCAGTACATATCGATAACCTCAGCGCTGATGCCCTTAGCCTCAAGAGCCTCTGCAGCTGCGATTGCTGTGCTTACCATAAGTCCGCATGCAACGATAGTAACGTCCTTGCCTTCTCTTACTACCATGCCCTTGCCAACTTCAAACTTAGCATCAGCAGGATGGCAGTCAGGAGCTGCATCACGTGAAAGACGGATGTACATTGGCTTAGGAGTATCGATAGCATACTTAACCATCCAGTCAGCTGTTGCAGCATCAGATGCTACAAGAACTTCTACTCCCGGAAGGGTTCTCATCATAGCGATATCCTCAAGAGCATGATGTGTTGCACCGTCAAATGCATCTGAAAGTCCGCCGTAAGCGCCCATCATCTTGATAGGAAGTCCTGAATATGACATGAATGTTCTTGCTGCCAGAGATCCGATGGTTGTAAGGAATACAGCGAAGGTGTTAACGAACGGGATCTTTCCGTTCTTAGCCATACCTGCTGCCATACCCATCATAGCATACTCTGAAATACCGCAGTTATAGAAGCGGTCAGGATACTCTTTTCCGAAAACTGCAGACTTTGTAGAACCGGAAACATCAGCATCTAAAACAACGATGTTCTCATTGGTTGCGCCCCACTTTTTGAGGGATTCTCCATATACGTCACGAATTGCTTTTGCCATTACTGTGCTCCTCCTAACTCTTTCATTGCCTGCTCGTAGTTGTCATCCTTAACAGGAGCTCCGTGCCATGTGTTCTTGCCTTCCATGAAGGAAACGCCCTTGCCCTTAACTGTCTTTGCAAGAATGATAGATGGAACGCCCTTAACTGACTTAGCTACATTGATAGCATTGCTGATAGACTGAACATCATGTCCGTCGCAAACGATAGTATTGTAGCCGAATGCCTTCCACTTGAGCTCCATATCGCCCATAGGCATGATCTGCTCTGTTGTTCCGTCAAGCTGTACTCCGTTCCAGTCAAGGATAGAGATAAGTCTGTCAGCCTTGAACTTGGAAGCGTTCATAGCTGTCTCCCAAACAACGCCCTCATTGATCTCACCATCACCAAGGATAGCGTATGTGTAAGCGTCAATGTTGTCATGCATATCTGAAAGAGCAACGCCGAGTGCAAGAGGATAACCTGCGCCAAGAGGTCCTGTAGAAGCCTCTACGCCAGGGCACTCCTTTGAGCATGGATGTCCCTGAAGACGGCTGTCGATATCACGAAGTGTGTGAAGCTCTTCCTTCGGGAAGAAACCTTTTTCAGCAAGGTTAAGATAGAGCATAGGTGCTGCATGTCCCTTGCAGAGAATGATCTTGTCACGGCTTCTGTCGTTGATGTTCTCAGGTGAGATATTAGCCTCATAATTGTACAGAGTTGTAAGGATCTCGCATACAGAAAGTGATCCGCCCGGATGTCCGGTCTGCTTCTCATGTAAGATTTCGATAAGCGTACGTCTGAAGTTCAGACACAGCGCATCCAACTGCTGCTTTTTCTCGTCGGTCATGTTAAATTCTCCTTCTTTGTAAATAATACGGTCAATGCAATACCCTAATTTGCATCCCCCCTGCATATATTTGACTATGCTGTGAACATTATACTCAAATAAAAGGATTATTGCAATGATTCCGTTGTTTATTTTGTCTTATTTTTGTCACACTTCGCTCACTAAACGATAAAATGGAGTTTTCAGCCTTTTCAGCAGAGTTTTTATCCATCGCAGTGAGTTTTAACCATCGCCGCGTCTCAGACCGGTGGTTCAGGTCATATGCCGGTCCCGGTTCAGACCATGGCGCCGATCTCAGTTCAGGTCATGGCGCCGATCTCAGTTCAGACCATAGCCCAGGCAAGATCGAGGGTCCTCTTTGCGTTGGCAAGAGTAACATCAGGATCCTCATCCTCAAACGGCTTGATCTCGAAGCTTACTATCGGGCGGTCCTTTTCATTGAGGAAGCCGATATCCAGAAGTACTCTGAGATAATGGGCAAGCTCTTCAACGTCATTTTCGCTGTTCGGGAAGCCGAAGCGCGGATGTTCATCGCCGTATGCCGGGCACTCAGGGCTCTTTATAACGGTATTGCCCATATGCGCAAGCTTTATATAGTCCTTAACCGGAAGAACGCTTTCCTCAACTGTCTCATGCAGCATAGGAATGTGGCTGAGATCCACCTGGATACCGAAGTTGTCATACTCCGGACATATGGTCTCGGCATACTTCTTAACGCGGTCTGCAGGACCCATAAATGACTTCTTTGCGATATCATAGTCAAAGATCTCGCAAAGCACTTTGATGTCGCCCTTGGACTTAGCGTACTCGCAAAGCTCTCTTGTGGACTTGAAAAGCGCCTCATAAGAAGCATCTATAGTGGCATCCTCATAGTGTCCGGTAAGGAACTCGAAAGCGTATGCATTCATCTCATAAGCTTCATCGATGCCGCCCTTAAGAGTCTCGACAGCCTTCTTACGTCTTTCTTCATCAAGATCATTGATGTTCTGACCGGAGCCAAGCATAAGTCCCTGTCCCCCGAACGCAGTCGTCATATGGGCGATCGATATCATCTCAGCGGCAGCCTTTCTTACCGCAGGATCCTTCATGTGACATATTTCAACAGCCTCAAAATACGGATCGGTCACTATTTTCTTAAGGCACTCAAGGATCGGTCCCTCTCCGCTGCCAAGCTGCTTATAAGATACATGAAGGATGGTGCCCACCTTCATGAATTTTTTCATTGATTTATCCATAATCAAGGCTCTTTCTTTTTTACGGCGCCGCAGGCGCGGTCAGGCACCTGCAGCGTCCGGTCTATAATGTATTTTTAATACTTTTGCTTACTGTCAAAGCGCTTTAAGTTTCTCCTTGACTTCCTCAAGGCAAAGCGACGGGCTTGACAGTGTAGGAATACCGCATACCTCTTCGATAGCGTGGTCAAGATGGGCCATTGAAGCCTGGGCGAGAACTATGCAGTCATAGCCCTTGATGCTCTTTGCCATCTCAAGAAGGAGAGCGTCATGCTTATCCATCTCGAGCGCCTTCATAGCCTTAAATGCCTCTGCATTTGCCATAAAGTCGATGCTGACTTTCTTTCCGGCTGCAGCAGCTTCCGCATTTATCTTATCGCGCATAGGTCCCTCGGTGCTTCCCGCTGTAGCAAGAACGAGGACCTTCTCTCCGTAGGTAACAGCCTTTCTTCCCATAGCATCATCGATGGCGATAACCGGGACCTTTATGAAAGGTCTGATCATGCCTACGACAGGTGTGAGGGTCGAGCAGGTAACAACGATCATGTCAGCGCCTGTAAGCTCAGCCGACTTGATATCGTTGAAAAGGCGGTTCCTGTTGTCAATGGTGAACTCACCGATCTCATTGGGGTTATTCGCAAGGAAATCGTCCCAGAGATTGTGAACCTTCACCTCTTCGTCAAGATAATCCTTAAGCTTCTGGTCGAAGGATATGGCAAGTGTCTTGACTGTATGTATTAAAGCGATGCTTTTCATTAAGATTCCTCCGTTTTAATGTCCGGTCCGGATCAATAATCCCTTCCGTAAACCTCTTTGAATATCGGAGCAAGATAATCATAGCATGCCTTTGCGCAGAACTCCTGGTCAGGGATCTGGAAGAACTCACATGAGAAGTTCTCGTCAAAGCCGCACTCCTTGAAGGTCTTGATGATAGTCGGATAATCCATGCCGCAGTTGCCAGGCCAGCGCCTGTTGTTGTCTGCGAAATGAACATGAATATTGTATGGGCTGTACTCCTTGATAGCCTCGATGAGGTTCTTCTCCTCAAGGTTAAGGTGGAATACATCTATCATCAGCCTGAAGTTAGGACGGTTGACCTGGTTGATAAGTCTTACAGCGTCCGCGCAGGTATTGATATAGTTTGTCTGCATAAGAGTAACAGTCTCAAGCGCAATGCGGACATTCTTAGCTGCTGCGTAATCAGCAAGCTCCTGAATGCACTCTGCAACATAAGCCTCAGTCTGCTCCTTGCTTATCTCCTTGCAGTAATGTCCGCGTACACGTCCGATATTGATGTCTGCGCCCATGAATGCCGCAAAATCGATATCTTCCTTTACATGCGCGATGGCATCAGCACGTACCTTGGCATCAGGATCGCCGAAGCTTAAGCCAAGCTGGCCCCAGATCTCTCCTGTGCAGATAAGAACTATCTTAAGTCCGTTCTTTTCAGCTTCATCCTTGATATGCTGCCAATCAAGAGACATAGGTGCAAGAGACATAAGCTCAACACCGTCATAGCCGATCTTCGCAAGATCTGCAAAGCTCTTCTCGATAGGTCCCTGATAAGCTGTTACGGAATCGGCAATTGCTACATCCGGTGTAGCTACCTGATAGCATAATCTCATATCGTTAACACTCCCGTCTGATTACTTAGAAGCTACTGAAGCCATGGTTGAGCACTGTCTGATAGCATGCTCGAAGGAAGCTGTTGTTACGATGCCCTTTCCGGCGATATCGTAAGCTGTTCCATGTCCGCAGGTAACGATCGGAATAGGGAATCCGCCTGCAACTGTGATGCCGCCCTCGAATCCTATAAGCTTAAGAGCGATCTGTCCCTGATCATGGTACATTGTTACAACGCCGTCGAATTCCTTCTTGTTAAGAGCTCTGTGGAATACGATATCTGAAGGGAACGGTCCCATAGCGTTGATGCCCTGTGCCTTAGCCCACTCGATAGAAGGTGTGATAACATCGATCTCCTCATGGCCGATCTCACCGTTCTCACCATTGTGAGGGTTAAGAGCTGCAACACCGATACGAGGGTTCTCGATACCAGCTGCTGTAAGTGTCTTGTAGGAAAGACGGATAGCTCTCTTGATCCTCTCGCCGTTGTTCTCATAAAGATCATGGCTTACCTGAGAGATCGGAATATGGCTGGTTGTTCTTGTGGTGTAGAGACCGTTTGTAACGTTGATCTCACCGAATGGCTCTGTATGTCCGATAAGGTGAGCGATGTAATGATGCTCAGACTCCTCTACGAGACCTGCGTCATGCATACCTGCCTTGTTAAGAGGTCCGAATACATATCCGCCGATCTTGCCTGCCTGCCAGAGCTCAACGCCCAGCTTAAGCATATCAAGGTTAGCCTTACCTGCAACAGTTGTCTTTGTAGCGAAAGGAACCTCTGCAGGATCTACATTCTTCTGATCAAGAACAGGATATCCCTTGCTCCAGTCAGCATCATCTATATTGTCGATAACCTGGAGCTGAACCTTGTCCTTTGCTCCGATAACATCAAGAGCTCTGTTAAGTACTCTTACATCACCGATGATAACCGGTCTGCAGTACTCATCATAATACTTGGAAGCTGCACACTTAGCTACAAGCTCAGGTCCTACTCCTGCTGCATCACCAAGCAGCACGCCGATAATTGGTTTTGTTGCCATAAATACCCTCCTTAAAATAAAGTGCGTCACACCCTTATAACAGACGCAACAATAGTTTCTAGTAGATTTTATCACTAATACGCAATATCATCAATCCAATTTTTTTTAGACATTTTATAGTACAAATATAACAAAAATGAACATTTGTTTTTTATATGAATTTTCGGTCATTCTACGGGCTTAACGGTCATTCTCCGGACTTAATGCAATCGAGTAGGAGGCGGCTTCACCCCCTCCTGCCCGATACGCGATGCGTACA
>R11__coassemble_1931_pt1 | contig 10942 bp, 7 predicted proteins | sample R11__metabat2_high_PE_001 | metagenome-assembled genome bin R11 | reverse complement strand
GTCTGAGAGTATGACAGTAAACAGCATGGCAGCGCAGTCTACCACACTCGCGGTCATTTCCTCAGAGGGCGACGGCAAGCTTACCTTTAACGTGACAGACCGCCTGCTCAAATCAATTCATGTCGGCGACAGCATTAAGGCAGAAAAGCAGGGTTCGACCTACGAAGGAAAGATAACCTCCATCGACTCCATGCCCGGCGCAGCAACAGGACTTTACGCAGTCGAGGCTGCTGTAGATGACGGCGGAGCTCTTGCGACAGGAGCAAGCGTCAAGGTATGGTTTACTTCCGATAAGGCTGAAAATGTTCTTGCTGTTGAGACTGATTCCGTATACTACGACGGCGGAAAGACCTATGTATACACCATAAGCTATAATGATGATACTTCTGCAAATGCTTCTGTGGCCGAGGGAAACAAAGCTGCCACGGTACATAAGAAGGAGGTCAGCACGGGACTCAGCGATCAGGAGCATACACAGATCACTGACGGCATTTCAACGGATGACCTGGTCATCAGGACCTGGACATCACAGCTTTTTGAGGGAGCTCAGGTACAGGTGCTTCCTGAGGAGGGCTGATAATGTTAAACATAACTAAAATGGTTCTGAAGAGACCGGTTACGGCGCTGCTTGTCGTACTGTCGCTGGTATTCTTCGGATTTATATCGATTTTCCAGAATGATCTTGAGCTTACGCCTGATATCAACATGCCGATGCTTATCATCACCACTACCTATGCGGGCGCCAGCCCTGAGGACATCGACGAGCTTATTACCAAGGAGATAGAGGAGAGCTGCGGAACCTTAAGCGGTCTCGACAGCATTACCTCCTATTCCATGGAAAACTACGGACTGACACTTCTGCAGTACGAATACGGCACTGACATGGACAATGCCTATACAGAGCTCAGGAAAAAGCTTGACGGTGTCAAGTCCGATCTTCCGGATGATGCCGACGACCCGAGCATCATCGAGATGGACATCAACTCAATGGCTTCCATGTACGTAGTAGTACAGAACAGCGCCGTAAACAGCATTTACAACTATGCTGATAAGACGATCATCCCCGAACTTGAAAAGCAGTCAGCCGTAGCTTCGGTTGATATTTCCGGCGGAGCAGAGGACTATATAAGCGTACAGCTTATACCTGAAAAGATATCACAGTACCATCTGGACATCAGCACAGTAGCGCAGCTTGTGGGAGCGGCATCATTCTCGATCCCTGGCGGAACGACAGATATCGGAAGCACCGAGATGAGCGTATCTGCCGGTGTGGAGTATCTCAGTGTTGATGAGCTTAAGAGAGTGCCGATTACAGCAGGAAACGGCAACATCCTTTATCTTGAGGATATAGCTGTAGTTTCAAGGGCTCAGAAGGAAGTAAGCAGCTACGGAAGCTACAACGGCTCCGATGCGCTGGTGCTCGGTATCAACAGAAATACCAAATATACTGCGGTAACGGTTTCAGACCAGTCCATGAAGGTGCTCAACAAGCTTGAGGCATCGGATCCTAACCTGGACTTCATAGTCATATACGATGGAAGAGAGCAGATCATGAGCTCTGTAAAGACCATGATCGAGACACTTCTTCTCGCGGTAGTCATTTCAACTGTCATACTGTTCATCTTCTATGGAGATGTCAAGGCATCACTCATAGTTGCAACATCAATACCTGTATCGCTGCTGACAGCCTTCGTCGTCATGTGGGCGAGAGACTATTCGCTTAACATGATCACGCTCGGCGCGACGGTTATCGGTGTAGGTATGATGGTAGATAACTCGGTAGTTATCCTTGAGTCCTGCTTCAGATCGATCGAAAAGTACGGCACCGACAGCTTTAAAAATTACGTCAAATCGGCTGTGCTCGGTACCGGAGAGGTAAGCGCATCGGTACTCGGCGGTACTATCACCACTTGCGTAGTATTCCTTCCGCTGGCATTCCTGAACGGACTTACCGGACAGTTCTTCCAGCCGCTCGGCTTCGTAATCGTGTTCTGTATGTGCGCGTCACTGCTTTCAGCGTGCTCGCTCGTACCGCTCTGCTTCGTGGCCTACAGACCTGTCGAAAATGAAAAGGCTCCGGCCTATAAGGCTATCCGTTCCATGCAGTCAGGCTACCGTAAGCTTATGCGCAGGCTTATGAAGCATAAGCCTGTCGTTATGATAGTGACACTTGTGCTTTTCGCAGGAACCATTGCCCTGGCTACAAGGCTTAATATGAAGCTGATGCCTGATATCGACCAGGGACAGATAAGCGTTGATATCAGTGTAAGACCGGGTCTTAATATCGAGAAACAGAAGGAGATATACAGCAAGGTCGAGGCAATAGTTCTTGAGGATGAGGACCTGGATAAGTACATGGTCTCTTCTGGCTCTTCTTCAATGATGAGCGGCGGTTCATCCTCGCTTACAGCCTATCTTAAGGATAAGAGAAAGAAAACCACCGCAGAGACAGTGGAACTCTGGAAGGAAAAGCTTCAGCATATCGATGACTGCGATATATCCGTAGAGCTTTATTCAGAGATGAGCTCTATGAATGTAGGCGATAATTTCAGCGTATCGGTAACCAATGCCGACTACGATGATCTTAAGAGATCCTCAGACGCTATAGCCGAGGCGCTCAGGGCTGACCCGAGATTTACAAAGGTAACATCTACAACCGACAACGGATCACCGCTTGTAAAGATAAAGGTAGATCCTGTAGCGGCAAACGCAGAGGGACTTAATCCGGCCCAGATATCCGGAAGCCTCTACACCATGATGAACGGTTCGGATGTAGATGACATGGATATAGACGGACAGGAACTTTCCATCATCGTAGAATATCCTAAGGATGAATTCGACAGTGTTGAAAAGGTAGGAAACATTTCCTTCACATCGACCTCAGGCAATCAGGTAATGCTTAAGGATATCGCCGAGATCACCATTGAGGACAGCCCTGTGCGCATACAGCGTTCGGATAAGCAGTACTATTCAATGATATCTGCGGATTATACGGACCTTGCCGATAAGAATACAGAGGCTGAGGTCATGAAATCGATCGTTGAGCCGAATCTTACAAACGGAACGACCGAAAAGGAAAACTCTCAGATGGAAATGCTCAATGATGAGTTTACGAACCTTTTTGTAGCTATCGCCATAGCGGTATTTCTGGTATTTGTAGTCATGGCAGCGCAGTTTGAGTCTCCTAGATTCTCCTTCATGGTCATGACCACCATACCGTTTGCTCTTATCGGAGCGGTATTCCTGCTGTGGGTAATGGATATCGACCTCAGCATGACCTCCATGATAGGCTTCCTGATGCTTATAGGTACGGTAGTTAACAATGGTATCCTTTATGTAGATACCGTTAATACAAACAGAAGGACCATGGATCTTGAGACCTCGCTCATAGAGGCCGGAGCGGTCAGACTGAGACCTATCCTCATGACAACGCTTACAACCATACTTTCCATGGTGCCGCTGTTCTTCGGTACCGGAAACGCGGAAATGATGCACGGACTTGCAGCGGTAAATATCGGCGGACTTACAGCCTCCACAGTCATGGCGCTCATAGTGCTTCCTGTCTACTACTATTACATGAACGGAAAGCGCGTAAGCAGTCAGACAGCCATGGCAGAGGCAATGGAGAAGCTCGAAGAGGAAGGCGAGATCTAAGGCAGTATGACGGCATCCTGTAAGCTGTAAGCTTATCGGTATGCACAACTGCCGGATCAAAGGCGCATGCCGGGCATCCGGCAGGTCAAGCCGGCAGACAGCAATAATAAGAGGTGACAATGAATAAAAGAATCGCAGGATTTATAATATCAGCAGTATTTGCGGCAGCGCTGCCGCTCAGCGCCTACGCAGAGATTTCTCCGGCATTTACACGCACCGATGAGGAATGGACTCTGCTGAGGGACAACAAGCTTGAATGGAGTGAGATCCCGGATCTTATAAAGGAATACAATGCCGATGTCATCGATAATGAAAACAGCTTTAAGAAGGATGAAACAACGGCTATGAATGCCAGCGAGGTCAAAAGCTACCTCATAAGGCAGGCCAATAATTACGAGGATACCGCAACGGACCTTGAGGATGTGACCGGCATGGCTTCAACAGCGGCCAGTATGCGCGCTCTTGCGAACTCCACAAGGCTCAGCGCAGAGGAAAATGTCACTGACTCCAGTGTTATACGCATGGGTTATGACCAGAAGCGCGATGCGATCACTCTTGAGGCTCAGAATTATTTCATAAATTATTACAATCTTAAGCTTCAGAGAGAATATCTCGAAAAGAATTACGCATATCTTGAAAGAAGCTACGCATCGGCTGTGGCAAAGCAGTCGGTAGGCATGGCAACGGAAACGGATGTGCTTAACGCAAAGAAAACGCTTGATACCGCTGAGGCAGGACTTACCACGGCAAAGGCAAGTGAAAGCGCGGCTTACAAGAACCTCATAGTGCTCTGCGGCTGGAAATATGACAGCAATGCGGAGATAGGAGAGCTGCCGGCATTTGATTTCAGCACCATAGACGCTATAGACTATGAGGCGGACAAGGCGAAGGCGCTTGAGAACAGCTATACGCTCAGAAGCGACCGCATCAAGCTGTCCAATGTAGACTCTGCCGACGATGTTGAATATGTAACGTCCAAGTACCAGCGTCAGCTTGCTTCGGATACTTCAAATGTTGAAAACACCATTAAGCAGGATTATGACGCCCTGATCACGGCAAGGAATTCCTGGGTAACAGCCAATACAGCATTCGTACTTGCAAATGACAACCTCTTAACCGGAGCAAGACAGCTGCAGCTCGGTACTATAAGCGCTATGGATTACGCTGGTATTGAGGAATCCTACAGAGCAGCGGAAAAATCACTCAAGGCAGCTGAGTACAGCGTATATTCGGCGATGATCACCTATCAGTCAGCCGTCAACGGACTCACCTGAAAACTTTAAACAGCAATGCCGCAAGGCTTTAAGCTTTGCCCGGAGGACAAATTATTGAAATACGCAGGAGTTTTGAAAAAAATCACGGGGACTGCTCTTGCTTCCGTACTGAGTACAGCGCTGCTTTCCGTAACCGTTATGGCAACACCGTTTGACGGAGTGCCGGACGGTATGGATGCGCAGACCTATGAACTGCTTAAGGACAATGTCATGGAGTGGAATGAGATAGAGGACCGTGTCAGATATTTCAATCCAAGCTATGTCATGGCCTACAATATGGTCTCAAGCTACTATGACGATCTTTCCTATGCATACAATGACCTTAACGCCCAGATCGATGAGGTCGATAATACGATCGACGAATGCTATGAGCAGCAGAAGCAGCTGATAAAGCTGCGCACCGGCGGGGCTGATGTGTCGGCGGAACTCAGCGCTCTGAGTTCGGGCATAGCTCAGGCGAAGGCGGGAAGAAAGGTCATAAAATCCTATGCCGACTCGGCGATGAGGACACTTGCCGGGAAAAACATGGCTGTAGATGCGTCGATAGGCTCTGTTAGAGCAACGCTGACCAATCTGATAGAGACACTGTTCTTCTCACTGAGACTTATAGATATCAACATGGATCTGCTGACAAAGCAGCAGGAGCTTTATACCAGCATGTATCAGACCCAGGCTGCAAAGCAGGCGCAGGGACTGGCATCGGCAGCAGAGGTGCTGAGCGCAAAGGTACAGATGGAGACCGCTGAGCAGACAAAGGCAGGGCTTATGGATCAGAGAAATACCCTGCTTTCTACCATAAAGACGCAGCTTGGCTACAGCCAGGATACAGAGCTTGTTATAGGAAGCATCCCCGAGCCTGATCTCAGCTATGTGGATTCGGCAACTCTGGAGGCAGGCATAGAACAGGCCATGCTGAGCAATGATGATCTCACTGCTGCAATGAGGCCTACCGTAAGGACTGACACCAAGCAGAACTATACCATGACAGACCAGGGCGCTATGGATGCCAGAGATGCCAGGGTAAATGAAACCAAGGGCGCGGTTTCGGCAAAGATAGAAACACTCTATGCCGATATGCAGTCCTGCAGATCACTGTACAGCGCTGCGGATACCTCGAAGCAGCTGGCCGATAAGCAGGCGGCCTCGGCGGAACGCATGTACAGCATGGGCCTGACCTCGTACTCGGACTATCTTGGGCAGCAGCTTGCCGCGCTGAGCTATGAAGCAGCTTATGAGCAGGCGAAGCTCAATCTGGTGCAGTCTATCAATACATACAAGTGGGCTCTGCGCGGTGTTGTGACGCTTGACACCTGATATTTTATGGATTAATCTTTAAAGAGTAACTATTCCACTGAATAGTTACTCTTTATAAATCTCAGGCATAAGCCATTGGAACATATTTTTGAGGCTGCCGGTATATTCGGGGTTTCTCATACCGGCCTGCTTTCAGATCATTCGATCCGGCAGCATTTGCAGCCGGTTGTATGTTCGCGGCTGTTTACATTCAGGAGGTGGAATATGCATATTATCGGTGGATTGATCAGACTTTATTTTACGCTTCTTGCCGGAGGCCTGTCTCTGGTCGTCATTGCTGCGTTTTATGCGCTTACCTGCATCGGCCTTATGCAGATGTTCAGGAAGGCAGGCGTTGAAGGCTGGCGCGCATGGGTACCGTTCTACAGAAACTATGTCCTCTGTGAGATCACGATGGGCTGCGGCTGGTATTTCCTTTTCGGCTTTATAGTTCCGCTGGCTCCGTTTGTTAATGCGCTTTACGCAGTTGAAGTAACTCTTTCCTATGGTGAGTCGGTTCCTGTAGGCATACTGTATTTCTTCTTCCCGTTCATTATGAAATATATCATCGGCTTCGGCGATTCGAGCTATGTAGGCCCGATGAATCTCAATGACCAGATGGCTGCTGCATTCGGCGGAAGAAAAAAGGCTTCTGCTAAGACTGCGAAGGATGAAGCGCAGCAGGGATCAGCTTCAGCGCCTGAAGAAGCTGAATATGCCGATGGTCAGAAAGCAGATACCGCGGCCGGAACAGCAGAAACCGGATCATGTGACGCTGAGCATGCTGAAAATGAAAATGCCGCAGAAGAAGCAGCTTCCGCAGCTGAGAGCAATGGGGCAGCAGAAACTGAAATAACAGCAGAAAATGAAGCCGCTGAAGAGTAAATCAAGGGTCTGAGGGAACGGTTTGAGCAGAAAAAACACGAGAAATACCAAAGGACGCATAGTTTCGGCCGCGTGGAAGCTGTTTTATGAGCAGGGCTACGAGGACACCACCGTCGAGGATATCATTTTTGAGTCGGAGACCTCCAAGGGATCCTTTTACCATTACTTTGAAAGTAAGGATGCGCTGCTCAGCTCTCTCTCCATGCTGTTCGATGAGAAATATGAGGAGATCATGGAGCATATCGATGCGGATATGAACCGCATTGAGCTTCTCCAGTATCTGAACCAGTCACTGTTTTCCATGATCGAGGACAAGATCGCCATTGATCTGCTTGCAAGACTGCTCTCTTCGCAGCTTGTCACCAAAGGGGAAAAGCATCTGCTTGACAGGAGCAGGACATATTTCAGACTGCTGCGCAAAACCATAAGCGAGGGACAGGAACGCGGAGAGATATCCTGCGAGCATACTGTCAATGAGATAGTAAACGCCTATGCAATGTATGAAAGAGCGCTTATGTATGACTGGTGTCTTTCAGGCGGGGACTATTCGCTGAAAAAATATGCTGAGTGGATGATGCCGCTTTTCCTTAACGGCTTCAGGTCGAAGAACTGAATATTAATCGAGGATAATTCTGATTATCATTAAACGTCTTGTTTAAAAACCACAAAAACAAGGCGTTTTTTTAATTTTTACGTTTAAAGTCTGAACTGCGTTCTATACTTCGTTCTGTATTTACGTCTATTTAAGAGTGTGCTATACTTCCGACTATCGCGTAAAATTTAAATCAATTTTGAATCTTTAGCTGTTCAGCGTGCAGCATAACGAGGTCTGTCATTTTCAGACAGATGCGGGAGGGATCCTGACTGGCATATGCAGGTCTTCCGGGGCGGAGTCATTTTCAGACAGATGCGGAAAGGATGCTGTATAAAGTGCTTAAGCATTTGGAATGCGGCTGACCGGTTAAAGAAAAACAGGGAGAGAGGATTATGGAATTTTCCAAACTGGCCATACTGGCTACGATACTCATCTATCTTGTCGCCATGGTGCTCATAGGCTTTTATTTCAATAAGAAGAACACCGGCTTCAGCTCAGGCGACTTTTTCCTCGGAGGCAGACAGCTCCATCCTCTTGTAGCGGCAATGAGCGCAGAGGCATCGGATATGAGCTCATATCTGCTCATGGGACTTCCGGGACTTGCATATCTCTGCGGCGTAGCCGAGGTAAGCTGGACCATTATAGGACTTGCAGTCGGAACTTATCTCAACTGGCTTTTTGTTGCCAGGAAGATAAGACATTATTCGGAGCATATCAAGGCCATAACGATTCCGGATTATTTTTCAAAGAGATTCCATGATGAGAAGCATACGCTTTCACTTATTGCTGCTCTTGTCATACTTATATTCTTTGTACCTTATACAGCGTCGGGCTTCAAGGCAGTCGGAACACTGTTCAACAGCCTTTTCGGATGGAATTACCATGTATCCATGCTCATCGGCGCAGCAGTAATCATAGGCTATACGGTACTCGGAGGCTTCGCTGCCGTTTCAACTACAGACCTTATACAGAGTATCTTCATGACCATAGCGCTTGTAGTTATAGTATTCTTCGGCATCGCGCAGGCGGGAGGCATCGGAGCAGTTGCTGCCAATGCAGCTTCACTTCCGGGTTATCTCAATGTATTCAAGGGCTATGATGCTGCTTCAGGCAGCGCAGGCTCCTTCGGCTTCTTCAGCGTATGCACAACACTTGCATGGGGCCTCGGATATTTCGGTATGCCGCACATCCTGCTCAGATTCATGGCTATACGCAACGAGGAGGAGGTTGCTCTTTCACGCCGCATAGCTTCTGTATGGGTAGTTTTCTCCATGTTTATAGCTATGTTCATCGGTATTATCGGACTCGGAGTTTCAGCAGCCGGAAAGATACCTTACCTTACAACCAGCTCAGAGGCTGAGACAGTCATTGTAAAGCTTTCGGATATCATGGGAGCCAAGGGCGCGGTATTTGCGATAATCGCGGGCATCATACTTGCCGGAATACTTGCGGCTACCATGTCCACAGCCGATTCACAGCTGCTCGCTGCATCATCAAGCGTTTCACAGGATCTTATGCAGGATTACTTCGGCGTTAAGCTTGACGGAAAGCAGTCACTCGGTATCGCAAGACTTACCGTAGTCATCATTGCCATCATAGGTGTCGTTCTTGCCTGGAATCCTGACAGCTCTGTATTCAGAGTCGTATCCTTCGCGTGGGCAGGCTTCGGCGCAGCCTTCGGACCTGTAGTGCTTCTTTCACTTTACTGGAAAAAGAGCAATAAGCAGGGCGCGCTTGCAGGCATGCTCGTCGGCGCTGTAATGGTATTCGTATGGAAATTCGGCATTGCAAAGCTCGGAGGAGCATTTGCCATCTATGAGCTGCTTCCTGCATTCATCTGCAACCTTGTCGTTATGTTTATCGTGAGCAATGTAACAGGCGGAGCCGATAAGGCAGTCCAGGACGAGTTTGACGCAGCAAATGCGTAAATACGAAATCTGCCCGGGCTGACTAAGTAAATGACTGAACCGGAGCGGTTGATGTATAAAACATAAAAGATTGCTTAAAAAGAAAAGAATGAACAAACATTTTTGCAGACCGGCATATACATGCCGGTCTGTTTTAGTGTATAATATAAATAATGAATAAAAAATGCAGATGGCGCAGCGGATTATATGTGCAAAAAGCATGAACGTATGAACGTATGAACGCATGAACGCGATCCGCGCGCTGAAAACAAAAATACTCTGCGCAGGATGCTTTGTAACTGACAGAAGCAGGTTAATGCTGCGGAACCGGTCAGGATTGTACAAGCATAAAGAGAAAAACGCAAACATAAAAAATAAAAACAGGAGGTTACAGTATGAAGCTTACATTTATAGGCGCCGACCATGAGGTTACGGGTTCCATGCATCTGCTCGAGACAGATGACCTTAAGATACTGATAGACTGCGGTATGGAGCAGGGCAGAAACATTTACTGCAGCGCAGAGCTTCCTGTAAGCTACGGAGAGATCGACTACATTATTGCCACACATGCCCATATAGACCATACCGGCATGATACCGAAGGCTTATCTGCAGGGCTTCAACGGAACGATCCTCTGTACAAAGGCCTCTTATGATCTCGATAGCATCATGCTGCTTGACAGCGCACATATCCAGGAAACAGAGGCAGAGTATAAAAACCGTAAAGGACAGAGGCAGGGCAAGGAGCCTGTTGTTCCGGAGTACACAGTTGAAGATGCCGAAAAGTGCCTGAAGCTGTTCCGCGGTATAAAATACCACGAGGACATCGAACTCAGCGACACTGTCAGTGTGAGATTTATTGATGCCGGACATATACTGGGTTCCGCTTCCGTTATTTTCACTGTGAAGGAAGACGGAAAAGAGAAGAAGATCGTATTTTCCGGAGATATCGGCAACAAGTCAAAGCCGATCATCAGAGATCCTGAGTATATTACAGAGGCCGATTATGTCATTATGGAGTCGACCTACGGCGACAGAGAGCATGGCGAGGAGCGGGACCATGTGTCAGATCTTGCGCGCATAATCCAGGAAACTCTCGACCGCAGAGGAAATATCCTCATTCCTGCGTTTGCAGTAGGCAGGACGCAGGAGCTTCTGTACATGATAAGGGAGATAAAGGAAAAGGGTCTTGTAAAAGGCCATGACAATTTCCCGGTCTATGTGTACAGCCCTATGGCAGTGAGAGCGACCGGAGTGTTAACTGAGGACATGGAGGAGTGATACGATAAGGAAACGGCGGCTCTTGTAAGGAAGGGCATCAACCCTATAGGCTTC
>R11__coassemble_1893_pt1 | contig 11065 bp, 8 predicted proteins | sample R11__metabat2_high_PE_001 | metagenome-assembled genome bin R11 | reverse complement strand
CCGGCTATCTACGGTGTTAACTTAAGACTTAAGAAGCCTATGGTCTGCGCAGTTATCGCAGGTGCTCTCGGCGGTGCTGTAATGGGTATCGGCGGAGCAGTCAACACAGGTTTCGCCAACAACGGTATCCTTACTATCACAACCTACTATGGTGAAGGAACTACATTTGGCCAGTTCATGGCATATATCATCGGTATCTGCGTAGCATTCTTCGGAGCAGCCATCCTTACATACATCGTTGGCTTCGAAGAGGTACCGCTCGGTGAGAAGAAGGCAGCAGCTCCTGCAGAGGCAGCAGCTAAGGCTTCTGTAAATGTTACCGCTGCAAATGCAGACATTAAGATCTCAGCTCCTGTAGAAGGAAAGGCTGTATCACTTAAGGAAGTAGCTGATGACGTATTCTCATCAGAGGCGCTTGGAAAGGGTATTGCCATTGAGCCTTCAAAGGGCATTATTACAGCTCCGGCAGACGGAACTCTTACAGTACTTTATCCTACAATGCACGCTCTTGGATTCGCTCTTGACAACGGAGCAGAGCTTCTTGTACACATCGGTATCAACACAGTTGAACTTAACGGCCAGTGCTTTGAGAAGTTTGTTGAGCAGGGCGCAAAGCTTAAGAAGGGCGACAAGATCGTAAGCTTCGACATTGACGGCATCAAGGCAAAGGGCTATGATCCTACAGTTATGGTCATCATTTCCAACACTGAGGACTATGCCGGAGTAACAGGCGCACCTGCTGCTTCAGTCAATGCATCAAGCGATGTAATCTATATAAAGAAGTAAGCAGTGACCATCGGAAAACGTGAGAAACATGAGAAGTGCGCTTCCGCGTGCTTCTCATCGTTAAAAAATCCGGAATTTCTGAATTTCAGAATCCGGGAATTTCACAAGGTACAGAAAGTACAGAGGAATCAACATGAAACCACAATTTCCTGAGAACTTTTTATGGGGAGCATCATCCTCGGCCTTTCAGATAGAAGGCGGATGGGATGAGGACGGCAAGGGCATGACCGTTGCTGATTTCAATTCCTTCAAGCGTTCGGACAGGCAGGCTGACAGCAAGGTTGCAGCTGACTTCTATCATCACTGGAAGAGCGACATTGCTCTTATGAAGGAAATGGGCATGAAAGCCTACCGCTTCTCGCTTTCATGGGCAAGGATCATACCTGACGGCGACGGCGAGATCAATCCGAAGGGCATAGAATTCTACAACAATGTCATCAATGAACTTATTGCCAACGATATCATGCCGATCATCACGCTTTACCATTTCGACCTGCCTTACGCGCTTGTTGAAAAGTACAACGGATGGGCAAGCAGGGACTGCGCATTCGCTTTCGAGAGATACGCAAGAGTCTGCTTCAAGGAGTTCGGTGACCGCGTAAAGATGTGGACAATCCACAATGAGCAGAATCTGATGATGCGTGTTGATGAACGTATGAACATCACTGAGCCCGATCCGTGGAAGGCTGACAAGCTCCGCGCACAGATGGACTACCATATGTTCCTTGCGCACGCGCTTGCATCCATCGCCTGCCATGAGCTCGTTCCGGACGGCAAGGTAGGACCTGCGGTATCATCTACCTGCACCTATCCTCTCACAAACAAACCTGAGGATGTATGGGCAGCAAAGATGAACGATTGGATGAAGACCAACTACTGTCTTGATGTTCATTACTACGGAGCTTATCCGGGATATTACATGAGATATCTTAAGGAGCGAGATATAGTGCCGGTAATGGAAGAGGGAGACGCTGCTATACTCAAGAGCGCGCCGATGGATTTCATTGCCTTCAACTATTACAGAACTCTTTGCGCAAGCTATCTTCCGGCAGATGATGAGCATCCGATCGGAAGCCGTGTATACCGCGGAAACGAGGTCGACTTTGACCAGTACGGCTACTGCCGCGACGAGAAGAATACCAATCTCGCTGCCAGTGAGTATGGCGCACAGATCGATCCTATGGGACTTCGTATAGTGCTTAACGACTATTATGCAAGATACCACCTCCCGCTTATCATTACTGAAAACGGTCTCGGTACGCCGGATGTGCTTACAGAGGACGGAAGGGTACATGATGATTACCGTATCGACTATATTAAGGGACACCTTGACGCAATGGCTCTTGCCATAGAGGATGGTGTTGATCTTATGGGCTACTGCCCGTGGTCGGTAGTTGACCTGCTCAGTTCACATCAGGGATTCAGAAAGCGCTACGGCTTCATTTATATCAACCGTGACGATATGGATCTCAAGGATCTGGGCCGAATCAAGAAAGACAGCTTCTATTGGTACCAGGATATTATCCGTACCAATGGAGAGTCCCGATAAACCCCTGTTTGTATGGAAACCGGTATGAATTCCACTGACTCATAGTACCGGTTTCCATACAGCTTTTTAGTTCAGCCTGAGTCCGGGCTTCGGTTTAAGTTAAATGCCCCGCAAGGACGCAAAGACAGGCATCGGAGTTTTATCAGCTGAGCCGGCGTTCAGACCTTGCCGGCGGATTTTGGAGGAAGGCAGCTGCATAGCCGGCTGCAGACGCATTGATGCCGTAGGGATATATGAAACGGTGTGCTTAAAGCATATTTGCGTTAGAGTATAGAAGGAACATATATGCGTGTTATTAAAGTTTTGAACAATTCACTGGTGCTGGCGCTTGACGATTCGGGGAATGAAACTATCCTCATGGGAAAGGGAATAGGCTTCAGAAAAGCTTCGGGCAGTACATTTGATCCTGCTGAGATCGAGAAGACCTTTGTCCTCAAGGACCGCAGCATTACCAGGGGCATAATCAGGCTTGCAGCAGAGACAGATGAGGCCTTTTTTGAGCTGAGCAGAAATGTTATAGACTATGCGAAAGAGCATTTCGGTATGCAGCTCATGGACCACATTTATCTTTCTTTAACGGATCACCTGGCATTTTGTGTAAAACGCTACAGGGAAAATGTTATTCTCGATAACTTTTACACCCTGGACATGAAAAAATTCAATCCGCATGAATTTGAAGTCGGAAAATATGCGGTAGAGCTTGTAAATAGAAGGTACAATATAGATATACCGGCTGAAGAGGCCGGAAACATAGCGTTTCATTTCATAAATGCCCAGGTGAACCATCCGTTTAATGAAACCAACAGGCAGATAAGGCAGCTTACGGATTCCATACTGAGCCTGGTAAGGCATTATTTCCATATCAGCTACGATGAGGAAAGTGTTACTTATTCGAGGTATGTTACGCACGTGAGGCTGTTTGCGCAGAGGCTTATTGCCGGGCAGCAGCTTCCCGAGGATGAATCCAGACTGCTCTTTGACCAGGTGGCTGAGGTATGCAGGGATGAGTTCGAGTGTGTAAAGCACATTGATCTCTTTGTGCAGGAGCGCTACGGAGTCAGCCTTACAAACCAGGAGACGCTGTACCTGGCCGTCCATATATACCGCGTAGTGAAGGAGAGGGGCTGACGCGAAAATGCAGCGCGTCCGCAATCTACAGATCCAGGCACCGCTTCAGCCTGCGCAGTATAACATCTGTAACGAAAAAGTCTGTTGCTGATGCAAGGATGAGCGAGATCACGGATGCCAGAGCTATGAGCAGAGGCGCCTGGAGAACAGGGCGGACCTTGCATGAGATAATACCGTTCATGCATATTCTGTAAAGCACATACCAGTGTATCAGGAGTACGGAGTAGCTCTTTTTGCTTAAAAAAACAGTTATCCTCATAAATATCCGGCCTGAAGCTTTGGCTTTGGATGCCGGTCCATCGCTGCTGCCGCATGCGATTTTCTGAAGCGCAGGCTCAAGTCTTATGGCTGCGCTGACGATCGACATGCAAATGATCAATCTTAAAAACATTTCGGTTCCGGCTAAGTTTATCACATCCATGCCGCTGAACGAGAGCCATACACAGACCGCGGCGCTTATAAAGCCGGCGGCAAAAATCGGCACATCATATTTTCTAATCCAGTCCTGTCTTACAGAATATCCTGCAATAAGGATTCCCGGATAGTCCCACGGGACTATGGCAGACTGACCGAAGTATTTAATATCCACACCACAGGCGGAAAGCATAAATCTTATAAAATAAATGATCAGAACGGCGGAAAGAAGCAGCTTCTGCTGTTTTACAGAGGTATGCGAAAATACATATCTTAAAGGCAGTATGTAAATGTATAGCACGATAAGCTTAAAGATCAGCCACAGGTGGTTTCCGGAAGGAACATTTCCCGTGACAAGCTGCTGCAGCGCTGTCCTTACCCATACGGACTGATCTGCGACGGAGATATAAGAAGGCTGCATATAGAATGCCATATAAATGAGGAGCGGTATTACAACAGCCGTAAAACGCTTCTTTATAAATACAGCAATGGACTCGCTGCTGTGGTCCAGCAGAAGAGAGCCGCTGATCATAATAAACAGTATATTACAGCTGAGCAGCAGCACGGTTACAGCATTGATAAGCATATACAGTTTCGGACGGGTAACTGCGCGGAGCTTCATTGGCTCGACTACATGCACTGCAATGACAAGAAAGGCTGCAAGTATACGCATCAGGTCCAGGTATATAAGACGGTCATGCCTTTTTGGAAATGAAACAGGAGCCGGACTGCTATCAGGATCGGTACGGCAGGGCTTGCTGTTATCGCTGCTATCCGGACTGATATGATCAGGGCGGCTGTCACCGATAACGTCTGTTTTACCGAGGCTCGGTCTTAATCTGGAAAATGCGTCATGGAAAGCGAGAAATGAAAATATCAGTATTAATAGGAATCTTAACGGAACTATACCTTTGCCCAGCATGGAAGGGGTGAGATCCGAAACGGAAACTGCCGGTATCAGTTTGACACTTTCGGGCAGGAAATCACATTTGATATCAATTGCAAAGGATCTCCAATGGCCGGGCCTGACATTTATGACTGCCGTATCGGTACCTGCCAGCAGATAGACCTCCTGGCGGGCATAGGTATCAAACGGATCCTCCGGAGTTTTTGCATAGTAAAAAATAACAGGTGAAGTGTTTTCGATTGCTTCCTTCAGGCTTATCCTGATCTGGCCGAGATCGTAATCTGTTGTGAACTGTATTTCCGGGTTTCCGCCGATTACCCGGTATATGCCTTCAGGTGTAACGGTGTAATCCATAATCGTACAGCTGTCAAGCATATCGGCAGCAGTATGGTCAGAGCTGTACTTTCCGCGGCATACATAGAAAGCCGCACAGAAAAGTTCTGCGGAAACGGACAGGATAAGAGCGAGTATTAATGATAATGAGAAAACGAATTTATTATTATGCTGCATGATTAAAAATAAAGCCGGAACACTCCGGATCTATTCGTATGACAGGCTGGACCGTGAGTCTGTTTACAAGCCCTTACTACTGACACGCCGGCCGGCGGGCAGTATTGCGAGTGCTCAGTAATGCCGCTGCGGAATAGTTACGATTCGGATATTGACTATAGCCTGATAATTATAGCAGATAATTGCCGTAATGTATCGATCATCCTGATAAAATATCCAAAAAGAAAGTTGAGACTTCCTTAACGAAAATGGTCATCTTGTAAATATGCCTCATATCTGTAAAATGATTGATACAGAGTCGACGCTGTAACAGAAATTATGATAGTGTCAGGTGACCTATGGAAACCTGATGCCGCAAAATCATCCGGATATTACAGGAGGCAGAAAATGAAGAATGCAGCACAGAATATGTGTGAAAATGAAAAAATAAATGCTAATATTAACAGTAGGATATTCAGTGAGAGATCCAACGACAGAACCGGAGACAGAATAAGCGACAGGATCGGCGACAGCAGCGTGGTTGATACCGAACCTGCAAAAAGGATAGCTCTCTGCCTTAAAAAGCACCAGTCCGGTATCATGAGGTATCCGGTATACGAGGGCATGCTTGACAGGCACGGTGTTGAGGAGATGGATCTTTCCATAAGGTCGTATAACTGTCTTAAGAGGGCGGGGATAAGCACTGCCGGGGATCTGTGCAGGTATATTGACAGTATGGCAGATCTGCTCAGGGTGCGCAATCTGGGAAGGAAGAGCGCTTATGAGATAATGTACAAGCTGTATTTATTCCAGTATACGCTGCTCAGGCCTGAAAAGCAGCGCGCCTATCTGAGAGAGGTAAGGGAGCTGAACGGCATCGGACCGGAGGAAATCTGAGATACCACGGTTTTATATGAGCGGTCGACAGATTTAAGATTGCTTATCGCAGACATCACAGGCAGGAGCCGGAGGCGGAAGGAAAAACAGTAAGAGATGGAATATGAACATATAGTACATCCGTTCGGACCGGTATATAACGCTGATTCCAAAGTGCTTATACTTGGGAGCCTGCCGTCGGTGAAATCGCGTGAGCAGAATTTCTTTTACGGCCATCTGCAGAACAGGTTCTGGCCGCTTATCGCGGCGCTTTTCGGCGAGCCTGCGCCGGTGACTGTCGCGGATAAAAAAGAACTTGTGCTGCGGCATAACATTGCGCTGTGGGACACGATATACAGCTGTGATATAAAGGGCTCAAGCGACAGCAGTATAAAGAATGTGGTGCCGACGGATCTTCGGCAGATACTCGATAACTCCGGCGTGTGCCGCATTTTCTGCAACGGAAAAACATCATGGAACTATTATCATAAATACCAGGAGAAACAGCTTGGCATGGAGGCCATGGCCCTGCCTTCGACAAGCCCGGCAAATGCCGCGTGGAATATGGAGAGACTTATGGCTGAGTGGTCTGCTGTCAGGGAAGTCCTGGAGCACGGCGGGGGAACGGTATGATGAATTACATTTACAATATTGCGGATCAGTTCAATATAAGAGGCCGGATAGCAGAGATCGTTCCGTGGGGCAACGGTCTGATCAATGATACCTACAGGATCAGGACTGACGCAGACGAGTATTATCTGCTGCAGCGGATCAATAACCAGGTCTGTCCCGATGTGGATGGGCTTATGGAAAACATCGTGTTTGTTACCGAAACCATAAACCGGCGCGAATTTTTCCTGCGCGACGGCAGGAAAAAGCAGTCTATGAGGGTCATTCGCACAAAGGACGCCAGAAATTATTACCGTGACCCATCCGGAAAATGCTTCCGCGTCTACAATTTTCTGATGGATTCCTACAGCATTGAGGTCGCAAATGACTCCTTTGAAGCGATGAAGGCAGGAGTGCTGCTCGGGCAGTTTCACTATCTTCTGCGGGATTTCCCGGTGGAAGAGCTTAATGTGGTCATGCCTAAATTCCATGATCCGGCGGAAAATTACAGGAGGCTGCTTGCGGCTGTGGAAAAGCACAGAGCCGCTGCAGATATTTATGCCGGGGCGGCAGACGGCACAGCCATAGGGCATGATATCTCAGAGGAACTGGCTTTCTTTGCGGCCCACGAAGACATTTACAGCTGTCTCACCGAAGCGCATGAAAGAGGCGAACTGCCGCTGAGGGTCAACCATAATGACGCTAAGATCAACAATATCATGTTCGACCGGAAAATGTCCGAGCCGATATGTATGGTCGACCTGGATACGGTCATGCCGGGACTTCTGCCGTACGATTTCGGTGACGCGATCCGCTCGTGTATGTGTACCGGCAAGGATAAGCCGGAGTACGCTGGAGTGCCGATAAGCTCACTCAGCGTGCTGGACAGGGGCCTTTATCATTCTTATAAAAAGGGCTTCCTTGAGGGCGCGGGGGATATGCTTACGGAAAAGGAACTGGAATACCTGCCGATGGGGGCTGTGCTGATAGCCGTTGAAAACGCCATGCGCTATCTGAAGGACTACCTTGAGGGAAATGTTTATTTTAAGGTGAAATATCCTGCGCAGAATCTTGTAAAGACAAGGATGCATATCAGGCTCGCAGAAGAGCTTATGCAGGAAAAATGATGATCGGTGAGTGACGATTAAGACAGGCGCGTTAGCGTGCCGGAAAATCTCTATAGAAAATTCATGCTTGGAGAGCATATCCGGAAAATTATCTCAGATAGATCATGGCAGATAGTTCCCGGCAGCCGGAAACAGAAAATTCCGACTGTCGGGATTTTTTTATCTGAAAATCCCAATTCTTGTTGAAAATGGTTAGTTAAAACTAACTTTTGCAAAAAAATTCAACATATTTTCAATTGATACAGCCAAATATAACTGATAAAATATCATAGTGTTAGCTGAAACTAACGATGTTAGAAGCGAGTAACGTCAAATGGCGTAAGCGCGTAAATATTGAAATATCCGGTAACTGAATAGCTGTAATAATTGAAGCATTTTTGATTTTTGAGGAGAAGCAATGATCAAGATAGCCATATACGGGAAGGGCGGCATAGGAAAATCTACGACTACATCCAACATAGCCGCTGCTTTATCAAAGAAATATAAGGTCATGCAGATCGGATGCGATCCCAAGGCCGATTCAACTAAAAATCTTATGAGCCGAAAACCGATGAATACGGTTCTCGGCGAGATAAGGGAAAAGGGAGATGACATAGAACTTGAGGATCTTGTGCACGAAGGATACAACGGAGTTCTTTGTGTAGAATCAGGAGGACCGACACCCGGTATAGGCTGCGCCGGTCTCGGAATCATTTCGGCGTTCCAGAAGCTGGAAGAGCTGGGAGCGTTCGAGACCTATGAGCCGGATATCGTGCTTTACGATGTCCTGGGTGATGTAGTGTGCGGAGGCTTCGCCATGCCGATCCGCGACGGCTACGCAGAGCATATATTCATTGTCACCAGCGGTGAGATGATGGCGCTTTTCGCGGCTGACAATATAAGCCGGGCAGTCGCAAATTTTGCAGACCGCGGCTACGCAAAGGTGCGAGGGATCATACTGAATAAAAGAAATGTTGACAATGAAGAGGAACTTGTAGAGCGGTTTGCAAAGGAAAGCGAACTGGAGGTCATACAGGTGATAGAACGCTGCAAGCTTGTACAGCAGGCCGAAGCTGAAGGAAAAACAGTAGTGGAAATGTTTCCCGATTCCGAAATGGCTGCGGAATACTGCAGGCTTGCAGACCGCATGATCGATATCTGTCTGGAAGGAGAGAAAGGCCGTGAGTGAGAAGCATTTTAATGACACTCTGAGCTATTGCTCACCGGCTCATGGCGGATGGGGGATCATCCGGCCCTGCGCGCTGATTCCGGGGAGCTATCTGCTTTTTGTATGTCCTGCGGCCTGCTTCAGACATGGCTCTCTCGGAGCGATACAGCATGGCTTTAAAAACCAGATATCATTTCTGTATATAGATAAAGCTGATATTGTAAATGGCTATGATCAGGTGATACTTGACGGCATTGAAGAACTGCTGGAAAAAGTAAGGACTGAGATCAGAGTACTTTTTGTCTACGTATCCTGTCTGGATGATTTTATCGGAACGGATGTTGAAAAGGTTCTCAGCAAGGCCGGCGAAAAGCATCCGGACATACTTTTCCGCGCAGGACATATGAACCCGATTGCGTCCAGCACGAAGCTGCCGCCGCTTGTAACTACACTCCACGCTATGACTTCAGTGCTTCCGGCGTGGAAAGACAGTGAGCAGGATGACGGAGTTTCGTTTTTCGGAAATTTCGTAGAGATTCCGGCTGAGTCGGATGTGGTAAGCGTTCTGGAGGGCTCAGGCCATCCTGTGAGGCAGCTTATCACAAGCAGCAGCTTTGAAGCTTATCTGGAGATGTCAAGATCACGGACGACATTGCTTACAAAGCCTGCCAGCGCATACGCTGTGGAAAATCTCAGAAAGCGTACGGACATAACGCGGTTTGATATGTTTGTATCATATGATACGGAAATCATTACAGAACAGTACATAAAGCTCGGAGAACTGTTAGGCGAAGATCTGCTGAGTCCGGCCCTTCCGTGGAAGACTGAAGCTGAAACGGCGATTGCAGAAGCTCTGAAAGCTGTAAAAAAGCAAGGTGCGATATGCGCAGAAAAAACGGAAATCAAAGAAAATGCAGAAACCGCAGAAACTGCGGAGATTGCTGAAAAAGCCGGAAATTCAGGAGATGCTGAAGAAATGCTGCCGGTATATATCTCCGACAGCGCAGTAGTATTCCCATTCCAGCTTGCTTTGGCGCTTATACGTTACGGATTCAATGTAAGAAGAGTTTATGCCCAGCAGGTAGCCGGACCGGACAAGCCTTATTATGTACGGCTTGCAGCTGAACATCCTGAGGTAGAGATCATACAGTCAGACCATCCGCTTATGCATATCCGCAGGACAGAACGCGAAAATGCCATATCTATAGGAGAAGAGGCTGCGTATCTGACGCAGAGTCTTCATATGGTAAATCTCTCAGAGGATGAGGGTATGCTTGGTTTCTACGGTGTAAAAAGATTGATGAATATGATCAGTGAATCGGTTGGAGAGACAGCTGATATCAGGAAAATGATCGAGGAATACGGAGGTATAGTCTGATGGGCAGAGTTTGTGTATGGCTTCCTCCTTTTGCAGGAGACTATTCGGGTGTATGTTCCGCGTTGTTCGATCTGGGCGGGCTGATCGTTATTCATGATGCAAACGGCTGTACCGGAAATTATACCCATTTCGATGAGCCGCGCTGGTACGGCAGCGACTCAATGGTTTACTGTTCAGGGTACAGAAAGCTTGATGCAGTGCTCGGGAATGACGAGCATATCATGAAGCGCATACAGACTGCGGCGGAGGAGATGCATCCGGGATTCATTGCTATAGTAGGGTCTCCAGTGCCGAATGTTGTCGGATTTGATTTTAACGGAGTCGCGAAGGCACTTGAAAAAAGGACCGGTCTGCCTGTTTTCGGATTTCCAACGATGGGCATTAAGGGTTCGTATAAGGACGGAGTGGTGATGGGCGTTAAGGCCCTTACTGATAGATTCGCAGCTGACGAAGCCGGAGATGCCGAAAAAGCGAAACAAACCGAACCCGCTGAACATGCTGAAGGGTTCGGAGAAAACATGGAAATCACAGAATCCACAGAAATCATAGGATCCGAAGAAACAGGAAAAGACGTAAAAAACGGTTGCATTCTCAATGTTCTTGGTGCAACTCCGCTGGATATTGATCAGCAGAATTTCAACAGACTGTGCGATAT
>R11__coassemble_1892_pt1 | contig 11073 bp, 6 predicted proteins | sample R11__metabat2_high_PE_001 | metagenome-assembled genome bin R11 | reverse complement strand
CGGAATTTCCGCTCTGACCGGAATTTCCGCTCTGACCGGAATTTCCGCCCTGACCTAGTTTCTCATTTGCGAGGCCGAAGAAAACCACACCCAGGCCTGATACCATCACGATGCTCATGAGCGGGATGACGATCAGATTTATAAAAATGCTGAAGCCCGAATATGTAAAATAATGGTATAAAAGCAGCGGCAGAGTAACAAGCTGTATACCAACCGATGTGATGATGGTGTGCTGGTATTTTCTGAGCCTGTACGAACCGCTTATGAACTTCCCGCGCGGCGCCCTGCCCTGCTCCTCAGCCGCCTCAAGTTCCCTGAAAAGTTCGACCCTCTCCGTAAATATATCTGCCGCCGCAATAATTGCCGCAACAGCCGCAAAGGAAAGCTGAAAGCCGCACTGAGTGACCATGTAAGGCCTGCCGAAGGCTATCAGTGCTGCAGCCGCCGTAAGCGCAGTCCGGCTGTCATAGCTTCGGCCAAGTACTATAGCCCCAAGCCTCAAAAGCAGCATGAAGGCAGCTCTGACCGTCGAGCCCGATGCGCCGGTCATGACCGCATAGCAGACTATCACCGAGCCTGAGATCAAGGCCGACACCAACTTTGACCCTCCGGCCTTCCTCAGGATACCGAAAAGTCCCATGCCGATCATTGAAATGTGCAGTCCGCTTATGGCTATCAGATGCGAGATCCCGGCGCTCTGATAAAGCTCGGTGACTTCATCGTCCAGGTCAGCCTTGTCTCCCAGGAGTACCGCATTGTAAATGCCGTAATCGTGCCCGTCAAGATACCGCTCCAGCACCTGCCTCAGCTTTTCGCGAACTCCGGAAAGCAGGCCGCCGGGCAAGTCCGTTCCTGCAAAGCTGCCGCTCGCCGTTCCTTTCCTCTGCTCCTCACTGCATATGCCATTCGCCTTAAGATACAGAGCGTAATTAAATTCACCCTCATTGTCGGGCACATACTGTTCGAAAAAAGCCGCGGCCTCCGGCGCACTGTATTTTCTGTAAATGCTTCCGCCCCGAAAAAATCCCACTGCAAACATAACTGTAAGCAGACACGGAATGAGCAGCCGGCTGGCATCATGGCGTACAGCCTCTTCAGGTTCATTATTCTGCAAATGCTTCCGTTCTTTATATTTTCTTTCTCCCGGAACATAATCAATAAGGGGAGAACCACACTCGGCAGTTCTCCCCTCTTTAATGTCATCAGTTTTGCTGATAAGCCAAACGTCATACAGCACAATACCGGCAGCGCACAGCGCCGCGGCCAGCCGCACTTCCCCATATAACTCACCTAAGCCGCATATTATTCCGGACAGCAGCATTAACGCCATCATCATAAGGGGACGTTTCATATTATGTTTTCCGTATCCGCAGCAGCACCGTTTTTTCGTCAAGCCGCTTCGCCGCGGATTTATGTTTATTATAGCTTAATATTCCCGGCCCGGCATTCAGATGCTTCCGAAGCCATTACGCTTGCTTTACTTCGCAGAATCATTCGCTGACTCCGATGCATCTCCTCCATCTTCTGCAATGGAACCACTGCTCTCAGTGCTCTCAGTGTTCTCGGTGGTTTCTGCATCCGCAGCATTTTCAGTTCCAGCTGTGGTTTCCGCATTGACAGTAGTCTCCACAGCAGCTGAGGACTCTGCTTTAAGCGCGGCCCGCTCCTCCTCATTGAACAGAGGACTGAAGCGCATCACCATACAGAGCATGACGCATAAAGCGATGAACATCCGCCTGTTGTCCAGCGGCATTCCTTTCTTCTGCATGGCTTATTTCTCTATAAGGAGTGACTTTCCGGTCATCTCCTTAGGCTGCGGAAGTCCCATGAGCTCAAGAAGCGTAGGAACTATGTCAGCAAGTACACCGTTCTCTTTAAGTGTGTACTTAGGATCAGCATTAAAGAGGATGAACGGAACAGGGTTTGTGGTATGAGCTGTAAATGGCTCTCCCGTTTTTTCATCTACCATAACATCAGCATTTCCATGGTCAGCGCAGATGAACATTACGCCGCCCATCTTCTTAACAGCCTCGCAGGCTCTGCCGACACATGCATCTACGGTCTCGATGGCCTTGATTGCTGCAGGCATAACTCCTGTATGTCCTACCATGTCAGGGTTTGCGAAGTTGCAGATGACCACATCATACTTACCGCCTGTAATAGCCTCGCAGAGCTTGTCGCATACTGCAGGCGCGCTCATCTCAGGCTTGAGGTCATAGGTAGCTACCTCCTTAGGCGAAGGAACAAGCACTCTGTCCTCTCCCGGATTAGGCTCCTCAACACCGCCATTGAAGAAGAAGGTTACATGCGCGTACTTCTCGGTCTCGGCAACACGGCACTGCTTAAGTCCGTTGGCTGCAAGATACTCACCGAAGGTATTGGTAACCTCTTCCTTGTGGAAGGCAACATCCTTGTTAGGGATAGTCGGATCATAGTCAGTGAAGCATGTATAATGCACATTAAGGCGCGCACCCCTGTCAAAAGCAGTAAACTCATCATCACAGAAAATGTGAGTGATCTCACGCGCTCTGTCAGGTCTGAAGTTGAAGAAGATGACCGAATCATTATCCTTGATCGTTGCTACAGGCTTGCCGTCCTTAATAACTACCGAAGGAAGCATGAACTCATCGTAAACGCCCTCTGCATATGACTTTTCAAATATCTCGTCTGCTGAAGCGCCTGTATTGCCTATGCCCTTTGTAAGCGCATCATAGGCCTTCTCTACGCGGTCATAGTTCTTATCTCTGTCCATAGCGTAGTAGCGTCCTGAGATAGTGGCGATCTCGCCTGCGCCGATCTCATCTATCATCTGCTGGAGCTGTTTTACATAACCGCGTCCGCTGTCAGGAGGTGTATCTCTTCCGTCCATGAAGCAATGAACATAAACCTTCTTAAGGCCCTGCTGCTTTGCAAGTCTGAGAAGTCCGCCGATATGTCCGATATGGCTGTGTACGCCTCCGTCCGATACAAGTCCCATGAGGTGAAGCGCAGAATCGTGCTCCTTGCAGTTTGCCACATCTCCGAGAAGCTCTGGGATCTTAAAGAAATCACCGTCCTCAATAGACTTTGTTATACGTGTAAGCTCCTGGTAAACGATCCTTCCTGCGCCCATGTTGAGATGTCCAACCTCAGAGTTGCCCATCTGTCCGTCAGGAAGTCCTACTGAAAGTCCCGAAGCATATCCCTTTACAAAAGGATACTCCTTCATGAGCTTATCCATATTGGGTGTGTTGGCCTGGGCGATTGCGTTGCCCTCACTGCCGTCTCTTAAGCCATATCCGTCAAGGATAAGAAGCACAGCCGGTCTGTAATTCATATCTTTCCTCCGTAAATCTCCAAAATCACAAGCTTTTCATAAAGCTGTATTTATTAAATATATACTCTGAATCATGTACATTTTACCATACATAAAATGTCAAGACAATTTCACAGTAGCTGAATTTCCTGTCAAAAATATAACACTCATTGTTAACAACGATGAAAAGGCGCACATAAACGGCGGAGCATAAACAACGGAGCATAGTCCGGAGCCTCCGGTTCCATCAGGCCTTTCGGTTCTTTCTGTTCTTTCGGGTCATCCAGGTCGCTGGCACGTCCGGATCTCTAACGCTTCCGAACCTCTGGCACATCCGGATCCATCCGGTCAATTACCGGATATTGGCGCGCAGCATTTTCTCAGCCAGCAAAGTTCCTCTCCGGTAAAGTACGGTTCAAGCTCCCTAAGCACATTGGCATGGTAAATATCAAGCAGCCTCATATCCTCTTCAGTCATGACGCTATAGTCAATGCAGCTTTTATCGATCGGGCAGAAGGTCTCAGGCCTGAACATCAGGAATCTTTCATATCTGTCTGATTTCACGCAGAGCAGCATGTTTTCGATCCTTACTCCGTGACTGCCCTCAACATAGTGCCCCGGCTCGTCCGAAATGTAGACGCCCTCATGCATTGCAAACTCAGGATATCTGCCGCCGCCTGCTCTGAAGCCTATCCTTGCAGGACCTTCATGCACATTAAGGCAGAAGCCCACGCCGTGTCCGGTACCATGATTGTAATCAAACCCTCTGTCCCAGAAAGGCTTTCTTGCGGCAAGGTCCAGCGTCTTTCCGCTGGTTCCGTCCGGAAAATGCTGAGAGGCAAGCCTCAGATTTCCGATAAGCGCCAGTGTAAACGAAAGCTTTTCATCGGCTGTAAGGCTTCCGCAGCTCCAGGTCCTTGTGACATCCGTGGTTCCTTCTCTGTACTGTCCTCCGGAGTCCACTAGATAAAGTCCGTGCGCATGTATCTCAGAATGTTCCGCCTCAGACGGTGAATAGTGGCACATGGCTGCATTTGCGCCGTATGCCGATATGGTGTCAAAGCTTTCCTCAATGAAGCCCTCGGCCTTCATCCTGAACTCGTGAAGCTTAAGGAGCGAAGACCATTCGGTAATACGTTCTCCTTTTTCATCGCGCAGAACATCGTCGGAAACGTCAATGCTTCTGCTGCTCCCGCTTATTTCTACCGCGCCGCCGTTCCCGTTTTCTGCCGCGAAGCCAATACTGCCGCCGGCATTTTCCCGTTCTGCCGCAAAGCCAATGCTGCTGCCGCCGGCATTTTTCCGTTCTGCCGCAGTTCTCTCCACAGCCGTTTTGAACCAGTACATATAATGCGTGAGCGCTGCGCCGTCCTTTACCGCAGCCTTATGGATATTTGCCATCTCCATAGCATTTTTATAGCATTTGGCAGTTTTTGACGGCAGCTCCGCGTCAACCACACTGATATCCTTCGGCAGGCTGCATCTGAGCATATAGTTTGTACGTTCCTTTTCCAGAAGCACCGGACCGCAGTCAAGCTTCTCAAGGTCTGTATAGATCCTGTCAGGCTCCGGTATGATCTCCACGCCAAGAAAGCCGAGGTAAGCCCTTACCGCATCTCCTGAAGCTTCCGAAATACCCGGAATGCCCGAAATACCGCAGCTGCCGGCATTTTTCTTATTGTCGAAGATCTCCGGCTTTCCGGCATTTATCTGATCGTCCGGTATTTCCGGGCTGCCTTCAATGCTGCAAATGCCGCCCCTGCAGGCTTCCGGGATCTGCGCAAAGTGCTCCGGCTCCGTGTAAAGCCTTATCCTGTCCGCTTCAATAAGCATGAAAGCCAGAAACACCGGATTATTGGGAATGTCGTCCGCCCTGAGGTTAAGAAGCCAGGCAATATCATCAAGAGCAGCGACCACTGCAGCGCCCGCGCCCTTTTCCGACATCTTATGTCTGAAATCCGCTATCTTTTCAGCAGCGCTTTTTCCTGTAAATGCCTCTCCGAGTATCCAGCAGGGAGTAAGCCTTTTCGCAGGGCGTTCCTGCCATATTTCAGCCGCAATGTCATACTCAGGTGAAAGTCTGACACCCTTTTTCGAAAGCCTTCCCTCAAGCTTCTCCGCGGTCACACAGTCTGTACAGTAACCATTAAAGCCGAGCGTCTGCCCGGCCTGCATATTTTCCGCAATATAATCCTGTACACCCTGCACTCCGGGCTCGCCGGCCTTCATGAGTTCAATGCCGCTGTCCTTAAGCTGAGCCGCTGCCTGCACGAAATATCTTCCGTCAGTCCAGAGGCGCGCCTCATCCATGCCTATGACAAGCGTTCCGGCAGAGCCTGTAAAACCGCTTATCTCAGCTATCGCCCTGTAATGATCACCGACGTATTCCGACTGGTGGTCGTCATCCATACCCAGCATGTACATATCTATGCCATGCTCAAGCATCTTCTTTCTGAAACCAAAAAGCTGTTCTCTCATAAAACATACGCTTTCCCGATCCGGCTGCCGGAGTTAACGATTTCTCAGCTGCCCATGTATCTTATTTATCACCTGCGCAAAGTTTCGGCATATCAAAGCACCCATGCCCTACCATATCCGGCTGCCCATGTATCTTATTTATCGCCGGAGCAAAGTCCGAGCACATCATCGATCAGCCCGAGCTGTACGCACATTTTGTACACTCCGTCCTGCATTATATGGTCGGCAATAAGATCGGCATGCTCCTTTGCGGCATCCATACCGTTCCCCATGGCTATGCCTGTGCCGACTGCATCGAGTATCTCTACGTCATTCTGCGAATCACCAAAGGCATAGGTATCGCTTATATCGATACCAAGGTGGCTGCAGAGCCTGCGCAGACCCTCAGCCTTTGAAATGCCTTCCTCGACAACGTCCGCGGCGTACTTTGAATTGAAGCCCACGACTCTGACTCCCTTAAAGCTGCCCTCGATAGCTTCCCTTGCTTCCTCTACGATACCGCAGAGGCATAAAGCATTTACAGGAATATTTTTTTCGAATATCTCCTCAAACGGCCGGTAATTGCGCGCTGCCTTTATGCCCATGTAGCTGTCAGCCTTGTCCCTCCATGACGGGATCATAAAATAGTCGGCCTCTTTGTATATCATGCCGAGACTTATTCCATGCTCAAGACAGAAGTCATACAGTCTGTGAAGCAGTCCGTCATCAACGCGGTGCTCAAAAACAATATCGTCGCCGTCCGTCACTCTGGCCCCGTTAAGGTGGATGATTACATCCGGATCGATCACGTCCCTGTAGCCGCAGCTGTAGTGTGTATCCATATCACGCCCGCTGGCAACGCCTATGATATGCCCGTTTTTCCTGAGCTCTGAAAGCGCTGTAAGCGCACTGTCCGGGATCAGCTCCTGCGGATGCGCGAGCAGTGTACCATCAACATCAAATATAACTAATTTTCTTCCCATATTTTCCTTTTCAATCGAACAGAATGCGGCTTATCTCATCCGGCACGCGCAGCGATCCATCACAGTTGCGCCGGTATATCCGGCATCAGACATCATTCCTCAAACATAGCCCTGACAAACGCATCCGGGTCAAATCTCTGCAGATCCTCTATCTGCTCTCCGACTCCGATATACTTGACCGGCATATTAAGCTCAGAGCAGATCGCGATAGCTATGCCGCCCTTAGCCGTGCCATCCATCTTGGTAAGCACGATGCCGTTGACATTGGCAGCAGATGTAAATTCCTTTGCTTGCGAGATCGCGTTCTGTCCGGTCGTTGCATCGAGTACCAGCAGCACCTCTTTGCGCACATCCGGAAGCTCGCGCTCGATTATACGGTATATCTTCGAAAGCTCGTTCATCAGATTTTTCTTATTGTGAAGCCTTCCTGCGGTATCGCAGATCATGATGTCCGTACCATGCGCCTTAAAGGAATTGATGGCATCATAAACGACCGAAGCGGGATCCGCACCCTCTTTCTGGCTGACAATGTCTATGCCGCCTCTTTCAGCCCATATGATAAGCTGCTCGGCAGCCGCTGCTCTGTAGGTGTCGGCAGCGCACATAAGCACCTTTTTGCCTTCATTTTTGTAATTGAGGGCAAGCTTTCCTATGGAGGTAGTCTTTCCTACTCCGTTGACGCCCACCACTATAATGACCGTCTTCTCATTTTCAAAATCATAAGCGTGCTCATCGGGAGTCATCTGCTCAGCGACCGTGCGGATGAGCAGCTCGCGTACCTTTTCAGGAGTCTTAAGACGCTCCTCATGCATCTTTTCCTTTACTTCGTCAAGGATCTTTTCGGTCGTCGGAACTCCGATATCCGCCATGACGAGAACCTCCTCAAGTTCCTCGAAAAAGTCGTCATCAACCTCTGAGTAATCCCCGAATACACTGTCGAGTCCATCCGATATGCTGTTTCTTGTTTTTGTCAGGCCTTCTTTAAGTTTATCGAAAAATCCCATCATATCCTCCGATCCTGCATACTGAATCACCGGTTTGCTGATTTTAAAGCCGCAAAGCCTAATTATCCAGACTGTCGCTCACCAGATCCACCGATACCAGCGACGTAACGCCTCTCTCCTGCATGGTAATGCCGTAAAGCCTGTCCGCCGCCTCCATGGTACCGCGCCTGTGCGTGATAATAATAAACTGGGTATGCTCGGACAGATTCTTAACATACGCTGCGAACCTGTCAATGTTTGAATCATCCAGCGCCGCCTCTATCTCATCCAGCAGACAGAACGGCGATGGTTTAAGATTCTGTATGGCAAAAAGCAGCGCAATAGCGGTAAGCGCCTTTTCTCCACCGGAAAGCTGCATCATGTTCTGCAGCTTTTTGCCGGGTGGCTGCGCATTTATGCCGATACCGGCCGTCAGTTCATCCCTGCCTTCTTCATCATAGATAAGCTCAAGGCTCGCATTTCCTCCGCCGAAAAGCACTGCAAATACCTGCTTGAACTGCTCATTGATGAGAGCAAACTGCTCGGTAAACTGCTTTTTCATGCCCTGGTCAAGTTCTTTTATGATATCCAGTATCGCTTCCTCGGAAGCCTTCAGGTCATCATACTGCTTCTGCATGAACTCGCAGCGCTCCGAGACCTCCTTGTACTCCTCGATAGCCGAAATATTTATCGGTCCGAGCTTCTTTATCTGAGCTTTCAGCTCACCGCTCTTCTCACGCAGCTCCGAAAGGCTTCCGGCATCGGCATCATAAAAGCTTCTCGAAGCCGTCAGAGTAGTTTCATACTCATTCCAGATGTACTCTGTCTTTGCATCAAGCTTTTCCTGAGTCTTTTCCTTTATATTTTCCAGCCTCAGCACCTCTTTTTCAAGGTCCAGAAGTTCTCTGGAAATGTCCTCGCGCCTTGTAAAATACTCTGACTGTGAGCGGCTCAGGCTCTCACGTCTGGCATTTTCGCGCTCGATATCCTGCTTAGCGATCTCAAGGCCGGTCTCGGTGTGGCGGATGTCCTCCTGCCGCTCCTTTATCTCCGCCTCATGCGCTGCTATGCTCTCAAGGCAGGACGTATGCTCACTGTCGATCGAATTAAGCTCCCAACTGTTCTTCTGGGCCTCAGATTCGAGGCGTGAGACATTTTCATAAAGGAATTCCGTCTTCTGTCCAACCGCAGATATCCGGAGCTTCATATCCGAAATGATGCCGAGCGATACGGAGTTCTTTTCTAGAACGAGCTCGTTAAGCTCTGCGTTAAGTCTGTCAAGCTCTGCCTGCTGGCTGCTGACATTTTTCTCAGCTTCATTAAGCTCGGCGCTGCGGCGTTCGCCTTTTTCCCGGATCTCATCAGCCTGTCTTTTCAGTTCGTCCAGTTCCCTGGTCCTTCCGATCAGATTGGACTGGTTTTTGAAGGTTCCGCCTGAAAGCGCGCCTCCGGGTGAAAGAAGTTCTCCCTCAAGAGTGACTATGCGCAGCTGGTGCTTATACCGGTCCGCTATCCTTAGCGCGTTGTCTATGTTATCTACCACAAGGGTATTTCCGAGCATGAAGCGTATGAGCTTCGTGTATTCGGCATCAGCCTCTACTATGTCCGCAGCTGTGCCTATAGCGCCTTTTTCCCGCGCGGCCTCCGCATACTGCCTGTCCTCCTTAAAGCTTATGGCATTGAGAGGAAGAAAGGTAGCGCGTCCGGCCCTGTTTCTTTTAAGGAATTCTATAAGCGCCTTGGCCGTCTGCTCCGTGTCGGTAACAACGTTCTGAAGTCTGCCTCCGAGCGCGATCTCCACAGCATTTTCATACTCGGCTTTCGTGTGAATGATGTCTGCAACCACGCCCTTTATGCCGCGGTATCTGTTTTTCTGCTGCATGATGCTGCGCACGCTCTGTCCGTAGCCCTCATAGCGTTCGGCAATATTTTTAAGAGATTCCAGCCTGGCTGCTGCCATATGGTACTCTTTGTTCAGCTCCACCACTCCGGCGGCTATGCTGTTTTTCTCGTTTACGAGCCTGATAAGTTCATCGCCGGAGGATCTTATCCAGGATCTGAGCTGCTCTTCACGCTCCTTCAGTTCCCCGAGATCATCCTTTCTGCTGCGAATGTCGCTGACCCAGTCAGGCATAGCGAAGGTGAAATCGTCATCATCATCTTCTTCGTCGTCTTCTTCGATATCTGCCGGAGCCTGAGCCTGATCAGCTGAAGCGGCCGCAAGATACGCTTCTGCTTCATCCTCCGTCATACCGGAAAGCCTTAAAAGCCTTGTCTTTATGCCTTTAAGTCTCTCCTGCATAGCGTCAAGGCTCGTTCCTCCGTTTTTCTCAAGCTCGGCCAGCTCGTCCTCGCCGAGTCCGCTGTCAGAAATGAGGACCGATATCTCTCCGCCAAGTTCTTTCATGGAACGCAAAGCAGAGAGAATCTCTGTTCTTCTCTCTTTAACATCCGCTTCTGCGCGCGCCCTGCGCTCTTCAAGCGCCGCGATATTCTGTTTTCCCGAGGAAATCGCCTGCTCGGCAAGATCTATCTGCGATCTCAGGTTCTGCAGCAGCAGCTCCGCCTTCTGAACCTCTTCCCTTCTGGAACCAAGTATCTCCTCTGATCTCAGGAGATCGTCAGAAAGAGCGCTGTTAAGCGTCTTAAGCTCATCGCTTTCGTTCCTGACATCCTCAAGTGAGCCCTTAGCTATGGAAATATTATCCTCTGACTCCTTAAGTTCCTTGAGAAGGCTGTCCGCCTCCCTGATAAAAAGATTGAGTTCCAGGCTCTTGAGCCTGTCACGTATGGCCAGATACTCACGCGCGGATCTCGACTGCTTTTCAAGCGGGCCTACACGCTTTGTAAGTTCGCTGAGTATATCTGTTATGCGCACCAGATCAGCGCGCTCTGCTTCAAGCTTTTTTTCGGAGATCTGCTTGCGCCTTTTAAATTTGACAATGCCGGCAGCCTCATCGAATATGCCTCTGCGGTCATCAGGCTTGCCGTTAAGTATCGCCTCTACCTGACCCTGTCCGATGATGGAATAGCCCTCGCGGCCTATGCCGGTATCAAAGAATATTTCCTGTATATCCTTAAGTCTGACCGTCTGTCCGTTGATCATATATTCGGACTCGCCCGAACGGTACAGCTTACGTGAGACAGTCACCTCATTATAGTCAACATTAAGGGCATGGTCTGCATTGTCAAGGGTAAGCGCAACAAAAGCAAAGCCAAGAGGTTTTCTCAATTCCGTACCGGAAAAAATCACGTCCTGCATGGACGTGCCTCTCAGCTGCTTGACTTTCTGCTCTCCAAGGACCCATCTGACCGCATCTGCAATATTGGACTTTCCGGACCCGTTGGGTCCGAC
>R11__coassemble_1885_pt1 | contig 11102 bp, 8 predicted proteins | sample R11__metabat2_high_PE_001 | metagenome-assembled genome bin R11 | reverse complement strand
GATTATGAGAAGTTTATCGACCTCCCTGTACTCGTGGCCGATGATGATGAACTCAGTATGGAGTCTGCCGTGGAGATGCTTGAGGAGCTTGGCATGAAGGCGGACGGTGTGCTGTCCGGACAGGAAGCAGTGGACCATGTAATCAGGCACCATGCGGAAAACAACGATTACCATGCTGTGATACTCGATTGGAAGATGCCCGGTATGGACGGTGTGGAAACCGCCGGAGCGATCCGCAGAGAAGTCGGCAGTGATGTTCCGATCATCGTCCTTTCTGCATATGACTGGACAGAAATCGAAGCAGAGGCAAGAAGCGCCGGCGTCAATTTCTTCGTCAGCAAGCCGCTCTTCAAGTCCAGACTGGTGCGGCTCTTTAACGAAGTGCTGGGTACAGAGCAGGAAAAGACCGATTCCTACAATCCGCTGCAGCCGCTTGAAGAAATGGATCTGGAAGGATACCGCTGCCTTCTTGTTGAGGACAATGACCTGAATGCTGAGATCGCAGCGGAGATCCTGGAGGAGACAGGTCTTCAGGTGGATCGCGCATCGGACGGAGCGGAAGCGGTAGATATCATGCTGCAGGCAGCAGATGGCACGTATGACCTGATCCTGATGGATATCCAGATGCCGAAGATGAACGGAAATGACGCAACGAGGGCTATCCGCGCCATGAATCGTGATTATTGCAAAAAAGTCCCGATCATAGCTATGACGGCCAACGCATTTGCGGAAGATATTCAGGCTGCGAAGACAGCCGGCATGAACGAGCATATCGCAAAGCCAATCGATCTGAATGCCCTGGCACGGATCATTTCAAGGTATGTGCTCCGGGACAAAAGCAATGATCGGAGCATATGAGAACGTAATGGAAATATAACCGGGAATTAACCGGATAAACGAGAAGAGGAGGAAATATCATATGGCAGAAAAAATTGTACAGACAGCAGGAAGAAATGCGCTTGGAGAGTTCTCTCCGGAGTTTGCCCATTACAATGATGATGTATTATTCGGAGAAAACTGGAACAATCAGGATATCGATGTAAAGACAAGAAGCATTATTACGGTAGTTGCACTGATGTCCTCCGGTATTACAGATTCTTCCCTGAAGTTTCACCTGATGAATGCAAAAGCGCATGGTGTAACGCAGAAAGAGATTGCAGCGATCATCGCTCACACAGCATTCTACGCTGGCTGGCCTAAGGGCTGGGCAGTCTTTAACATGGCTAAAGAAGTATGGGCGGTAAATGAAGGCGACCTTCCTTATGAAGACGGAGATATGAGAGCGCATGCAAAATCTATGGTATTCCCGATCGGCGCTCCGAATGATGCGTTTGCGAAGTATTTTGTGGGACAGAGTTATCTGGCTCCGGTATCCATGCAGCAGGTCGGCATTTTCAATGTGACTTTTGAGCCCGGCTGCCGCAACAACTGGCATATCCATCATGCATCGGAAGGCGGCGGACAGATCCTTGTCTGCGTGGCAGGCCGCGGATACTATCAGGAATGGGGCAAGGAAGCTGTGGAGATGAAACCCGGCGACTGTATCAATATTCCGGTCGGTGTAAAGCATTGGCACGGCGCTGCTCCGGATTCCTGGTTCAGTCATCTGGCAGTAGAGGTTCCCGGTAAGGACGGCTCCAACGAATGGCTGGAGGCAGTAAGCGACGAGCAGTATGGAACGCTTAAATAATAAAGATGAGATAAATCAAACTGCAAAGACTTGAGCAGCATATTTCAGAGCAGGCGGTACGACCGCATCTGTGACAGAAAAGGCAGGAAAGGCAGTAAAGAAGTTGACTTGTGGAAACGTCTTAAATTACTATAGATCGTAAGAATAAAACAGTGGCGATAAGCGGTACGGCCATCCGTGGTACCGCGTTCACAGGCTGCAGATGGGGAGGGTATTATGAAGCTGAAAAAAACATTGGCGTTTGCGCTTGCCGGAGTACTCACATGCTCTGCGGGCATTTATGCTTTTGCAGATGATGCAAAGGTAATTACCGATACTGTAGATGATAGTATCAACGCGCCCGATACCGATGTTGCCGTCACCGGTCTGACATATTCTGCTGTAAATGTGAACGGATCTGATATATCTGTAGAGGTAAAGGATATATCCAATACAGGATCCAATGTCATTGGTAAAAATGGAATCTCCGCAGAGAACGGTGCAAGTGTAACAGCCAAAAGTGTAGCTGTAAGCAATGATAATGCTACCTCAAATGCGACAGGTGTATATGCTGCCAAGTCTACAGTCACAGTGAGCAATGGTGATATAGAAGTAACCAATATGGCCGGAGCAGCTATAGGCGCACATATGCTTGCCTCTACGCTCACAGTCAACAACGGCAGCATTGAAGCAAGCAGTAAGAATGGAAGCGCTTACAGCGTAGTGGCTTATGCATCTACAGCCGAAGTGACTGGTGATATTGAGGCAAAGGGAAACGATCATGCTTACGGCGCAGAGCTGTCTCAATCCACAATCACAGTAACAGGAGATATCAAGGCAGACAGTAACAAAAATATGGCCTGCGGCGTAGAAGTTAAATATAATTCCACAGCCACGGTGACAGGAGACATTAAAGCGGATAGTACCAATGGCACAGCCTATGGAGTAAGTGTTGAAGATGGTTCCGCAGTTACAGTCAATGGCAATGTCACTGCAGCATCCGGCGGTAAGGCAGATGGTATCCGTTCTGTAACTACCGATAAGGATCAGACCATCCTGATAAACGGTAATGTCACAGCGGACTCAGATGGCAAAGACGGGCGGTCAGCCGGCATCTATCTGGAGCATTATCATACTGATGAAGCGGGAACACCGGATAAGGTTGAGATCACAGTGACCGGTGATGTCAAAGCAGGAGACGGCATAGCTGTCAGCACGCTGAAATACGCCGGGGCAGCTGATACCACGATCGTAGGCGAGGGCACTGGAGATTCGGCACGCAGTACGGTTTCCGTAGATGTCGGGTCACTTGATAATGTTGAAGAAAAGAAAGATGACATATATAAGGCTCTGCCGGAGATCTATGCCGGCACGATCCTTAATGGCAGCGGCAATTACCTTATCCTCGAAACCTCTGACGGGGCATCCGCTGCAGGAAGCAGTGTGGCTGCAGCAGATGCAAAGTATTCAAGCCTTGAAGACCAGTATATGCAGGAGAAGGTCTACTATATCGTCAATAAGGATACCGATGGCAATGGTACAGTGACTGTAGTCGGTACTGAGACAAAGATTGTGGGAGATAAGACCTGCGCGGTAGCTCAGGAGCTCCAGACTCTTACCATTACATTCAGCCCGAACTCCGGATATGAGATCGACGGCGAAAAAATCAGCGCCGGAAAAAGCTATACACTTGCAAAGAACGCTGACGGCACCTATTCCGTAACCGTGGCAAGAGGAGGAGGAATCGATATCCTGGGTGCATTTAAAGCTATTTTAAATACCTGCGACAGCAGTGACAGCGACAGCGGTTCAGCAGCATTATCACTCTTTACCGGCAGCGCGGGAGATCCGGTTTCCAATGGAAACTGGTTACGTGATTCAGAAGGCAGCTGGTTCTATAAGTCAACGCAGACCATTGAGAATACCTGGGCTTATATTGTAAATCCGTATGCGGGAGAAGGTCAGAACAAGGCGGACTGGTTCCGGTTTGACAGATCCGGAAAGATGCTTGCCGGATGGCAGCAGATCGATGGAAAATGGTACTATCTGAACCCGGACCGCGGCAGCGGAACTTATGGCGCATGCCTGCTTGGACCGGGCCGCACGCCTGACGGCTATGAAATTGATGAGACAGGTGCCTGGACAGGCAGATAACGATACATCTGACGCATCACATATATGGCAGGAGGAGCAAAGCCGCCTCCTGCCATATCGACACATATGATCACCGGAGTGCACCATTGCGGTGCCTCCGGTGATTTTGTCCGGTTTAATGAAAAACTATTGGCATTCAGTTTCATACAAGGCGCTTAAGCCGATGCTCACGAATGCTATAATGGACTGCATCCAGTGCCATAGCGGATCTGGATTGCATCTGCTGCTGTCACTTATTGCAGCATACAAAGGTCTCCTGGAATTTGTACGGGATGTAGTATTCCTTATGTCCGAGTGCTTCCGACTTTGACATGTTTCCGCGGCAAAGGCTGATGACCTGATCGGTAAGCTCAAGAGCAAGCTCATCCAGACTTTTTTTACCGAGGATCGTATCCCAGGCGCAGAAATCCATGTCGTCAGTCATGCGGGTGTAGGTATCAATGTTTCCGGTGATCTTGATAAGAGGCGATACTGCGCTTCCGACTACGCTGCCGCGGCCGGTGACCAGAAATACTATCTGGCTTCCGCAGGATACAAGGTCCATGAGTCCCTCGCTGTCGTTTGGATTGGTCTTTCCGAAGCCCATGAAATAAGGGTCCGGGGTGCTGTCCAAAAGCCAGAGACCGCTTTTATCGGGCCTGCAGGAGACTTTGCAGACGCCCTGGATCGGACGGGTTCCGCTCTTGACTATGGCGCCCATGCTTTTTTCCTCTATGGTGCTGAGTCCGCCTACGAAATTGCCGGAGGATATGGAGAACTGATGTATGGAGCGGCAGTGGTCGACGGCCTTTTCATAGGTGTAGTCGATTTCTTCGGCGACCTTTTCATTTACAGCGCGGCCTTTGAGGTAATCCTTAAGCCCGACTGCTTCCACGATTTCTTCGAATATGGCTGTTCCGCCCCAGTCCACAAGATGGTCGAAAAATCTGCCGACGGAAGCATTTCCGGCAAGACCGGAGGTATAGTCGGAGCCTCCGCATTCGCAGCCGATGGTGAGGTCCTTTAAGCCCATTGGCGCCTTAGGCGTGTTTTTAAGTTCCTCCAGAAATTCGCGCACGATCTCAAGCCCCTTGTCTATGGACTTTTTAGTTCCGCCTATCTCCTGGATGTAAAATGCATCGCCGAGTTTTCCGGCTTCCCTGGCTTTGGCAGCGAGAGTCTTCGGCTGAGTGTATTCGCAGCCGAGACCGACACCGAGCACGGCGCCTACGTTGGGGTGGCGCACCATGGCAAGCAGCATGCGTACGGCGTACTGATTGTCGCAGCAGCCGGTGAAGCCGATAACATCGACATCAGGGCTTCCGGAAAGACGGCCGATTTCTTTTGCTACGAATGAAGCGCATTCCACAGTGTATATGATCAGCACCTTGTTGCGGATGCCCATTTTCCCGTCTGAGCGGACATAGCCGTCCCAGCGTATATCTTCATAATTTTTTTCCATAAAAATGTCCTTTCATCCGGCGAAGCTTCAGATATACTGCGTGTCCGTCGGAGCGCCGGTGTTGACATCGAGGGTCGATGAACGGCTGTCATATCGGCTCTTCATATTGTGCAGGTGTACCCAGCAGCCTTTTTTAATGTCTATTGTGGAATCACCTATGATGACTCCGTATTTGACGATCGGAGTGCCTGCGGGTATGTCTGTTACGGCAAGCTTGTGTCCGCTCTTTACGGCTTCGCGGCATTCAAGTTCGCGAAGCTTACCTGCGCCGTTTATCTTAACCGTTCCTTCATCCAGGTCCGCGAGCGCAGTAGCGACATTGTCATTCTCGCTGACGCGGTAGATGCACTGTCTCAGTTCATCCATAGTATAATGTCCTTTCTGATTTGTATGTCATTGACGCCTGAATGTTCCTGCAGAGGCATGCGCGCCTTATTTAGCAGAGGGTGTCTGCCCCTGCGCGCATGCTTCTGCGCACCATTTACAGCGCGGCTGATGCGGCTCAGCCATTAGACTGTTAGTAATCCAGCTTGCTTACCGGAAGCTCGTTTCCGAGGTAAGGGACATATCTGCGGAAGCCTTCAGCGTACTGGATCTTACGGCGTCCCCTGGACCAGTCGTTCATCTGTACTCCGCGGTTCTTTGCGCAGCGGTTGTAATATTCCACAAGCTGAGGCTGCGCCTCGAATTTTCTGACGGCCTCTATCTTTTCCTCAAACACATCCTCGATATCCAGATAGGTGTCCGGGGCGAAATGGTTGAACTCCGAATGCGGCATGGTAGTTTCAAAGAAAAACAGGTCGGGAATGAAGTGCGGCGCAGTATCAGGAAGGGCGCCGCGCATGCCCGCAGCTGAGATAGCGCGGACAACAGCCTTACCGGTCACCTCATGGTCCATATTGAACGGATCGTCGATCCAGTGCGTAAGTATCACATCCGGACGGAGAGTGAGGATACGGGTGCCGAGATCGCGGATCTGAGGCTCGCTGAGGACCAGAGGATAATCGCCGTAATCAAAAAATTCGATATTTTTAACACCGATATAGTCTGCGGCGGCCTGAGCCTCCTTCTTCCTGCAGTCCTTGACAGCCTGCAGATCGGTGCCCGGATGGTTTGCCCAGAAGGCACCTGACTCACCGTGCTCGCCGAAGGTAAGGCAGTAAACCGTTACCTCCCAGCCCTTTTTGACATATTTAAGTATCGTTCCGCCCGAACGGGTGCACCAGTCAGCGCCATGCGCGCTGACAACAAGCAGTTTTTTCATATCTAAAATCCTCGTTTCGATATTTTTATCCGTCAGTTTTTACTGACATATTACTAAATTTATTTTATAACAGTTTGGCCGTTAAAGCTACAGACAACTGATTATAACAGAGCGTTTTCTGTTAATGCTGTTAATCAGCCGGATCAACCCTGGAATCGATTCCTGACCGGCATGGCGGTCAATTTGGAAATCTATAACCGGATCGATCAGTGAAATTTGAAAAAATTGAAAATTCGAGAAACTCAGGATTATCTTTGATAATGTAATTTTTAATTGCTATAACCGATGATTAAGATTATAATTCAGATAAACACCAACGATTACAAAAAAGGGGAATTTCATATGAAGCATGTACTTGTAACGCTTCCCGTAAAGGAAAGCCACAAAGCTAAAATAGAGAAGGCTCTTTCCGGCTGCTCATTTACATATACCACTATAAATGATGCAACTGAAGAAATGATAAAGGATGCGGAGATCATCCTTGGCAATGTTCCTGCCGGAAAGATCAAAGCGTCTGAAAAGCTGGAACTTCTGCAGCTCAATTCCGCAGGAGCGGATGCCTATATAAAGCCGGGCATACTTTCTGCAAAAACGATACTTTGCAATGCAACCGGAGCCTACAGCAAGGCTGTATCAGAGCACACCCTCGCAGCAGGACTTATGCTGCAGAAGAAGCTGCACCTGTACCGTGATCTGCAGAATAAGGCCGAATGGGTCGATGAAGGACCTATCACCTCTATAACAGACGCGACTGTGCTTGTTGTGGGACTGGGCGATATCGGACTTCACTTTGCCAAAATGTGCAAGGCTCTCGGCGCCCATGTCATCGGTGTAAAAAGGCGCCTCAGTGAGTGCCCGGAAGAAGTGGATGAGCTTTATCTGACAGAACAGCTGGATGAACTTCTGCCGCGCGCTGATTTCATAGCAAGCTTCCTGCCCGGAACCAAAGCAACCTATCATATATATACGGCTGAGCGCTTCAAGCTGATGAAAAAGACAGCTATCTTCCTCAACAGCGGCCGCGGTGACGCAGTTGAATCTTCTGTTCTTTACAATGCGCTTTCCGAAGGTGATATCTATGCGGCTGCAATCGATGTGACAGAGCCGGAGCCTCTGCCGTCAGAAAGCCCGCTCTGGAAGCTGCCGAACCTGCTTATTACACCGCACATATCCGGCAAATTCCACCTTGCAGAGACCTTTGAAACTATAGTGGATATCGCCTGCTTCAACGGAGCTGCCTATCTTAACGGCACCGCTCTTAAAAATGTGGTGGATTTCGAGACCGGTTATAAGAAATAACTTACCGGATCCGGTGTGCAGGAGTTGAAATACAGGGCGCAGAATACAGAATACAGAACACAGAATACAGAACAACGGATTCGTAATACAGGATACCGTATAAAGAATTACAGGATACGGATAAAGAATTACAGGAGAACCTGACAATGAACAACATTGCGGCAGTCATTGTTACCTATAACAGAAAAACACTTTTAGAGGAGTGCATTCATTCGCTCCTCAGCCAGACGGTTCCGTGCGATATCATGGTCATCAATAACGCCAGCACCGATGGTACGGATGAACTTATGGCTTCCTTTGAGAGCGAGCCGCGCGTCATCCATATGCGCCAGTCTGAAAATCTTGGCGGCGCCGGCGGATTCTCAGTAGGCACAAAGCTTGCATATCAGGCCGGCTATGAGTATATCTGGCTGATGGATGATGACTGCATACCGCAGCAGGATGCTCTGGAAATGTTTCTGGCAGCAGGTGAGAAGCTGGGCGGGAATTACGGCTTCCTCTCGAGCAAGGTGCTTTATACAGACGGCAGTCTGTGCTTTACAAATATCCAGCGTTATCCGATGCGCAAGCTTGTCACGGATTTCGACAGCGAACTGGTACCGATAACCTACGGTACCTTTGTTTCCATGTTCTTTAAGCGGGAGATCGTAAAGGAACTCGGTATCCCGATAAAGGAGTTTTTCATCTGGTCCGATGATCTTGAGTACTGCGGGCGCATATCCATTGCCGCAAAATACCCGTGTTATCTCTGCAACCGGTCGGTGGTCTATCACAAAACCAAAGGCAATAACGGCATCAATATTGCCATAGAGGCTCCGGAACGCCTCCCGCGCTTCAAATACATTTACAGAAATGACGTCTATGTTTTCCGCAGACATGGGCTGAAGGGCTGGTGCTTCCTTTTTGTCCGTATGCTGTATCATATCTATAAGATACTGCGCTACAGTGACGGACATAAGCTGGAGAAGATCGGCATGGTCGTAAAGGGAAATATCGACGGCCTTACCTTCAACCCGGAGATCGAATTTCCGTGATACATAACGGGCAGCAGCGGACTATGCCAATGATGAATGCATGCGGTATGCGCTCGGTGAGCGGAATATCCATAAGACCGGTGCCAACACCTATTCAAAACGCAGAACTGCGGCAGAGCGGAAGAATCTGAAGATTTTGAAAGCGCAGACATAAAAGCAGCTTGACATAGCAGCAGACATATATTATATTGAAAACAACATTTGAACAATTATTCAAATGAACAAACGAGCGAAACAAAAACCAGGCTCAAGCTTAGGATCCGGGTTAAAATCAGGCCCAAGATCATTATTACAATTAGTTACGAAGGGGAAGAACTCATGAAAAAGACCTACAAGATCGATGTTGACTGCGCTAATTGCGCTAACCTTATGGAAGAGGCTATCAGAAAGACTCCGGGTATCAAGGAGGCCACAGTTAACTTTATGGCGCTCAAGGTAGTAGTCGAGTTTGAAGAGGGCACTGATGCGGCAGCTGTTATGCAGGATGCGCTTAAGAGAGTCAAGGACGTTGAGGACGAGATGGAGATCTTCCTTTGATAAATTTGTGCTGTTGACTGTGATTGTCATGTCCGGCGCACATGAAATGTGAACTCATCCTGATATTTCCCCTCCTTAAGCATTTGCATACAGGAGGGGCATTTTAGTCCGGGGCAGCCGCATTTGCAGAAATGAAAACCGCACGCAGGGCACCGCGCAAAGCGTATTGCCTTTAGTTTATGGTGAGATTATGAATAAGAAACAGAAAAATGTTTTATACAGGATCATTGCATCCATCATCATGCTTATTATCGTCATGCTGCTTCCGGTGGACGGCATTTTAAGGCTGCTGCTCTTCATGGTGCCGTATCTGACCATCGGGCATGATGTCCTGAAGAAGGCCTGGAAGGGCATAAAGAAGCGCCAGCCGTTTGACGAGCATTTCCTTATGGGAGTTGCTACGATCGGCGCCATCGTGCTTGGTGAGTATGTCGAGGGCGCGGCGGTTATGCTGTTCTATCAGATAGGCGAGCTTTTCCAGAGCATTGCGGTCGGAAAGAGCAGGCAGAATATCACCGAACTTATGGATATCCGTCCGGATCATGCAAATGTTGAAAATGCCGATGGCTCCCTGACTGAGACGGACCCGGATGAGGTAGAGGTCGGCACAGTCATAGTAGTGAGACCGGGCGAGAAGGTGCCGATAGACGGCATTGTCATAGAAGGAAGCTCGTCGCTTGATACTGCGGCGCTCACAGGCGAGAGCGTGCCGAGGAGCGTGCATGAGGGTGAGGACATAACCAGCGGCTGCATCAATATCAGTGGCCTGCTTAAGGTGCGTACTACTAAGGAATTCGGCGAGTCGACTGTGTCAAAGATACTTGATATGGTTGAAAATGCCAGCTCGCGCAAGTCGCGTCCTGAGAATTTCATCTCGAAGTTCGCAAAGGTCTATACTCCTGCCGTATGCTACAGCGCCGTGGCGCTGGCTCTGATACCTCCGGTCATCAGCATTGCCATATTACATATCCCGGCGAACTGGGGGAACTGGATATACAGGGCTCTTACATTTCTTGTCATAAGCTGCCCGTGCGCGGTTGTAGTCAGCATACCGCTGAGCTTCTTTGCGGGTATCGGCGGAGCGAGCAATGCAGGTGTGCTTGTCAAGGGCTCCAACTATCTGGAGAGCCTTTCGAAGGTGAAGTATGTGGTTTTTGATAAGACCGGCACTATAACTAAGGGCGTGTTCGAGGTGACGGAGATCAAGGCAGCTGAGGGTCAGAATGATGACTGCGGAAAATACGAGGCCGGTAATCTGATGCCGGGAAATTATCAACCGGAAAACCATGAGACCGAAAATTACGCAAAAGATCAGAGGCTTCCTGAGCCGTCCGCTCCGGCCGAGCAGTTCAGTAACTTCGAAGGATCTATAAGCGCTACCGGGCAGAGGCTTCTTGAGTTGTCTGCACTTGCCGAGAGTTTCTCAAGCCACCCGATAGCCCAGAGTATACTTAAGGCTTATGCCGGTGAGGTTGATAAGACCAGGGTCGGAAGCGTTGAGGAGATTTCCGGAAAGGGACTGCACGCTGTAATTGACGGGCATGATGTTTACTGTGGAAATGCTGCGCTTATGGATGAACTTGGAGTCAGCTATGAGAGCTGCGGAAAGCCGGGTACTATCGTGTATACGGCTGAGGATGGGCATTATCTCGGCTATCTGCTTATCTCGGATATAGTTAAGGAGACTTCGGCAGCTGCCATAGC
>R11__coassemble_1861_pt1 | contig 11223 bp, 7 predicted proteins | sample R11__metabat2_high_PE_001 | metagenome-assembled genome bin R11 | reverse complement strand
AGCTATGTTGATGCTGCGCATGCGGCAGGAGTGAAGGTCTGGGCCGTTGTCGATAATTTCAATAACGAAGGAAGCAGGGATTTCAGTACCGGACAGTATTTTTCGCTGAGCTCGAACAGGAGATCGTTTACGGAAAGGCTGCTTGAGGACGCGGAGAAGTATGGCTATGATGGCTTTAATCTTGACTTTGAGGGGATATCAGCCGATGCCGGAGAGGCGTTCGTAGAGTTTGTGCGCGAGCTCTCGGTGTTCTGCCGTGAAAAAGGGCTTACGCTTTCCGTGGATAATTATGTGCCATATTCGTACAATGATTTTTATGATATTGAGGAGCAGGGAGTTTACGCCGATTATGTGGTAATCATGGGCTATGATGAGCACACGGCGGATTCTGCAGAGGCCGGCTCATCGGCTTCCATTGGCTACACGGATTACGGTATAAAAAAGACTCTTGAAATGGTTCCGGCCGAAAGAGTCATCAATGGTATTCCTTTCTTTACAAGGCTTTGGGAGCTTGAGGAAAGAACCGGGGAAAATTCTGAAAAGAATGCTGCAGAAAACACGGGAGCGGATTCTGAAGCGAGTTCGGAAGTAAATGCTGCAGAGAAGGCCGAAATGGCAAACGAAGCGGGCGGAACTGCCGGTAATGCAGGTACTTCCGTGTCTGATAATGATGCGGGCGGCAGTGTACCGGCACTCAGCATAGTTTCAAGTCGGGCCATGGGCATGAATGAGGCACTGAAATATGCTGCAGCCGAGGGCTTTGATATAGCCTGGGATGAGGAAACAGGCCAGAACATCGGCACAAAACGCGACGGCGAGCACATTTTCATGATATGGCTTGAGGATGAGAAGTCAGTGGAAGAGAAAATGGAGCTTATAAGGGATGCCGGGCTTGGAGGCACAGCCTGCTGGAGGCTCGGACTTGAACCTGGGTCCGTCTGGGACAGCATTCATTTTTGAGTTACGGATTTGACTTCAGAAAGCGGAAAATTGCTATGGAAGATAAAATGAACAGCGCAGATGACAAAATCAGGCAGCCGGAGGTCTCCGATGTGAAGGTACGTCAGACGGAGATTCCGGGAAAGCGCGCGGCCGGGAAGGAAAGCAAAAACGAGAAATCCCGTCAGGCGGGGATTTCGGGAAAGCGAGCAGCTAAGAACGGAACCAAAAAGGAGACCAAAAAGGAAAGGAACGCAAGGGTCGGGAGGATCCTTGAACTTCTGGACGGGGAATACGGGCTTGAGTTAAGGTGCGCTCTTATACATGAAACGGGCTGGCAGCTGCTTTTCTCAACTATACTCAGTGCGCAGTGTACCGATAAAAGGGTAAACATAGTTACTGAGACGCTGTACAGAAAATATCCTTCCATAGAAGCCTTTGCCAATGCTGATTTTGACGAGCTGAAGGAGGACATTCGCTCCATAGGCTTTTATCAGGCCAAGGCGCGCAATCTTATAAAATGCGCTAATCAGCTCATGTATGAATTCGGCGGCGAGGTGCCTTCTGAGATCGAAGAGCTTACAAAGCTTGCGGGTGTAGGACGCAAAACTGCCAATGTTATCCGCGGAAACATTTACAATATCCCAAGTATAGTTGTAGATACGCATGTAAAGCGCATTTCAAGGCTTCTGGGGCTGACGGATACGGACGATCCGGAAAAGGCTGAGTATGAACTGATGGAGATACTGCCGGAGGATCACTGGATACTGTGGAATATCGATATTATTACATTGGGGCGGAACATATGCGTCGCGGGCAGACCGAGATGCAGCGAGTGCTTCCTTAAAGAAGAATGTCCGCATTACAATGAAAGGATACAGAAGCTTTAAGCAGGGCAGCCCACAGTACAAGGACCTGGAATTTAAAAAAGTATTTTTGTTATGAATTCATAAAAGGTATGGGGCAGCGCCTGTATGGAGCCGGTACGGACTTTATTTGTACTTGCTACATTTTCGAAAACTTAGTATAATACTATATCGCGTTTTAATTAATTCAACCCGGCAGGGTTCGGGCTATGACAAAGCTCAGAGTGGAAGGCTAACCGGCAGTTGCTGATTTAATTCAAGTATTCTGAACGCTTTGATCATTTACAGGAAATTACGGAGAAAAACAGCATGTTGAATATGCATGATAAGAATTCGAAAACAAGACAGATCATTTCTGCAGTTATTGTTATAATACTGGTCGTTGCCATGGTGCTTCCTATGGCAGTTGCGCATATCCACTGATACGGGCGATTCCGTTAAGAAACGGGACATTTCATGGATATAGTGGTTTCCGGCTATGCCGGATTTGACGGAAGCAGATCAATTTATCAGGATAAGGTTTACAGAGAAAGGCTCCTTTTGCATTACAATAAGAGCTTTTTTTCTGTATTTTCAGATACGGATGATAAGGTTGCCGATGGTACTGCGGAGAGCAGGATAGACGGGAACGTGGGAATATCAGATGGCGCTGCCGATAGGACTGCAGAGAGCAGGATAAATCGGTATGCGGGAATATCAGATGGCGCTGCCGGAGATGCTGCAGAGGGCGTGAGAAGCGTAATGCAGGATGGGGCAGGCGCTGAAGCTGATAAGCATGCTGCAGCCCGCAGGGAGTTTGACGGGCTTCTTCTTAAAAATAAGGAGCTTGGGTTGGCGGTCACTGCCGATGATGGCGGCGTGCTTGCGGCTCTCTGGCATACGCTCAAGGGAAACTATGCAGCCGATGGCAGAAAATACGGCGCGGAATACTCCCTAAGAGCAATACCGGTGCTGCAGCAGACCATTGAGATATGCGAGACCTTTGGCTTAGACCCGTACAGGCTCAGTTCGGCTTCTTGCGCAGTATGGCTTACTGAGGATGCCGTACGGCTTAAAAAGCTTGCCGCTGCCGCGGGACTGCCCGCCGAGGTGATAGGATTCACCAAGGAGGGCGCAGCCATTATCAGAACAGACAAAGAAGAACCGGCATTTTTAAGGAGACCGGAGCCTGACGAACTGTACAGACTGTTTCCGACCGGAACATTTTCAGAAAATATATAAGAGACCGGGATAAATTATTGAAGGGGATCCGGAGAGGACGTTCGCGGAAAACTCCGGGACGGAATTTTGCAGGAGAGTTCCGGGATAAATTTCAGATAAAATTCAGAGAGAACAGAAAATGAAGAATGAGATGAATTTAAGAGAACAGATACTTAATGTTATAGAAAAGGATGCCAGGATCCTTACATCGGATCTTGCGGACATTGTAGGAGTTGATGAGCAGACTGTCGCAGCTGAGATCGAGAAGATGGAAGATGAGCAGATAATCTGTGGTTACAATACATTGGTCAACTGGGAAAAATTCGGTGAGGAGAAGGCCAACGCGCTGATCGAGGTTAAGGTTACCCCGCAGAGAGGCGTCGGATTTGACCAGATCGCTGAGCGCATCTGGCAGTACCCTGAGGTCACCAGCGTTTTCCTCATAAGCGGAAGCTTTGATTTTGCGGTATTTATCGAGGGAAAGAGTATGCGTGAGGTTGCGCGCTTCGTTACCGAAAAGCTTTCGACCATCGACGGAATCTTAAGCACAGCGACCCAGTTCATGCTGAAGAGCTACAAGGACAAAGGCTTCGTCATTGAAAATCCGAGAAGAGATGAGAGGATCGAGCTGTCATGAGGGATCCTTTAAATAGCTTTATAGAAAATATTCCGCCTTCGGGCATCAGGAAATTCTTTGATATCGTTGCGGAGATGAATGATCCGGATGTGGTTTCTCTCGGCGTGGGCGAGCCTGATTTTGATACGCCGTGGCATGTGCGTGAGGAAGGCATATACTCCCTTACACGTGGTAAGACCTTCTACACCGGAAATGCGGGACTTAAGGAGCTGAGGCTCGGCATTGCCCGCTTTATGAAGGATCGTTACGGTCTTGATTACGATGGACTTAAGGAGCTTTTTGTCACAGTCGGAGGCTCTGAGGCTATAGACTGCACCTTCCGTGCCATGCTTGACCCGGGGGATGAGGTCATCATTCCGGAGCCCTGTTTTGTTTCCTATAAGCCGTGCGCTATCCTTGCGGGAGCGAAGCCTGTGGTCATAGATCTTAAGGCTGAGCATGATTTCCGCCTGACACCGGAAGAACTTGAGGCTGCAATCACAGAGAAGACCAAGCTGCTGTTCATATCCTATCCTAACAATCCGACCGGAGCGGTCATGGAGAAGGAGGATCTGGAGAAGATAGCCGAGGTAGTGAAAAAGCATGACATATTCGTGCTTTCGGATGAAATATATTCGGAGCTTAATTATACCGGTAAGCCGCATGTAAGTATTGCGTCACTGCCGGGCATGAAGGAACGTACGATAGTCGTTAACGGATTTTCAAAGGCCTTTGCCATGACCGGCTGGAGGCTTGGCTACGTGGCAGGTCCGGAGAGAGTCATTAAGCAGATGCTTAAGGTACATCAGTTTGCCATAATGTGCGCGCCGACTACGGCTCAGTACGCAGCCATCGAAGCTATCAATAACGGTCTTGAGGATATTGAGACCATGCGCAGGGAGTATGACAAGCGCCGCAGGTTCCTGCTTGGACGTTTTGCGGATATGGGGCTTCCTTGCTTTGAGGCCAAGGGGGCATTTTACCTGTTCCCGTGCATTAAGAAGTTTGGCATGAGTTCGGATGAGTTTGCTAACCGCATACTTAAGGAGCAGAAGCTCGCAGTGGTTCCGGGCGGAGCTTTCGGAACCTCAGGCGAAGGATACCTGCGTATATCCTACGCGTATTCGCTGCGCGACTTAAAACGCGCCTGCGACAGAATCGAAAAATTCATTTCCTCGCTGTGAGAGTGAGAATCCCGGTCAGAGCGGAAATCCCGGTCAGGGCGGAAATTCCGGTCAGAGCGGAAATTCCGGTCAGAGTGAGAATCTCGGTCTGACGGAAATTCTCATACAGGGGAGAAAGCGCTGCGAAAGACATAAGAAATATGGCAGAAAATGCGATAGAAGTTAAAAACGTTACAAAGATATACAGACTGTACGATAAGCCGGCCGACCGCCTGAAGGAAAGTCTGTCACCGGGGCACAAAAGCTATCACAAGGACTTTTATGCCCTCAATGACGTATCCTTCGATGTGAAAAAAGGTGAGTCCGTGGGCATAATCGGCACCAACGGCTCCGGAAAGTCCACGATGCTTAAGATAATCACCGGAGTGCTGAAGGAAAGCTCAGGCAGTGTGAAGGTAAACGGAACAGTGTCAGCGCTTCTCGAGCTTGGCGCCGGCTTCAATTCGGACTATACAGGTATCGAGAATGTCTATATGAACGGCACCATGATGGGCTTCTCGAAAAAGGAAATGGACGAGAAGCTGCCGTCGATACTGGAGTTTGCGGATATCGGAGATTTCGTATACCAGCCGGTAAAGTCGTATTCCTCAGGTATGTTCGTCAGACTTGCGTTTGCACTGGCGATAAATGTCGATCCCGAGATACTCGTTGTTGACGAGGCGCTTTCCGTCGGAGATGTCTTCTTCCAGGCAAAATGCTACCACCGTATGGAGGAACTTCAGAAAAAAGGAACTACCATACTTATGGTCACCCATGACATGGGATCGGTGCTCAAATATTGCAGCCGCGTAGTGCTGATAAACCGCGGAGTAAAGGTCTTTGAAGGAAAGCCAGGGGAAACCGTGGATCTCTACAAGAAGATCCTTGCCGGACAGTACGGACAGCTAGAGGAAATGCTGAACGAGAAGAAATCCGGAGAGCCGGGGACTTCAGCCGACGGCAAAGCTTCAGCGGGAACTGAAAATGCTTATGCCTCAGGACATATACTCGAGGCGCAGGGCGCTTCCGGCACAGAAGGACTCATGAGAAATGAGATGACCATCAACCCGAACGTCAACGAATACGGAAACGGACGGGCAGAGATATATGACTTCGGCATCATCGATGCCAAGGGGAAACTGACAAATCTGGTGCTTAAGGGTGAAAGCTTTACCATAAGGGAACGCATCAGATTTAACGGAGAGATAAAGTCACCGATATTTACCTATACGATAAGAGACAAAAAAGGGACTGATCTCAGCGGCACCAACACCATGTTTGAGGGCGTTGATACCGGCACAGTCAGGGCCGGAGACAGCTATGAGTGTGAATTCACCCAGCGCATGCAGCTGCAGGGCGGAGAGTATCTTATCTCCATGAGCTGCACAGGCTTTGAGGAAGGAGAGCATACAGTCTACCACAGGCTGTACGATCTGCTGAGTCTGACTGTGATCTCCAACAAGAATACCGTAGGCGTATACGATATGGAGTCGCAGGTGACCGTCAGAAAGTCCTGACGGGATATGAGATAGGTATGAGATAGATATGAGAAACTGCGGCTATTCAGCAGCAGGCGTAAGGAACATTTGCAGTTTTCAGGGTAACAGTTAATAATGAGAAACATAAGCTACGATCTAATTGAAAAATACCGCCAGTACCGGGAAAAGCAGGAGGCTTCCGGCGCCGGTAAGGCCTCAAAGGAAGCCGGAGCCGATCAGGTTGAGGGGAACGGCAGAGTCGGTGAGACAGAGACAGCTGCGGCTCCGGACGAAAACGGCGCGGCAGAGTCTTCCGGAGATATCTCCGCGTCGATCCTCAGAGAGATGGCAGGAGCGGAAAAAACGGAAAGTGAGTATTACTATGCCCTGAGCCCTGCGCGTCAGGGTCTTTTTGAATGGCTTCCTATCGACAGAAATACAGAAGTACTCGAGATAGGCGCAGCCTACGGAGCATTTGCAGGACTCGCTGACAGAGCGGCCCGCTTCGATATCAAGGACAGCCTCGACGAAAATCTTGAACTTATAAAATTCAGATACCCGGAGAAGCTGAGGAGCGCGGGCGGAAATATAGAGCTTATAAAGAGTGTGGCAGTAAGGCGCTACGACCTTATCCTTCTTCCGATGATGAACACGAAGCTTCCGTCTGCCTACAAGGGAAGTCTTTCAGACTACATTAAGGATATCTGTAAAAATCTGAAAAACGGCGGAAAGCTCGCGCTTGCCTTTGACAATGAAGACGCGCTTAAATTTTCAGCGGGAGCCGATCCGGATCCTGACAGCTTTTACGGGAACTTCGGACTTATTGAGACACTGCGCAGGACACTGCCGTTCAGTTCATATAAAACCTACTATCCGATACCGGATGCGGACTTCCCGGCCAATATCTTCAGTGAGGAAAGGCTGCCGGAGGCCGGAGATTTCAAGGATGTGTCGGAAAGCTTTACGAGTCCGAGATTTGTGCTCTGCAACGAGGAAAAGGTGTACGGTACTCTGGCTGAGGCCGGAGCGTTCAGGCAGTTCGCGCCTTCCTACATGATCATATTTACAGGCTATGATAAGGACAGAGCTGCAGCAGGAGCTGAAAATGCGGCTGCGGTAAGCGGCGGACCTTCCACACAGTACATACGTTATAATTCGGCGAGAAGCGCTGAGTTTGCGCTCCGTACCGAGATATACTTAAAGGACGGAGTAAGACGTGTGCGGAAAACAGCGCTTTCGAAGGCTTCCGACGCGCATGCGGCATCATTTGAAAAGAAATATAAGATACTGCTTGACGAGAATAATTCAAGGATAAATGTGCTTGAGCCGCATATCGGTACGGATGCGGCCGGAAGATGCTATGCGGAGTTCGACTATATCGAGGGCAGAGACTTGGGACGGCTGCTCGCGGACAGGATAAGCGACGGAAGGATCCCGCAGCAGGAGATGAAAAACGCTCTGGAACTTGTGCTCGGCATAGGAGAGAGGGCCTGTCACAATATTGATTCGCTGCTTGAAAACATACTGGTAAGCGGCGGCAGATATTACCTTACCGATTATGAATGGGTATTTGAAAATGAGCTGGACCGCGAATATCTGAAGTACAGGATACTTTATTATTTCTACGAAGCATTTAAAGGAAGGCTTTACGCTTACGGAACTGCCAATGCTTTTCTTAAGGAATACGGCATTGAGGGCGAACTGCTCGAGGAGTGCGAAGTAAAGGAAGCCTCCTTCCAGGAGTTCGTGCACGGAAACGGTATTTCCGAAATCAGAAACAGCTTCCGCAAATCATCCAGGACGGCGGACGAGATAACCACGATCAGTTCAAGGCTTGAGGAATTCACAGAGTGGAATCTGAGGCTTCAGGACGAGGTCGAGGAGCATAAGACCATGCTCAAAAAGGAGCGCGAGGTCGAGAGGCTCAGCCAGAACCATATCAGGAATATAGAAGCAATCAATAAGGTGCAGAAGGCAGAGCTTGAGAGCGCGCAGACCGAGCTTGAGTATCTCAGAAAGCACCAGAGCGTACTGAGCAGGATCGTCAGAAAGCTCATAGCGGCGATAGACAAGGCTGCGCCGCAGGGCTCAAAGAAGCGCAAGCTGCTTCATTACGCCAAAAATACGGTTAAGCATCCTGTAAAATACCTTGGCATGTATTTTTCAAAGGAGGGCCGTAAGTTTATCCACGGGGATTTCAGTATCGGCGGTGAATTTGAAGAAGGCGGTATGCTGAAGCTTCCGAAGACTGACAGGCCTATGGTCTCGATCATTATTCCGGCCTACAATCAGGTGAGCTACACCTATGCCTGTGTCAAGTCTATCCTTGAACATACGGATTTTGAACTGACACCGTACGAGATTCTGCTGGCTGATGATGTTTCGACGGATGCAACAAAGGAAATCTCCGAATACATAGACGGACTCATCATTTGCAGAAATGCTGAAAACCAGGGCTTCCTTAAGAACTGCAACCAGGCTGCGGCGAAAGCAACGGGAGATTTTCTGTTCTTCCTTAACAATGATACAAAGGTTACGGACGGATGGCTTGAGTCGCTTGTTACACTTATCGGCTCGGATGACTCGATCGGTATGGTCGGCTCAAAGCTTGTCTATCCGGACGGAAGGCTGCAGGAGGCCGGTGGTATCATATGGTCCGACGGCTCTGGCTGGAATTACGGAAGGCTGCAGGATCCTTCTCTTCCTGAGTTCAACTACGTCAAGGATGTGGATTACATTTCCGGCGCGGCTATCATGATAAGCCGTGCGCTCTGGATGGAGATCGGCGGCTTCGACGAGCGTTTTGCTCCGGCTTACTGTGAGGATTCGGACCTTGCGTTTGAGGTCAGAAAGCACGGTAAGAGAGTGGTCTACCAGCCGAAGTCTGTGGTCGTGCATTTCGAGGGCGTCTCAAACGGAACCGATGTCGAGGGCACAGGCCTTAAGCGTTATCAGAAGATAAACCAGGAGACATTTAAGGAAAAGTGGGCTGAGGAACTTAAGAAGCAGTCCGTCAATACCGGGGATCCGGATCCGTTTGCAGCTCGTGACAGGTCGCAGGGAAAGCCGTGCGTGATGGTGTTTGACCACTACGTGCCTACCTGGGACAAGGATGCCGGCTCAAGGACCACGTACCAGTACCTGAAAATGTTCCTTAAGAAAGGCTTCAACGTCAAATTTGTCGGTGATAATTTCAGGCATGACGAGCCCTATTCGTCGGCTCTCGAGCAGATGGGCATAGAGATACTGCACGGCGCAAAATACCAGGATGGTATCTTTGACTACATTAAGCAGCATAAGTCCTTTATAGATTTCGCCTATCTCAACAGGCCGCATATAGCTGTCAAATACATTGACTGGCTTAAGGAAAATACGGACATCAAATGCATTTACTACGGGCATGATCTGCATTATCTGAGGCTGCAGAGGGAGTACGAGCTCAAGGAGGACATCAGGACCAAGAGGGAGTCTGAGTACTGGAAGGGACTTGAATTTTCAGTCATGCAGAAGGCCGATATGGTCTACTATCCGTCACAGACTGAGATAGATGCGATACATCTCATTCATCCGGAGATACCGGCCAAGGCGATCACTGCATATATGTGGGATGATTTTGAAGGCGCTGCGGCTGATGATGAGACAACTGTAGATGCAGCAGCTGAAAATGCGGCTTCTGCGGATGCAGCAGAGGCAGCGGCTTCCGGGGCTTTTGCTTTGGAAGCAGCAGCTGAAAATGCTGTGGGTGCAGGTGCAGGGGCTGAAAATGCAGCTGCTGAAGGAACACCTCTTTCCACTGACGCATTTATTTCTGCCGCTGCCGGTGCAGGGCGTTCTTCATCTGATGCTGCCGGTGCATCCGGTTATGTTGATAATGCAGCCGGACGTATTACAGGCTCCGGTGTGGGAAATAATGCTGGACGCACTTCAGGACGCACTGCAGCCAGGGATGCGATCGCGGACAGAAACAGAAGACGCTTTGCGCGCGAAAACATTGTCATAGAAAACACCAGAAATCCGGGCATGGGACTCAGGCGGCTCGTGGAGGAGACACCGGAAAAGACACGCGAGGGTATGCTGTTTGTCGGTGGTTTTGCGCATCCGCCGAATGTTGACGGACTGCTCTGGTTTGCCGAAAAGATACTTCCGCTGGTGCGCGAGAAGCTGCCGGAGGCAAGGCTTCTGGTTGCCGGCTCCAATGCAACTGATGAGGTTAAGGAGCTTGGCAAAAAGGACAGACTCACGGATATACTTGGATTTGTATCGGACAACAGACTTCTCGAGCTTTATGAGGAGACAAAGCTTGCCGTGGTTCCTCTCAGATACGGAGCCGGAGTTAAGGGCAAGGTGGTAGAAGCTCTGCACAACAGAGCGGCGATAGTGACAACCTCTGTGGGCGCAGAGGGAATCCCGGGCGCAGCTGAGGCGCTTGTCATAGCAGACGAGGATCCGGCGGATATCGAGGAACGTTCGGAAGCAGTTGAGAGAAGCTTTGCAGATGCGATAATCAGGCTTTATGAGGACGATGCAAAGCTTGAGGAAATGCGCAGGGATTCGTACAGGCTCGCTGAAAAACAGTACAGCCTTGAGTCTGCATGGAAGGTCGTGGCTGAGGATTTCAGTACCGGATCATCGGGAAAAGACTCCTGAAATGGCAGTCATCGGATAAAATGATATGAATGAAAAGGAATTGCTTGAAAGCAGGATAAAGGAGCTTGATAAGGTCTCCTACAGCAGGGACATTTTAAGAGCGACCGGTTTCCTTTCTCTTTCGGAGCAGTCGGTTTTTCACGGACTTTCTCAGGATTTTCTTAACAGAGATAATTTTCTGTGCGGAGGACATGAGGATGCTGACAGGCGCGTCGGCATTTTCATGCCCTCTTATTATTCAAGAGAGGGTGCTGAAGAGGAACTGATCAGCTGCATAAGGGTGAGACCGGTCAATGAGCGCTTCGCCGATGAAC
>R11__coassemble_1842_pt1 | contig 11298 bp, 7 predicted proteins | sample R11__metabat2_high_PE_001 | metagenome-assembled genome bin R11 | reverse complement strand
AATCAACTCTGGTCAAGATGATCGCCGGTATATATAAAATAGATGCCGGAAGTATCGTGCTTGACGGAAAGCCATACAATCCGGCCAATGTTCTGGAGGCCAAGGAAGCGGGAATCAGCATGGTTCATCAGGAACTCAGCATGATGCCGAACAGAACCGTGGCACAGAACATTTTCATAGGATGCGAGCCTGTAAAGGGCGGGATCATAAAGAGCGTAGACACTAAGAAAATGAATGCCGATGCTCAGAAGATGCTGGATGACCTTGGAGTTGATATCAAGGCCACAGAGATGACCAAGAACATAAGTATTGCTCTCCAGCAGATGGTTGAGGTTGCCAAAGCTACTTCTTCGGAAAACACCAAGATACTTATTCTTGATGAGCCTACCTCCAGCCTTACCGCGCCTGAGATCAAGGCATTATTTGAGATCATTCATAAGCTAAGGGATAAGGGCGTAGGTATAATCTACATTTCCCACCGTATGAATGAGCTTTTTGAGATCGGAGACCGTGTAACAGTCATGCGTGACGGCTGCTATGTAGGTACCAAGGTCATCAAGGAGACAAATGTTGATGATGTTATCAGCATGATGATCGGCCGTAAGCTCGGACAGCTCTACAGCAGGAACTTTGTAAAGCCGGGCGAGACACTCCTTGAGACTAAGGATCTTACAGGACTCAGATTCAGAAATGTCAATATTAATGTACACGCAGGAGAGATCGTAGGCGTTGCGGGACTTGTAGGAGCCGGACGTACTGAGGTCGCAAAGGCTATCTTCGGATATGATCCGATAGAGGGCGGCGAGGCTTATATCCTCGGAAAAAAGGTAGAGCCGAAGGGACATTCTCCGAAAAAGGCAATCGCCATGGGACTTTCATTCCTTTCAGAGGACAGAAAGACAGAAGGACTCTTCCTTGATTTCTCCATATCAAACAATGTAGTGACTGTCATGCTTAAGGAGGTATTCCCGGGCGGACTTCTGAATATGGAAAAGCAGAAGAAGGTCGCTCAGGAGTATGTAGACAAGCTTAAGGTAGCTACTACAGACACGGAAAAAACAGTAGGAAGTCTTTCAGGCGGAAACCAGCAGAAGGTGGCGCTTGCAAAGTGGCTCCTCACAAAGACCAACATTTTCATATTCGACGAGCCGACAAGAGGTATCGATGTAGGCGCAAAGGCCGAGATCTATTCGATCATGGACGAGCTTGTCGGACAGGGAGCGGGAATACTCATGATATCCTCAGAGATGAATGAGGTTATCGGTGTATCGGACAGGATCTATACGATGCACGACGGTGAAATAACCGCCGAGCTCATCAGAGGAAAGGACGCATTCACCGAGGACAATATTCTTGCAAAGATGCTTGGAAGGAAGGAGGAGAATAATGGATAAGGTCAAAAAGCTTGTAAAAAGCATACCGGGATCCACCTGGGCCGGCATAGCCATTGTCATCTTCTTTACCATAGCTATCCCGGGATATCTCGGAAAGATAAATGTACTTAATATACTTAAGAGTACAACAGCGCTGCTGGTGACCTCCATAGGCATGACCATGGCGATCCTTACAGGACAGATCGACATGTCAGTCGGAGGAATAGTTACCATAGCCGCAACAGTAGCCGGACTGTACCTGCATTCGGTAGCACAGGTCACAGCTGCAAATGCGGTCATTGCCGTACTGATCGCCTGCCTTATAGGCCTTCTGTTCGGACTTTTCAACGGATACATGATCGGCATCAGGAATTACAATTTCTGGCTGATCACCTTCGGAAGCAGAGGAATCGCCTTCGGACTTGCAAAGGGTATAACAGGCGGAAATGTTGTCAGCGGCTTTGATAAAGTGTTTACAAACATAAGCAACTACAAGGTCGGCGGCATAAGCCTCTGCATCATATGGGCAGTACTTATAAGCCTTATCGCACTGTATGTAATGTACAGGACCAGGTTCGGACTTCATATTTATGCAGTAGGAGATTCCGAGACCTGCGCGGCCAACTCGGGAATCAATGTACGCCACGTAAGATTCTGGGTATATACGATCGCCGGACTCTGCTGCGGACTTGCAGCTGTACTTCTTCTCGCAAGAACCAACTCAGCAGGCGCAACAGTCGGAGACGGATATGAATTCAATGCCATCGCGGCCGTAGTTATCGGCGGAACTGCTATGGACGGCGGCAAGGGCGGATTTAAAGGAACTATCTTCGGAGCAGTATTTATCTGCGCTATGAAGAACGGTCTCCAGCTTATAGGACTCAGCAACTACTGGCAGCAGGTCCTGCTCGGAGTCGTTATCCTCATCATTATTCTTTATGATGTGATCAACCAGAAGGTAAGAGCAAAGAAGAGTCTGAGGAGGGTTTACAATGACTGAGAAAATAAACATTAAAAACCTTCTTATAGAAGGCTCAAGAGTAGTCGTTCTTATACTGCTGTTCCTCATCTTTACGATCTTCACGAAGAACTTCTTCGGAATCGGCAACACTACCAATGTCGTCAATCTGCTTCTGCAGCAGGCGCCGTTCATGATCATGATCGCGCTTGGACAGACAATGGTTATGATACTTGGAGGAATCGACCTTTCGGTCGGCGCCAACATATCACTTTCATCCTTTATCTGCGCGATGATCATCCAGGCTAACGGATCATCGGTCCTCGGCATCGGAGGTTCACTTATTACAGGCATATGCATCGGAGTCATCAACGGACTGCTTGTTTCAAAGATCGGTCTGCCGCCTTTCGTAGCGACCTATTCAATGGACTGGATAGTAAAAGGTGTTGCGCTTGTAGTATCAAAGGGCGGACAGATAACCGGATTTGATAATTACAGAGCGTTATTTAACTCCTTCAGGGGAACATATCTTATCATAGCGCTCGTGCTTATTGTCGTCATGATATTTATCTTCAATAAGACGACATACGGACGCAAGATATATTCCGTAGGCTGCAACCCGGCAGCTGCAAAGCTTTCCGGTATTAATGAATCAGCCGTGACCATCAGCGTCTACGCTCTTGCCGGACTTGTAGCGGCTATAACAGGACTTATGTATATAGCAAACCTGGGCGCTGCAGAGCCAACGCTCGGAGGCAATTTCACAATGCAGTCCATGGCAGCAGCCATGATCGGAGGCGCTTCTTTTGCAGGCGCAAGGAGTAAGATCTCACATGCTCTTGTCGGAGGACTTATCCTTGTAGTACTTACAAACGGTATGATCCATATCGGAGTACCTGGAGTATGGCAGGATGTTGCGCAGGGTATAGTCATTGTCGCAGCAGTTATCATGGAGAGAGTACTTGAGAAGCTCAGAGCCGCTGGCTGATCAGCCCGGTGAAAGGCTTGCGCTGCAGCTTTTCAGCAATCAGTAATCAGACTTATTTATTGTTTAACTGTTTAGAAGCTATTTCATATTATATGTATTACGCACAGGAGATGCGTTTACAATATGGGGCTTCCGGAAAAGGAAGCTCCGCAAAAATGACCAGGGAGGTATTACAAATGAGAAAAACAACAAAAGTCGTTTCTGCAGTTCTTGCAGCAGCTATGATCTTCAGCCTTAGCGCATGCTCATCAGGCTCAAGCACAGCTTCAACAACAGCCGCAGCAACAACAGCTGCAGCTACAGAAGCAGCAACAACAGCCGCAGCTACAGAGGTCGCAACAGAGGCTGCAGCTACAGAAGCAGCTACAGAGGCCGCAAAGGAAGAAGCTCCGGCAGCTGAAGCTCAGGAGGGCAAGCCTGCTCCTACATCTGAGAACTGGCTTAAGGGCAAGAAGGTAGATGTGCTTCTTAAGAGCTACACCCATATGTTCTGGGTTGAGGCAGCCAATGAGGCTAAGCAGTTAGGCGAAGAGTACGGATGCGATGTTGAGATCCTTGCGCCTACAGTAGCAAACAGCAATGAGGAACAGATCGAGCTTATCGAGAGATCACTTATCACTCCTCCTGACATCTACATCATCGTTCCTGCAGATTCAGCAGGTATCGCTCCGGCAATCCAGGAGATCAATGATGCAGGTATCCCGATCGTCAATGTAAATACAAAGATCAGCGATGAGTCAGTTCTTTACGATGCATTCGTAAGCTGCAACCAGTATGATCTTGGATATGACACAGTAAGCAAGGGAATCGAGCTTATCGGTGAAGAAGGAAAGGCTGTTATCATCAATGGTAAGCCGGGCGCACAGACCTACGCTATGCGTACAGAAGGCGCTTATGCAGCATTTGCAGATCATGCAGGCTGGGAAGTTCTTGATGAGCAGATCGCCAATGCAGACAGAAGCGAAGCTATGAACACAATGCAGACCCTTCTTACAAAGTATGACAACATCACAATGGTATACGCTGAGGACGGCGAGATGTCACTTGGATGCGCTGAGGCTATCAAGCAGGCCGGCAAGACAGATGATATCAAGATCATCGGTGAGAACTCTTCAGTAGAGATCTGCCAGGCTATCAAGGACGGAAACCTCTTCATGATGTATGATGATGCTGCATGGGCTCAGACAAAGATGGGCTTCGAGGTTGCAAACCTCATCATGGGCGGCCAGACTGTTGAAAAGACATACTATTCAGACATCCAGCTTATCACTTCTGACAATGTTGATGAGTACGCAAAGCGTTACGAGACCAACTAATGTGTGATAAACGCATAGCTGCTGAGACCTGCAATGTAATTGCATCATATTAAATTTCCTAAAATAAAAAGGGGGGACAAAGAGCCCCCCTCTTTCCCCCAAAAAAGTCACCACTGACTTCGATTTAATATACTGTTATAATCAGGATATAAAATAAAAATGATTGATTGCATTTAAACAGGAGAAAACTATGGACTTGAATCTTAAACCCAGATCAGAATGCACCTACGACGCGGTTTCTCTCGGAGAGATAATGCTCAGACTGGACCCGGGCGAGGGACGCATCCGCACCGCAAGATCATTTCGCGCATGGGAAGGCGGCGGAGAGTACAATGTAGTACGCGGACTCAGACGATGCTTTGGTTTAAAGACAGGTGTTATCACCGCCTTTGCTGACAATGAAGTCGGAAAGCTTATGGAGGACTTCATACTTCAGGGAGGAGTGGCGACGGACCTGATCAAGTGGTTCCCTACAGACGGCATCGGACGGGTATGCAGAAACGGACTTAACTTCACGGAGCGCGGCTTTGGCATCAGAGGAGCGCTCGGCTGTTCAGACCGCGCAAACACAGCCATTTCCAAGGCAAAGCCGGAGGATTTCGATTTCGACTATATCTTCGGAGAGCTCGGAGTAAGATGGCTGCATACCGGAGGTATATACGCAGCTCTCTCAGAGCAGTCCTGCGAAACGATCCTCGCCGGCATCAAAACAGCCAAAAAGTACGGAACGATAGTCTCCTACGATCTTAACTACAGACCATCCATGTGGAGCGCAATCGGCGGAAAGGCCAAGGCCCAGGAGGTCAATAAGGAAATCGCAAAGTATGTCGATGTTATGATCGGAAATGAAGAAGACTTTACAGCATGTCTGGGATTTGAAATAGAGGGAAATGATGAAAATCTGAAGACCCTCAATCTGGACGGCTATAAAAAAATGATAAATAAAGCGGCTGAGACCTATCCTAACTTTAAGGCAGTCGCAACCACGCTCCGCCAGGTAAAGACAGCTTCCATCAACGACTGGAGCGCGATCTGCTGGGCAGGCGGGGAAATCTATAAAGCAAAGGATTACAAGGATCTTGAGATAATGGACCGCGTAGGCGGCGGAGATTCATTTGCATCGGGACTTATATACGGACTGATGGAAACAGGTGATCCGGCTCTGGCAGTTGAATACGGAGCAGCGCACGGAGCACTGGCCATGACAACTCCGGGCGACACGACCATGGCAAGCAAAAAGGAAGTCGAAGCGCTTATGGGCGGAAGCGGAGCCAGAGTGCAGAGATGATACAGTAAATGCCGTATACCTGATACTGATACATAGTTATTGTAAATGCCGGCCCCCGCGATACGTAATATGATAAATATCAGGTTCCGGAACAGAGTACAGTAAATTAAATACAAGACCCGGCACAGCAGCTGCGGTACCGTGAATTTAAGACCGTTTAAGAAAAAAGAGGCGAATTATGGATAACAAAGAAAAACAGGAAATCACTGAATTTGCCGGCAGAATAAGACTTGAGATCGTAAAAATGATCTCAGGACTCCCTGCAGGGCATCTCGGAGGCGCAATGTCAGCTGCCGACCTTTACGCGCTTCTCTACACAAAGCATCTCAGATACGATCCGAAGAACCCCAAGTGGGAGGACCGTGACTGGGTAGTCCTTTCAAAGGGACACGCAGGTCCTGCGATGTACGCAACGCTTGCACTCAAGGGCTTCTTCCCCATGGAGCAGCTTGCCACCATCAATACACCGCATACGGACCTTCCGAGCCATACCGACAGAAACCACACACCGGGCGTTGACATGACCACAGGCTCCCTCGGACAGGGCGCTTCAACTGCAGCCGGCGTGGCATACGGCATCAAGCTCGATAAGAAGGACAACTACGTATACGTGATCTTCGGAGACGGCGAGTGCCAGGAGGGCCAGATCTGGGAGATGGCCATGTTCGCAAAGACCAAGCACCTGGACAACCTCATAGCCTTCGTAGACTTCAACAAACTCCAGATAGACGGACGCACTGACTGTGACGACGTGTGCAACATGACTGACCTTCCTGAGATGTGGAAGGGCTTCGGCTGGTACGTACAGAGAGTAAACGGCCACGATGTCGAGGCGCTTGACGCAGCGATCTGCAGCGCAAAGGCAAACAAGGGAACCCCGAGCGTCATCATCATGGATACTGTAAAGGGCAAGGGCTGGAGCAAGGCCGAGAACCAGGTAGGCAGCCATTCAAGAGGACTCACAGCCGAGGAACTCGCAGAAGCAACAGCCGAGATAAAGGCTGCATACGGAATCTAAAGGAGGTAATAAAGATGACAAAGGTTGTATTAGCTCCTTCCATCGGAGAAAAAGACGTTACCGAGATGAGAAAGGCATATGCCTCAACACTCATCGATCTGGCAAAGGAAAATAAGGACATCGTGGTATGCGAAGCTGACCTTGCAGGCGCGATGGGCATGCTCGGATTCAGGAAAGAGTATCCTGAGAGATTCATAGACTGCGGCATACAGGAGCAGAACATGTACGGAGTAGCGTGCGGACTTTCGGTACAGGGAAAGATCCCGTTTGCACACACCTTCGGACCATTCGCATCAAGAAGATCCGCAGACCAGATATTCATGTCGGGCGTTTACAACAAGGCAAACGTCAAGGTCGTAGGATCAGACCCGGGCATCACTGCAGCCTACAACGGCGGAACACATATGCCGTTTGAGGACATGGGCATCATGCGTCTCATGCCTGAGATGACAGTCATAGAGCCGACAGATATCGTCATGCTTAAGAATCTGCTTCCGCAGATGGCAGCGACATACGGTATGATGTACATGAGACTTGTACGTAAGGGCGTCACCAAGGTCTATGACGAGGGCTCGGAGTTTGAGATCGGAAAGTCAGTACAGATAAGAGACGGTAAGGACGTGACCATCATCGCCAGCGGCTACTGCGTATCAGAAGCGCAGAAGGCAGCAGAAATGCTTGCCGCAGAGGGCATCGAGGCGCGCGTTATCGATATGTTCACATGGAAGCCGATCGACGAGGAAGCAATCATCAAAGCAGCCGCAGAGACAGGCTGCATAGTTTCGGCAGAGAACCACAATGTCATCAACGGACTTGGCTCAGCCATCTCGGATGTGCTGGTTAAGAATAAGCCTGTTCCTATGGAGATGATAGGCGCTCAGGATGAGTTCGGCGAGGTCGGACCTGTAAGCTACCTGAGAGAGCGTTTCCACCTCACAGCAGAGGATATAGCCGCAGCAGCTAAAAAGGTTATCGCAAGAAAGTAAATGCTGCAAAATAAGGGGAGAAATCAGCATGTACCGGTTCAGTTTATCTGGACCGGTACTTCTGTCTGTCCAAAGTAAAAGACCGATCCGCTTTGAACTCAAAAACGGAAATAAATTTTTCACTTAAGAGACTAAAATCCGCTTTGACCCGCCAGAAGAGGAAATAAACTTTTCACTTCAGACCTTTTGCAATTCAGAACAGGCGCTTTCAGCATTCAGATATTCAGACAGGGGTCAGACAGACGCTTTTATCAATCAAAAAATCTTCTTGACATTGGCAATCTGCGGCTATATAATAAACAAGCTACAGAATTTTGCAGCAGAAACAACTGCCTCAATAGCTCAGTCGGTTAGAGCATCTGACTGTTAATCAGGGGGTCCGCGGTTCAAGTCCGTGTTGGGGCGTTGTGGCGCCATGGTCAAGCGGTTAAGACACCACCCTTTCACGGTGGTAACACGAGTTCGATTCTCGTTGGCGTCATCAACCCGAAAGTTTCACAGACTTTCGGGTTTTTCATTAAAAATGGAAGCCCTGTGTACATATGCGCATGGATCGTTCATTTTACCGGTCGATTGTGATCTTTTGTGATCCGGCGATGGTATAACATAAATAACATGTTCCCTTAGTTCAACGGATAGAACAGGGACCTCCTAAGTCTCAGATGTGGTTTCGATTACCGCAGGGAACGGCAGGCGCATGAGTTGCAATGACTCATGCGCTTTTTCATTATAAGGATGCATGATGGAAGCTCCTGCAGCTTCGGAAGCTTTGGCGGATCCGGCAGCTCCGGATGCCATTCTTTAAACAGCGAAGACCATGCTTTAAACAACAAAGGTCATTCTTCAAACAATAAACCAGGAGTTCAGGTGATTTAATTATGAGCACAACATATCTCATTACATCCATATTTCTGTGCATCGTCCTGCTGATCATCATACTGAGTATTCGTCAGAGACTGGTCGCAAGCGGTGAAAACCGGACGGTATCCCATGTGCTTGTGGGCATGACTGCTCTCTATGTCATCATGGACTGCACCTGGCTGATGGAATACCTTTCCACTGACGGGTTTGATCTCGGCAGGTTTACAGTAGCGAATCTGCTGTTTTACCTTACCTACATCACCCTTCCGGTGGCCTGGTTTCTGTTTTCTGTGCACTTTCTGAAAAACTTTAAGAACCGTCGGCTGTTCTATACGGTATGCATGCTGCCATGGTTCATAAATCTGATACTTATCGTTCTCACTATGCTGGGTACAGGAGCCCTGTGGACACTGTCAGACAGCGCAGTGTTAACAGAGCGTTATGTCCGTGGACCGATGTTCGGTGTATTCTCCAAACTATGCATGCTCTATTACTTTGTGCCGGTCCTCATGACCGTCTATTATATTGTAAAGGCAGCTGAAAATGCAGAAAGGCGCAGGCTGCTGGATGTCCTGATCTTCTCGGTATGCCCGGCGGCAGCGGTATTTGTATATACCTACATGATCCCATCGGAAGTAGTCATGCCGTTTCAGCCATTCTGCTTCACATTAGGCACTATTTACGCCTATGTTTTCGTGATCAATCAGGCGGAAAAAAAGGAAAGTGAAAGATACCTGTCTGTTATCGACGGCCTTGCTTCCGACTATCAGAATGTCTATGAAGTGAATTTAAGCACCAATTCCCTGACAGTTTACAAATTAAGCGGAAGGATCTCCGGCATGTTTGGTGAATCCTTCCGCAGTATGAATTACATGGATGCAGCCAATTCCTATGTTGATACAGCGGTATTTGCAGAAGATAAGGAGGAGATGCGAAAGCTCTTTGAGCCTGAGTCTGTCAGGAACCTTATGAACGGTGTCAGATCCTTTACCAAGATCTACCGCAACAATGAGGGCAAATACACGGAAATGAAGTGTATCCGCATGGATGAGGATGATGACCATCTTATCATGGGATTTGGCGTAAAGGACGAAGAAATCCGCAGAAATATGGAGAAGGAAAAGCTGCTTGAGCGCGCTTTGCTTGAGGCGGAAAGCGCCAACAAGGCCAAGAGCGCGTTCTTCTTCAATATGTCCCATGACATCCGTACTCCGATGAATGCGATAATCGGTTTTTCCCAGCTTATGCATAAGCATCTGGGAGAACCTGATAAGGAAGAAGAATACCTGGGCAAGATCGAGACCTCGAGCCGGTACCTTCTTGAACTTATCAACAATGTGCTCGAGATGTCCAGGATCGAAAACGGCCGCTTAACGCTGGATGAGAATATCTGGGACGCAAAAGAATTTAATGACACGCTGATTACTGTATTTGAGAACCAGATGGCGCAAAAAGGCATTACGTTTACCCGTACTATCGACGTGGTTCATACTGATGTTTACTGTGACTCGCTGAAGCTGCAGGAGATCTTCCTGAACGTTTTAAGCAATGCTCTGAAATATACTCCGGCCGGCGGCAGCGTGACGATGGATCTTAAGGAACTTCCGCCTGTAGTGCCTGGCTATGCAAGATATCAGACGGTCATTACCGATACCGGCATCGGCATGTCAAAGGAATACCTCCCGCATATCTTTGAGACTTTCTCCAGGGAAAAGACCTCTGCCGAGAGCAAAGTAACAGGCACCGGGCTGGGTATGCCGATCGTAAAGCAGCTGGTCGATCTTATGAACGGAAGCATTGACATAGAGAGCGAGCCCGGCAAGGGAACCAAAGTCACCATATGCCTGGATCACCGCATAGCTGAGGAGTCTGACGGTACATCAGGCGGGAAAATATCCGCTCTGCCCGCCGATCCGTCGGAGTTTGCAAAGGGCAAGCGCATTCTGCTGGCTGAGGATAACGACCTTAATGCAGAGATCGCTGAGGAGCTGCTTGGCGAATACGGCTTTGAGACCGAGAGAGCGGAGGATGGCATTATCTGTGTGGATATGCTGACGAAGCATGAGGCAGGCTATTACGATCTGATCCTCATGGACATCCAGATGCCTAACATGGACGGCTATAAGGCGACTAAGGTGATCCGCGACCTCAAGGACAGTAAGCTGGCTCAGATACCGATACTGGCGATGACTGCCAATGCCTTCGAGGAAGACAGAAAGAATGCGCTGGCAGCCGGCATGAACGGACATATCGCAAAGCCTGTCAATGTTGAGAAACTGATCGAGACGCTGGCCGGGATATTGGGGTGAAGCGCTTGTGAGCGCTTATCGATAAAACCGAAAAGCTTAAGGAATAAAATGAAAAATTATCTGTAAATGGTTTGTTCCATAGGGCTGAAGCGCAGCAGAAACCCAGCCGAGGATATTATCGGGAATAGTGAAAGGGCGGCAGAGACGGCGGCGGTATATGGCAATTTCAGGATACGGCATTGCGAAAACCTCTGCAGATGG
>R11__coassemble_1839_pt1 | contig 11309 bp, 10 predicted proteins | sample R11__metabat2_high_PE_001 | metagenome-assembled genome bin R11 | reverse complement strand
GTACATTTCCGAGGTCTGTCTGTTTTTCTGCCTGGCCGCAGCTCCGATAAGGTTTTTCCGCATCGTTCCCGCTCCGGCGTGGATATAAGTTTCGTCCAGATATATCTCCGTGCTGAAGCCTCCGAGGCGCAGACGCTCGGCAAGAATATTTTCCTCGCAGTACAGAAATACTCCGCTGTCATATCCTCCGACCCTGAGAAACGCTTCTGCATCGACCATCAGGAGCGATCCGTGGACCGCAAACACCTCTGCGCTGCTGCCCTTAAAATGCTCAGGGCTGTAATTTATCTTACTATGAAAAAGCCGCCTCAGCAGGGGCCCGGCATTTATAAGGCAGCCGGATACACTTCTTCTCGGCCAGGCCGAAGCTATGATATCCTCAAAAGCTGCGCGTCCGGTGGACTTTTCGGTGTCATGCACCATAACAGCGCCGGCGCATGCAAGCCTTTTGTTTTTTTCAAAAAGCCCTGCCATCCCCGCAGCAAGCGATTCTGCAAATTCCGAATCCGGATTTGCAATGATCACATGGTCAGCTCCAAGCGTAAGACTCGCGAACCTGACACCGATATTATTGCCGCTTCCGTAGCCGCCGTTTTCAGCGGAAGCTATGAAATAAAAGCGTTTTCCCTTTTCTCCCGCGCCCGTTGATGGGCCTTTGTTTTCCAGGTTTATCTTATCTGTAAAATCCTTAAGTATCTCCGCGCTGCCGTCAGGCGAAGCATTGTCCACGATTATTATATATGAAAGAAGCGCATAATCCTTTATGCGCTGCACTGCGGCAATCGTCCCGTCAGAATCATTATAATTTAAAATAACCGCCGCAAGCTTCATCTTCAGCTTTTCCGTTCAAGAAATCTTTTATAGTAAAGCTCTGATATCAAGAGCCTTATGCCGGGGGCAAAAAATGTCACCATATTCATACAGTGATAAAGGAACATGTAGCCAAGCTTTCCGTACACTGTTCCCTCACCTGCCCACGGTGTGAGTTTAAGATATGCCTCATAAGCCCCCTTATACGGATTAAAGCTTCCGTTTATCCAGGGCCGCTCATCACCTGCAAAATGCACCACCGCCGGATGTCCCTGCGCATTGTTGTAGGCTTTTTCCGTGATGCAGTCCCCATACCACGGAGACATCTTCTTAAGAGCCCTGAAGCTCCAATACTGATAGTTCGTTAGAAAATTATAGCTCTGGTCCGCAATAACTATCCGTCCCTTTAAGGCATAGTTAAGCACATCCTGGTCAGGAAAATGCAGCTCGCCGTTGTGTTCGGACATATACTCCATGCATTTTCCGGCAATGTTCTGCTCTGTATATGCATAACGGTCTATAAGCATGACTCCGGAATTAAAGTATGGTTCAGCTTCGCCAAGTCCAAGCTTATCCCTGGTCTCTCTGTATATCGTAGGTTCAGGGCACACTGCTGCCGCCGCGCCTTTAAGGTCCATACTGTAAAAATCAGCGATCATCCTCAGGACGAGTGTATCTGCGTCCAGATAAAGATACCTGTCCACAGTATCCGGCAGATATTCAGCAGCAAAAAGCCTGGCCATGACCGTGGGGCTGAAGCTTCCTGTGTCAGCTGCCGTTCCGAGTCTGTCACTGAGGATCCTGCTTATATCCGATATATCATAAAAAAACAGTTCCCTGCCGTAATGTGAAACAAATGCTCTCAGCTTTTCCTCATTGGCAGTACTGATTCCGTTTGAAAGTATGTGTATGCATACTCTCTCCGCCACCCTGTTATTTTCCAGCAGCGAGGCAATGGATGCCGACATATACGGAACATAATTATCATCACAGTTATATACTATATGCATCTTTTCATGAAACTGTCCGATCCAGACAGGCCGTCTAGTGACCGCTTAAGCATACCGAAGGCATCCCTTTGGAAGCTTAGCTGCCGGTCTCCCGGCTTAACGCACAGACAGTACAGCTTTTCTGCGCAGCAGACTTCCGGCTCAGCTGTTGTTCTTTTCAACCACAGCGGAGATCCTGTCAACAACCGCTGTGCATATCTCCATCGTTGCAGCCTCAGCCATAACTCTTATGACAGGCTCGGTTCCGGATTCCCTTACAAGTATTCTTCCATCGCCCGCAAGTTCAGCCTCGGCTTTGGTGATCTCGGCCGCCATCTCAGGATCTGCAAGTGCTGCCGCTTTGTCGCTGACGCGTACATTTTTCATGTACTGCGGATACATTACACAGTCCTTCACAAGCTCTGAAGCTGTGCATCCTGCCTTTATAAGCGCTCCCATAAGCTTGAGCGATGTAAGTATGCCATCTCCTGTCGTAGCATATTCCGTAAAAATAATATGTCCGGACTGCTCACCGCCAAGCGTATAGCCATGCTCCTTCATGCATTCGTAAACAAAACGGTCTCCGACCTTGGTCTTTTCATACCTGAAGCCTGCCTTGTCAAAGGCCTTTATAAGACCGATATTGGACATTACAGTCACCACAACGGTATCATCCTTAAGTCCGCCTGCCTCCCTGAGCATACCGGCGCAGGCATACATTATCTTATCACCGTTTATCTCACTGCCATGCTCATCCACAGCCAGGCACCTGTCTGCATCGCCATCATAGGCAAAGCCGATCTCGCTGCCGGTCTCAACAACGAATTTCTTAAGCGCATCCATATGGGTAGAGCCAACGCCTTCGTTGATATTAAGTCCGTCAGGGTCATCAGCCATAATGCTGACCTCTGCGCCGAGCGTGTTAAATATATGCTTTGCATATACAGCAGCAGAACCATTTGCGCAGTCAACAGCTATCCTGTGTCCTGCAAAAGGCTTCATGCCGGCTTCCTCAGCTATACCGAGAAGGAAATCCGCATAAGTTTTTCTCGCCTCATTGTAGCCGATGGTCATGCCTACATTTTCACGGGTTGCATAAGGCAGTTCCCCAAGGCCACCGTCAAAGTATTCCTCTATACGGGCAATGGCTTCATCGTCAAATTTCTCACCGTCACCGTTAATGACCTTAAGTCCGTTATCATAGAAAGGATTGTGGGAAGCGCTTATCATTACAGCGCAGTCAAAGCCCTCACGCCTTGCGATAAAAGCCACAGACGGTGTAGTAGTCACTCCCATAAGGAAGCAGTCTGCCCCGGAAGCGTTTATGCCGGCGGAGAGAGCATTTTCAAACATGTCTGAGCTGAGTCTGGTATCCTTTCCGATAAGGATCCTTACTTTTTCTCCATCATGATGGTTTGCAGCATAATACCAGCCGAGGAATCGTCCGGTTTTGAAAGCGTCCTCCGCTTTAAGCTTAACGTTTGCCTCTCCCCTGAAGCCATCTGTTCCAAAATATTTACCCATTTACAGCCCCCAGCTCAATAAGATATCTATGCAGCGCATCCTGCCATGGCGGAAGCGGCTCAAAGCCATTGTCTGTCACCTTTGAAATATTCATGCGTGAATTATGCGGACGCTTTGCCTTGGCCGGATATTCATCAGAGGAAACCGGCTTGACATTCACGTTCTTTCCTGCCTGTCGGAATATCTCACAGGCAAAATCATACCAGCTGATAATGCCGGCATTTGCCACATGATAAGTTCCGTATTTGTCTGAGCAGATCATGTCTACAGCCAGTCTCGCTATATCCGGAGTATATGTAGGCGTACCTATCTGGTCATTGACTACGGTAAGAGTATCATGATCCTCAGCAAGTCTGAGCATGGTCTTTACAAAATTCTTTCCGTTAATGCCGTACACCCACTGTATACGAAGTATGAAATGCCTGTCCGGAACATACTTGCGCACTGCCACTTCGCCCTCGTATTTCGTAAGCCCGTATGCGTTAAGAGGCTCTGCCTTATCATCAGGCTCCCAGGGTCTTTCTCCCTCACCATTGAAAACATAATCGGTCGAGAAATACATCATGGGTATGCCGAGTTCACCGCAGACCTTTGCGATATTTTCGGTACCGTAAGCATTGACCATGCGGCATTTGTCGATGCAGTCCTCTGCGAGATCTACAGCGGTCCAGGCTGCGCAGTGTATTACTGCGGTCGGCTCTGCTTCTGTAATCACCTTTCTTACCTGCTCCGGATCGGTAATGTCCATCTCATCGATGTCGACACCGAAGCCTTCTATATCTCTGGCTGCAAGGACATTCATGATATCATGGCCAAGCTGTCCCTTTACGCCTGTTACAAAAATCTTCATAAGCTGCACCTTTCCGATATCAGTCAACTCTGTCCTTGTACATTTCTGCAAAATAGTTCTTGTATTCGCCGGAAATGATACGCTTCCACCAGTCTTCATTATCAAGATACCACTTAATGGTCTGGCGTATACCTGTATCAAAGTTGTACTTAGGCTTCCAGCCAAGCTCAGTCTCGATCTTGGTCGGGTCGATAGCGTAACGCTGATCATGGCCCGGGCGGTCCTTTACATACTTGATGAGTTCCTCGCCCTTTCCAACCTCATGAAGGATGGTCTTTACCACCTCAAGATTTGTTCTCTCATTGTGTCCGCCTATATTGTAGATCTCACCCACACGGCCGTTTCTTACAATGAGATCTATAGCCTTGCAGTGATCCTCAACATGCAGCCAGTCACGCACATTTGCGCCGTTGCCGTATACCGGAAGGGCCTCATCGGCTGTAGCGCGGCTTATCATAAGAGGTATAAGCTTCTCCGGGAACTGATACTGTCCATAGTTATTGGAGCAGCGTGAAATAGTTGCCGGAATGCCGAAGGTCCTGTGATAAGCCATAACAAACATATCAGCTGAAGCCTTGGAGGCAGAATAAGGACTGGATGCGTGGAGAGGCGTGGTCTCTGTAAAGAAGAGGTCCGGTCTGTCAAGCGGAAGATCTCCGTATACTTCATCGGTAGATACCTGATGATAGCGCTTTATACCATATTCCTTGCAGGCATCAAGCAGAGTAGTTGTGCCAAGCACATTTGTCCTTACAAACTCCCACGGAGTTTCAACCGATCTGTCCACATGTGACTCAGCTGCAAAATTTATGACAACATCCGGCTTTTCCTCTTCAAAAAGCTTGAATATAAAATCCCTGTCCGCGATATCACCCTTAACAAACTTATAATTAGGCTCCTGATCAACTGACTTGAGATTTTCAAGATTGCCTGCGTATGTAAGCTTGTCCAGGTTGATGATCATATCCTCAGGATAGTTATTGACAAGGTACTGAACCATAACGCTGCCGATAAATCCGGCTCCGCCTGTAACTATTATTTTCATAAAAGCTCCTTTTGATCAAATATATACACTGCAGCAGTCAGGTCTCATTTGTCTGCATACAGTCTGTCTACGTATTTTCCATCGATTACATCCTTAAGGTACTTGCCATACTGGTTTTTCTTAAGGACTTCATAGGATTTCATCACTTCTTCCTCGGAGATCCATCCGTTAAGATAGCCTATCTCCTCCAGGCATGCGATCTTCCTGTGCTGATGCGTCTCAATGGTCTTGACAAAATTGGTAGCATCAACCAGAGACTCATGAGTTCCCGTATCAAGCCAGGTAAAGCCCTGTCCGAGAAGTTCCACCTCAAGTTCTCCGTTTTCGAGATAAATGCGGTTAAGATCGGTTATCTCCAGTTCGCCTCTCTTTGAAGGCTTGAGCGACTTTGCGTAATCGACTACCTTTTCATCGTAGAAATAAAGGCCTGTAACACAGTAGTTTGACTTCGGGTGCTCAGGCTTTTCTTCTATGGAAATTGCCTTTCCTTCCTTATCAAACTCAACGATACCGAATCTCTCCGGATCATCTACATAATAACCGAATACCGTAGCGCCTTTTTCCTTTTCAGCGGCATGTCTCAGTCTCTGCTTAAGGCCGTGTCCGTGGAAAATATTATCTCCGAGAACCATTGCCGCCCTGTCGCCATTGATAAACGGAGCTCCGATAATAAATGCCTGTGCAAGCCCGTCCGGCGATGGCTGTACAGCATAGGAAAGTTCTATGCCGAACTGATGTCCGTCACCCAGAAGGTCCTTGAATCTCGGTGTATCCAGCGGAGTAGATATAATAAGAATGTCGCGTATCCCCGCATTCATCAGCACGGAAAGCGGATAGTATATCATCGGCTTATCATAAATCGGAAGAAGCTGCTTGGATGTAACCTTTGTAAGCGGATACAGTCTGGTTCCGGAGCCCCCGGCAAGTATAATTCCTTTCATGTTTGTCCTCCGTAGAATATTTACACATGTAAATACTGAATGCCCTTTGTCAAAGATATCTTCACTCAGTGCCGCTGCGGCGTGTTTTTGATCCGCTGCATATCAGCATTGATCTTCTGACGGCATAGTTTAACTCATGTATTATAGCACATCAGACTGTTTATTGATACCATTAAAATTCGTGAACTGTGAGTTCTGAGCTGTGATCTGAGCTGTGAGTTGTGCAGAATACCGAAAAGGATGCAGCCGCTTCCGCGGACTGCATCCCCTGCTTATCTGGTATATTATCAGCTTTCCTTTATTGATCCGTCATAGTATGCTTCAAGCAGAAGCTCCAGATCATGGATCTGTTTAAGTATTGCCTTGCCCTCATCTGTATCCTTGATCATGATACGCTTAGGCATCTCTTCCGCAGCTATGATCTCAGGCGTATCCTCCTCTCCCGGAAGGAACGGCATATGCTGCGCAAGCGCAAGCCTGTGTGAATTGAATATCAGCGTATAACCGCCTATACCGGTCTTCTTCTGGTAAGCCTTTGAAATGCCTCCGTCTATAACGAATACCTTTCCGTCAGCCTTAACCGGTATCTCACCCTTTGAAACCTTTACAGGCACATGGCCATTGATGATATGTCCGGTCTCGCCGTCAATGCCGAAGTCCTCAAGCACGCTCATGGCAGTTTCCGGATTTTCAATGTGCTGATAGTACGGATTGTAATTTTCCTTCTTGAGCACGCTGTCATCAATGAAGAAGTTCTCAAAGGTAGCCATCTTGTCTTTTCCGAAAAGAGGTGACTCCGCTCCGGTCCAGAGGTACCAGAAAATATCAGCAGAATAGTTTATATCACTGCTTTCGATATAGCTTCCCTTAAAGAAGGCTCTGCGGCACTTTCTGTCGATTTCATCCATAAGTTCTCTTCCGGAAAGTCTTACTCCGAGGAAACCTGTCTTCAGGAAATGTCCATCTTCGTCCATAGGTATACAGCCATGGAAAAGCAGATTGTTGTTTCTTACAAGGTAGCTTGCTCCATGAGAGAACAGGAAGCGGATATGCTCCTGCAGACGCTCTGAACGTGTAAAGCTCGTGTGCAGTACATCAACAAGCGCCTGCTCCTCAGCTGAAAGCGCATAAGGATCGGCCGGATCGATAGTCGGGAAGTTGCTGTCACGAAGCTTGTAGGTGTTTCCGTTGACGGTGATCTCTCCGGTCTCATAATTGATGCGGTGGAGCATGAGCCTGTCGTCCATGCGGTACTCAGGATGTCTCTTTATAAGCTGTCCCTCAAGCTTAAATTCGATTATGGATATAGCCTTGCACATCTTAGCTGCGAGCGCAGGATCAACTTCATCGTAGATATTCTCGTCAAGAAGATGAGGGTTGAAACGGTCGCACGGATCATCACGGTAAACATCCTGGGCGAACATGCTGAGAGGTCTCATGTTTATGCCGTAACCATCCTCAAGAACATCAAAGCAGTTGTAGGAGGTGGCGATCCTCAGTACGGTAGCAATGCAGGCATCGCAGCCAAGAGCCGCGCCCATCCAGCTTACATCATGGTTGCCCCACTGTATATCTATCTTCTGCATCTTAAGAAGCTCATCAAATATAAGATCAGGTCTCGGACCTCTGTCAAAGATATCACCGATAATATGCAGGTGATCCATGAGAAGGCTCCTTATAAGAGTGCAGAGCCTCTGTATTACATTGTAGCCTGAATCCGTATCGAGAAGCGTCTTCATCATCTCCTCGTAGTATCCGGCTTTATCAGCAGGACTGCTGTCCTCATAAAGAAGTTCATCAATAATATGCGCAAAGGATGTAGGCAGATTCTCTCTCACTCTGTGTCTGTCCCACTTTTTGCTTACGGTCTTTGCGACTCTGATAAGTTCCCTTATGGTCTTCTCCTGCCACTCTCTTGAGCGTGTCTTCCTGCCTTTATAATACTCAAGCTTGCGCTCAGGATAATAGATAAGCTCTGCAAGCTTAAGCTGCTCATCTTCGGTAAGTTCCTCTCCGAAGGTTTCCTTGATCTTGTCCTTAATGATTCCCGAGCAGCTTCTCAGCATATGGATAAAAGCCTGATGCTCTCCGTGAAGGTCAGAGAAGAAGTATTCTGTTCCCTTCGGAAGGTTGCTGACAGCCTTAAGATTTATGATTTCAGCAGCAGTCTCGCAGACATTTTTGTACTCATGGCTGAGCAGTACAAGATAATCCAGATCTCTCATTTACAAATCCCCCTTAACACCCTGTCCGGACTTGTGCCGGATCTTTAAAACTTTATCCGGCCGTGTCCCACTTCACAGCCGTTTTACAGAAAACAGCGCCACGCCCGGCAGAACACTCTGCGCGGTGCTGCTTTCCTGATTTTATCACATTTCCACGCTCTATATCATATCCTATATGCAATTATCTCTGTATATAATTTAATGCGTTCTGAGCTGCCAGAAGGCAACTGCGCTTGCAGCCGCCACATTAAGAGAGTCGACCCCGTGCATCATAGGTATGCGAACAGTATAATCGCAGGCAGCTATGGTGTTCTCTGAGAGTCCCTCTCCTTCATTCCCGAGTATAACAGCCAGCCTGCTTTCACTGCCCAAAGCTTCATCATCAATGCTTACCGAATCATCCGACAGCGCCATGGCTGCAGATGCAAAGCCCATTTTTTTCAGTTCATCCAAAGCCTGACCGGGCCATGAGCATCTTTCCTCAGGAATGTATGCCCACGGTATCTGGAAAACCGTTCCCATGCTCACTCTGGCAGCACGTCTGTAAAACGGATCCGCGCAGCCTCCCGTAAGCAGTACAGCATCCATACCAAGAGCTGCGGCAGATCTGAAGATAGCGCCTACATTGGTAGGGTTCATAATCTCATCAAGTATAGCTATCCTTGATGCTCCGCCGCACACTTCCTCCATGGATGGTATGGCAGGGCGCCTCATAGCGCACAGAACTCCTCTGGCCATCCTGAAGCCCGTTATCTCAGTCAGTACACTGAGTGGAGCTGTATAGACAGGGATCCCGCTGCATCTTTTAACAATATCGGCAGCCTGTCCCTCGATGTGCTTTGGTTCGAGCAGAAGTGACAATGGTTCGCAGCCGCTGTCCAATGCCCTGGTTATGACATTAGGGCTTTCAGCAATAAATATGCCTCCGTCCGGCTCAAAATAATGCTTAAGCTGAGGTTCATTGAGTATGTGAAATACCTCAAGCTCAGGAGCGGTAAGTTCCGTGACCTCTATTATATTATAAGAAGGTCCTTCATTCATCATTGCGGATCCCCCTCCCGGCATAATATCACTGTCCCCCACCTAAGATAAAGCGTACAGGCGGGGGATCATCATATAAAAAATATTAAAGTTCAATAGTTTCCATATCATCAGGGACATATACGTTTCCGCTGTAGGCAGTCTTGGCCTCGGCAGTCATGATCTCCTTGCGGTCGTCACCGTAATCCTCTGTATGATATATAACAAGGTTCTTAACTCCAAGCTTCTCCGCAAGCTGCGCAGCATCCAGACTTGTCACATGGCTGCGCTCATAAGGCTTGTATTTTTCTCTGTCAGCATACAGACAGTACGCCTCTGAAAAGAGCCACTTGGCATCCTTTGCATACTTCTCGCTCTCAGCCTTTACCGGCTCATCTCCCGCGAAGCATACTCTGCCGCCGTCCGGAGTATTGAAAGCAAAACCAAACTGCTTCATTTTCTTTGAACCTATATCAAAGCAGGTAAGATCAAATCCGGCCAGATTGATCTGCTCGCCATCCGTAACCTCTTCAAAAAGAATATTCTTATCGAAGTACTTTGTCATCTTCTTTCCGAGTATCATCTCGCTGATCCGGCGCACATGCTCAAGAGTTTCCTTGTGTGCGCAGATCCTGAAGGTTCCGTCCCAGCCGTTTTCGGCAAGTTCCGTACCAACAGCGCGTATTATCCACGGAGTACCGAGTATATGATCGCTGTGGCTGTGTGTAACATACATACCGCCGATGTCGCGTATGCTTACTCCAAGCTTATCAAGCCTGCAAAGTATCTCATTGCCGCCGCCGGCATCCACGAGCAGTTTATTGTTCCCCTCTTCAAGAAGAAAGCAGGTATTGTAGCGCTTTATGACCATTGCGCAGCCTGTACCTATAAATGTTGCCTTCATATCGTCCTCCACCTGTCTGAAAGAAGTCTGCCGTCACTGCGCAGACATACCTCAGAACAGCTTTTTCTTCATGGTAAGTATATTTTTAGAGTCTCTGTATGCATAGCTGACATCATCCATGTTCTTCTTAACCAGGAAAATGCCAAGTCCTCCGATATTACGTTCCTCTGCGCTCAGCGTAACGTCCGGATCGGCTTTTTTCAAAGGGTCATACTGTATTCCGCTGTCCTCAAAGGAAAGCGTCATTACATGATCATCTGAAATATCAAGTACAATGCGTGCCTCACCCGTGCTTCCACCGTATGCGTAGCTTGCTATATTTACAAAGACCTCCTCTGCGGCAAGACAAACCTGAAATAAGGCCTTAGGCGGACAGTCTGCGTTCTCCAGCTTTTCCTCAAGCCATGCCTCAAGGTCTCCCCATCTTTCCGTTTCAGCGGAAAGTCTCAGTTCTTCCATAATGAATCTCCGGTGTAAATCATTCTAATGTAAGGATATCTACAAAACCGGTAACCTCGAAGATCTCCTTTATGTTGTCATTGGCATTTCTGACAACCATATCTCCCTGCTTGTTCATAACCTTCTGGGCGCTCAGCAGTACTCTGAGTCCTGCTGAAGAAATGTAGTCAAGTGATGCCATATCTATGATGAGATGTGAAACGCCGTCAATTTCAGCTTTAATAACAGCATCAAGCTCAGGTGCTGTAGTAGTATCAAGTCTTCCGCCAACTGCAATATTAAGCTTGCCATCTGCTTTTGTCTTATCAATAGTCATTGCTTTCCTCCGTTAAATGCATGCACGGTCAGGTTAGATGATCATGCGCTGTCGTACATGGTTTTAAATTTACAACGATCCACAGCTGCCTACGGTTCCGGTCCATGACCGGTTCATGACCTCCTGCAGCCGCTTTTCTTATACAATAACATTTTTTCAGGAAAATATCATCATTTATTTGAGCGGCTCATCAGCCAATTATCAGTCGGTGCCGTCAGTTTACCTC
>R11__coassemble_1834_pt1 | contig 11328 bp, 10 predicted proteins | sample R11__metabat2_high_PE_001 | metagenome-assembled genome bin R11 | reverse complement strand
GCACACCTGCGAAAGACCATAGTAAGCCTTCTGCCATATTTCCTTAAGGTTTATCGCATAAGCACAGGCCTTTCTGACCCTTTCATCCTTAAAGGTATCATTTATGCAGTTGAACCACAGCGAATCCACGACACATGGCTGGAAATACCACACGTCCAGTTCATCATTAAGGCTGCAGCGTCCGAGATCCTCATAGGAGATATCACAGGCTACATCGATCCTGCCGCTTTCAAGCGCATTGAACTGCTCGGTCTGTGAATTTATAAATTTAAATTCTATATAGTCCAGATGCACATCCTGAGGCTTCCAGTAACCGTCAAAGCGTTCCAGCAGTATATGGTCGTCCTGCTTATACTCCGCAACCCTGAACGGTCCCGTACCCACAGGGTTCATTTTAAGAGACTCTGCATCCGCTTCGTAGGCCGTCGGGCTTACAAGCATAAAATTAGCGCAGCCCATATTTATAAGGATCTCGTTATGGTACTCCTCATACGGCAGAAATACAGTATACTCATCGACTGCGCAGGCCTTGTCCCAGCTGCAAGGGGTACTGGCGGTTACAGCATCATACCTGCCCCATTTGCGCATATTCCAGGCAACTGCTTCAGCATCACAGGGCGTGCCGTCCTGGAAATTTATACCTTTATTAATATAGAAATACATTCCGCCGGCTGTTGCTTTCCAGCTTTTTGCCACCCAGGGGCTTACGGTTCCGTCCAGATTGGTCCTGACCAGCATTTCATAGCAGCAGTTCGCTATACGTTCAAACTGATGGCTTGCATTTTCAAACGGAAGCAGGCTGTGCGGATCTGAATCGGTTCCGACTATCAGAGTATTTTCATGGTTCAGTATATTATTTTTAAAGTCCGGTTTCTCTATATGCGCACAGCCGGAAAACAAAACCGATAAGAGCAGAAATGCGGCTGACGCAAGTCTTAGCTTAATAAAATTTTGCCGCATATTTCTCCCTGTTCTCCCTTACTGCCTCATAGACAAGTATCGCCACGATAAGCATGCCTCGCAGTATCTGCTGCAGGCTGTCGGTAAAGCCAATTGACACAAAGGCATATTTAAGCATAAATACAATCAGCATCGAAAGCGTCATGGAGACAGCATCTGCCGTGCCGCCGTATATAGAAATGCCGCCCAGTATGCATATCGTCACCGCATCGATCTCATAGCCATCGGTCATTGCATATCCTGCATGCTGAAGTCCGGAGGCAAGCACAATACCGGAAACCGCTGAAAATATCCCGGAAATCATATAGGATCGGACCTTTATGCCGGTCACATCTATCCTGATCCTCTCCGCCGCTGCTTCATTATCACCGATTGCGAAAAGATATCTTCCGTAGGAGGCCGCACAGAGTATAAATACGGTAACCCCGGCTGCTGCAGCAAAATAGAATACCGTCACGGGAATGCCGAATATGTGTCTTCCCCCTATCAGCTTAAAGCTCTCTGTCATGTTGTATACCATGCCATCGGAGGTCAGATATCTTGAAATACCCAGAGCTATCTCTCCGGTTGCCAGTGTCACTATAAAGGCCGGAATGTGAAACCTTGCGGTTATTTCTCCGTTTATAAAGCCGATGGCTGTCCCGCAGAAAAGAGCTGCCAGTATCGGAACGAACAGCGGCAGCGGCCGGGATGAGCCTGAAACAGCCGGGTAAAAGTTCACTCCATAGGGCGATGACAGAAGGCTGCCTATAACACCGCAAAGGCTGGCCGTTCCTGCGCAGGAAAGGTCTATGCCGCCGCCTATCATGACAATCATAAGACCCATGACCACTATGCCCTCCGTACTCAGCTGCCGCAGGATCATCTCGGGAGCATAATGCCCGTAGATCCCGGTCTTCACCATGATGATGCCGAGTACGGCAAATACCGCACCCTCAAAGATATATCTGTATAGACTTCTTTTTTTTACGCTCATGTGCTTAAGTGTTCCTTTTTTATTTACACAGCATCTGTCAGTTCCGCGTTATATTACACAGTACATCTCTGACACATAACATAACACCAGGGCCGGGAATCCTTCAGCGCATATACTGAGCGTACCGCGTTTACCGGATCCCCGACCCTGATATCATAACATAGAAAACTCTGCTTTTTCAATTGTGTGAGCCCCTCACAGCCGCTGCGAGAAGGATCTCACGTCTGCGCGCTGCAGCTTCTGCTTCAAGCGCAAGCTTTTCATCCGATGGCTCTTTTTTATAATTCACGGCATTTTCAGTAAAAAAAGCCATAAACGCGCACAGCGCTGAGATGATCCATGCGGCTGAGCATATATATACCTCTGTTTCAAGGAGACTCCTGTCGGCAATGCACAGGAAGATTCCCTCTGCAGCCGCGATCAGCATACATACCGCTGTTATGCGGCTGGTCTTTTTGAGGCTGAGAGAAGATATGCTGTACTGCCATATGGTCATCCTGACAGGTCTTACAATATACTGGACCACAGCGGATATATAAAATATGAAAGCAATCACCGAAAACCCCTGTACCGCCATGGAGAGCCATTCTCTGTTCAATGCAATATCTTTTGCCGAAGCCCAGAGATAGAACATAAACGAACACAGGAGAAGAGCCGGCTGCAGCAGCTTCATAAGCTTCAGGTTTCTGTCGGAAAGTTCAGCAGTATAATAGTCGCCTGCATATATAAGTTCTTTTTTTGGCTTTCCGTTTTTGCCGGTTACATCTTTTCCGATATAATCCCGGTAGTATGAACGGTAAAAGTAACTGCCTTCCTCATTTCTCAGATATTTTTTTAATTCCATGGCATTTCCTTCCGTTTCAGAGGCTGCCTGTTTACGGCTCTTTCTCCGGTACAATTGCTTTTCGGGATCCGCTGCAGGATCTGCTGCGGATCCGCTTACGGTTTCACCACGCTTACAGATACATTACTCAAAGTAAGCGTATGTGAAGTTGTAAGGATCAAAGTAAGACTGTACATTCATCAGGTTCTTTACAGATGCTACGCACTGAATTCTGTTCCAGTAAGCGATTGCAGGAACCTGCTCTGTGTAGAGATCCGAGATCTCCTTATAGCACTCAAGTCTTTCCGCATCATCCTGACTGCCTGCGATAGTTGAAAGGAGCTCATCTATCTTAGGCTCATTCCACTTTGACATTGAAAAGCTTCCGGGATAAGCAAGAGCTGAGAGGAAACGCTCTGACATATTCTTTGAAGCATGTCCGTTTGTCTGTGCGCCGTTAAGGGCGATCTGGAACTTAGCGCCGTACTGGTCTGACTGTGAGGTTGCATACTCATAAGACTCAACATGTGTCTCAATGCCGCACTTTGTAAGCTGGTTTGCAACGATCTCGGCAACTCTTGTTCTGTTGGCATCTGTATCTATTTCAAGAGTGATGCCTGTGAGTCCGTCAGGATATCCTGCCTCCGCAAGAAGTTCACGGCATTTTGCCTCGTCAGACTGATCCCACTCATATGGCCAGTTCTCAAACTCATATGAAGGATCATATCCATAGTTTGTTGTCGGGCAGTATGAGAATGCAGGTGTTGAAAGTCCGTAGTAAGCTGCTTCCCAGATCTCCTTCAGGTTGATAGCGTATGCGCATGCCTGACGGATAAGCTTGTTGCTGAAGAGGTTTTCATCGATACAGTTGAACCAGATGAAGTCGATGGTACATGTCGGGAATACTGTGAGCTTAAGCTCATCATTGCCTTCGATGGTATCCCAGCTGATAAACGGAACATCACAGATAACATCCACACCGCCGGTCTCAAGCTCGATAAGCTGCTGTGAAGACTCAGGAATATATCTGAACAGGATCTCGTCAAGATAAACATCTCTTCCGCCCCAGTAGCCGTCCCAACGCTCAAGCTTTACATGGTCATCAAGAACATACTCAGTAAGCTTGTAAGGGCCTGTTCCGACAGGCTTAAGCGCATATCCGTCAGGATCTGCCTCATAAGCTGTAGGGCTGATAAGCATATAGTTAACTGAACCCATATAAGCAAGAAGCTCGTAATGATAACCATCTACAGGTACTGTAACTGTGTACTCATCAACAGCCTTCGCGTTTGCCCAGTCAACATACTTTGTTGCTGTTGTAACAGCGTCGCTTTCTCCCCACTTGGCCATATTCCATACGACAGCCTCAGCGTTGCATGGTGTTCCATCCTGGAAATTGATGCCTTCATTAAGGTGGAAGGTGATACTGTCATCTGTGTAATCCCAGTCCTTGGCGATCCATGGATCGATAGAACCATCAGCATGAGTATAAACAAGCATCTCATAGATACAGTTTCCTATACGCAGGAACTGTCTTGATCCTACCTGGTGAGGATTCATCGTATGCGCATCCGAGCTGGTAGCGACAATAAGATTCTTCTTTGCGGAAGTGATGCTCGTACCCGGTTCAGGTGCTTCAGGCGCCTCAGGATATTTAGCCGTTGTGGATATTTTATTATCCACTTTAGCCTGTGCTTCCGCTGCTGCCTGCGATGCGCTGACGGTCTCACCCGATGCTGCTGCAGCTGCTGTAGTTGCCGCCGGAGCTGCTGATCCGCCCGATGAGCTTCCGCCGCAGGCCGTCAGCATTCCCGCGCAGAGAACTGCTGCCAGCGAAGCCGCGATGATTCGCTTTGTTTCTTTTTTCATGTTTCTCCTCCTTATTTATTGATCCATCCTTCGATGGATATTTCAGAAACGCCGGTTATCGGCATTCCCATAACCCTCATTAATTGTCCCCCTTAATTACAGGTTATTGATCTCCCTTACACGGTGGCAGGCTACATAGTGCTTATCCATTACCTCCTCAAGCTGCGGAGTGATCTGCCTGCAGATATCCGATGCGTACGGGCACCTGGAAGCAAATCTGCAGCCCGGTTTGGGATTTACGGGGCTGGTAAGCTCACCCTCTATGAGTATCCTGTTCTTCCTGTGGTGTATATCAGGCTCCGGTATGGCTGAAAGCAGCGCCTTTGTATATGGATGAAGCGTTGTCTTAAAGAGCTCCTTTGACTCGCTCTTTTCAACCAGCATGCCAAGATACATAACCATGATATGATGCGATATATGCTTAACTACCGACAGGTCATGCGTGATAAACATATAGGTATAGTTGTACTGATCCTGCAGATCCTGAAAAAGATTCAGTATCTGCGCCTGGATGGAAACGTCAAGCGCGGAAACCGGCTCGTCGCAGACAATAAATTTAGGATTGAACGCAAGGGCTCTGGCAATACCTATACGCTGTCTGCGTCCGCCGTCCAGCTCATGAGGATATGAATGCTCATACCTTCTTGCAAGACCTACGGTATCCATAAGTTCCAGTACCTTCTCCGGAATATCCTTCTTGCTCATGATTCCGTTTATGATAAGCGGATCGGCAATTATCTGGGATACCGTTTTTCTGGGATTCAGCGAGGCATACGGATCCTGGAAAATGATCTGCATGTTCTGTCTCAGCTCTTTGAGCTTCTTTTTGTTTACATTTGTTACGTCCTCACCCTGGAAATAGATCTTTCCGCCGGTATTATCAAGAAGATGGATGCAGGTACGTCCAAGCGTTGATTTGCCGCAGCCGGACTCTCCTACAACACCTACAGTCTCACCCTCCATGATTTCAAAGCTTACTCCGTCGACCGCATGAAGAGGTCCGGCAGGGGTAGCAAAATATTTCTTAAGGTCTTTTACTTCAAGCAGTGCTCCCATCCTTACTCTCCTTTCTTTCCGGCTTCAAGCTCTTTCCATCTCATGCAGCGCACAAAATGCTCACCGCCTGCATTTTCAAGAACCGGCTCGGTATTTTTGCAGGCCTCAGTCGCATACGGGCATCTCGGTGAGAACTTACAGCCCTTTGGAAGATTTGCCGGATCGGGCATAAGTCCCGGAATAGGTCTCAATCTCTCCCCTTCCTTAACCATGTTCGGGAGTGAATTGAAAAGTCCTACGGTATACGGATGTAGCGTCTCATCAAAAATATTTACCATGTTGCCGATCTCAACGATCTGTCCGGCATAGATAATGGCAACTCTGTCGCACATTTCGGCTATAATGCCCAGGTCATGTGTGATCATGATCATGGAGGTTCCTGTCTCAGCCTTGGCCTTGTTCATCATGTCCAGTACCTGCGCCTGAATAGTTACATCAAGGGCAGTTGTAGGCTCGTCGGCTATGATAAGTTCCGGATTGCAGGCAAGAGCGATCGCGATAACGATACGCTGTTTCATACCTCCGGAAAACTGATGCGGATAATCATCGCAGCGGTCCTTGCTTATTCCTACAAGTTCCAGCATCTCTATCGCCTTCTGCTTTGCCTCAGCCTTGGTGACATTGTTATGAAGCTTTACGGCCTCGGCTATCTGATCACCTACTCTGTGTACCGGATTGAGCGAGGTCATAGGATCCTGGAAGATCATGGACATCTTTGCGCCTCTGACCTGGTTGAGCCTTCTATTGCTCATCTTTACGACATCCTCGCCCTCCAGCTCTATACTTCCGCCGATCACCTTTCCGGGCGGGTTCGGGATAAGTCCCATGATTCCGAGGGCTATCGTTGTCTTTCCCGCTCCTGTTTCTCCTACAAGTCCAAGAGTCTCTCCCTTAGCAAGTGTGAAGGAAACATCATTTACAGCTCTGACAGTCGCATCCTCAGTAACATAGTGGATCGTGAGATCCTTTATCTCCAGCAGATTATCTGCGGAGCTTTTTTCATTTATATCAGCCATATCGGTCTCCTATTCTCCGTCAGACAATTACTTTCTGAGCTTAGGATCCAGAGCATCTCTGAGTCCGTCGCCGATTACATTTACCGCAAAAATATCAAGCATGATGAAAAATCCAGGCAGGATAACGAGCCATGGGAGCTCTCTCATGTAGGATCTCGCCTCCGATATCATAGAACCCCACTCCGGAACAGGCGGCTGAATGCCGAGTCCGAGGAAGCTGAGAGATGAGGTCTGCATTACAGCCCACGCCATGCTGAGTGTAGCCTGTACAAGTATAGGCGCCAGACAGTTCGGCAGTATCTCCCTGAAAATGATGCGTGTGTTGCTTGCATTTATTGACCTTGCGGCTTCTACATACTCCATGTCCCTGATAGTCATGATCGAAGATCTTACGACTCTGGAAAAGGTTGCTATACCGGCGATTCCTACAGATATGATCGCGTTTGTCATTCCTGCGCCAAGAGCTGCTGAAATGGCAAGTGCAAGAAGCATGCCCGGGATGGCAAGAAGAACATCCATAACACGCATGATCACATTCTCGATCGTTCCGCCGAAGAAACCGGCTATTGAACCGAATATAAGTCCGCCGATAAGTGAGATCCCTACAGAGACAACTCCGACTCTAAGAGTCACACGTCCGCCCCAGACAAGTCTTGTCAGCATATCACGTCCGACCTGGTCGGTTCCGAGTATGTGCTTTGAGTTTACAAACGGCGCTATATTCCTTTCTGCGATCACCTGATTATCATATCCTTCTGCTGCGATCACCGGCGCCAGCAGTGCAAGCAGGATCAGTATGATAAGAATGATCAGCCCGGCCATCGCAAGTCTGTTCTTGCGGAATCTGCGCCAGGTTTCCTTCAGAAGCCACATGCTTCTTTTTCCGTTTTTATTCATCCTTTACTGCCTCCTTCCGCTGCTGCAGGCGCGGCCTTCAGCTTCTTTTTACCGGAGTTCTTATACTGCTGCTTTACTCTCGGATCTACAAATGCATATATGATATCGGCCAGCAGATTGACGCAGGCAAAGGATATGGCTACAAATATTACACCGCCCTGTACGATGGTATAGTCGCGGGCCTTGATAGCTGTCAGCATAAATATGCCCATTCCGGGGATCGAGAATATCTGCTCTGTAACCATGGAGCCTCCGAGGACTCCGCCCAGCTGGTTGCTTATTACTGTGATGATGGGAATGAGTGCGTTCCTGAGTTCATGGTGGAATATGATATTTCCTTCGGTCTGGCCCTTCGCGCGGGCGGTTCTGATGTAATCCGAGCGGATGATCTCAAGCATTGAAGATCTCGTGGTTCTTCCTACATAGGCCATCTGGGCAATGCCTACCGCAATTGCAGGCATGATCCAGTATTTCGGTCCGTACCAGCCTGATGCAGGAAGCCATCTCAGCTTCAGTGAGAAAAGAATGACCATCAGCATGCCTACCCAGAAGGTCGGCATGGATACAAGGACCAGCATTATCGTGGTAAGCACGCCATCAGCTATTGAATACTGCTTAACTGCAGAAACAAGGCCGATCGCCATACCGAATACCACTGCAAAAAGCATGGAAAGTGACGCAAGAATGATTGTGTTTGGATAGCGGTTCAGAAGTTCCGGGAAAACCGGTGTGCCGGCAGTATAGGAGTTGCCGAAGTCTCCTCTGATAAGTCCGGCCATATAAGAACCAAGCTGTACGATTATAGGCTTATCCAGACCCAGCTTTATCCTCAGCGCAGCCCTGGCTTCCTCCGATGCCATATCACCCAATATGGAAATAGTCGGATCGCCCGGCGCAAGATGCAGGATCATGAAGATCAGCACTACCACAGCCAGTACAACAGGTATCAAAAGAATGATTCTTTTGATGATATACTTTGCCAAATTGCCTCCTCCTTTCAACTTAACAAAACTTATTAAATTGTGACAGCTATTCAGCAGCACCCACCCCGCGCGCTGCTTATGCCTGCTGAATAGTTACAATATCAGTCCTGCCTCATATCACCCCATATGAAACAGGACTGTATCTTTATGGAAAACACCTGAAGCTTAGACCCCCGTGAATAAGCTTCCGTTCCATTATTGATTTTTATCCGGAATGCTCCGGCGCCGGTTACTTCACCGGTCTGATCGTATCAGGAACATCATTAGGTCTTCTGATCTCAATGAGGTTTCCTTCAGGATCTCTGCAGTAAGCAACTCTTTCCTTGTGGTAATCCGGGAACTGGCTTGCAAGGCTTCCGCCGTGAGCGAGGAGTTTGTCAACAAGCGGTCCGACCTCTTCTGCTGTAGGTACCTGGAAGCAGATGTGTGAAAGACCCTTGTCAAAGATATCCCTCTGGATATCCTTTCCATCCGGCTTGTACTCAAGAAGCTCTATGGTAAGGCTTACATCATCGTTGTAGCCCGGCATCATGAGGTGCTCACCTGTTACAGAGGCATCGGCCCATCTGTCTTCGCCGCAGCCAATAAGCTGTCCTGCCCAGGTTCCCTTCATGTTTCTGTACGGATCAAGAGGCTTGCAGTCAAAAACCTCCTGGTAGAACTTTGAAATAACTTCAACGCTTCTGCATGAAATGCATATATGGCAATATTTGATTCTGCTCATCGTTTGATTCCCCTTTAAAAAATGATCATAAAACCGGAGTATACCGGCCCGGCTGCCGCCCCATGCAGAGCAGCCGCATCGAATGCGCAGTACTTTGTAAACTCTTCATCCGATATCCGGCCTGCTGCAGCGCATCCGGTCCTGCCTTCCGCAGTCTGCTTTCTTATTCAGCCTTGTTCATGCCGCGTACAACCTCAGTGCCCGCAAGTTCCTCTGTGATCTTTGCAAGAGCCCATGTGCACTCCTTCTGGTACTTTACCCAGCCTGTTCTGAAATACTCTGTTGTAAGAGCTCCGAACTGAAGCGGGCACTCTGTATCTCTGGCCAGATCCATAACAAGTCCCATGTCCTTGTACATTGTGTGCATTCCTGCTCCGCCTGCTGTAAATGCGCGGTCCATCTCATAGTTTGCTACCTGACGGAACATCTGTGATCCGGCAATACCATTTCCGATAACATTGGCAACTACCTCAGGATCAAGGCCTGCCTTAGCAGCAAGTACCATAGCCTCGGCAGAAGCGATATATGTAATACCTGTCATAAGCTGGTTGCAGCTCTTGGCATTCTGTCCGTCACCTGGATTAGGTCCGCAGTAATAGATATTTGATGCGCATGCCTCAAGTACCGGTCTGATGCTCTCGATAACATCCTTTGCGCCTGAGATCATGAATGTAAGTGTGCCGTTGTTTGCGCCTGTCTGGCCGCCTGTTACAGGGCAGTCAAGAACAGCGATTCCCTCAGGCATCTTTGCTGCGATCTCCTTCATATACTTTCCACCGCAGGAAGCTGTGATGATAACAACAGCACCCTTCTTGAGAGTTGAGCAGAGTCCGTTTGCATCGAAAAGCGCTGACTCAGCCTGTGCGCCTGTCATGGTCATTACATATACGACATCACAGTCACCGAGCTCGGCATTTGTCTTTACTGTCTTTCCGCCGATTGCCGCAAATCTGTCAAGTGTCTCCTGCTTAAGGTCAAAGGCAGCTGTCTCAAAGCCCTTCTTAAGAACATTTGAAGCCATGCCGAAGCCCATGTTTCCGATTCCGATAAATCCAACCTTCATTGTGTTATGTCTCCTTAATCTGAAATTTGATTCCTGTCCGAAGCTTATCAGCCTGCAATGTAGCCGCCGTCAACAACGATGGTCTGTCCGCTGATATAGTCGCCCGGATGTGATGCAAGAAGGATTGCGGTACCTACAAGATCCTCTGTTCTTCCCCAGTCACCTGCAGGAACAGCGTTGTGGATACGGTCCATCATTACAGGGTTGCTGAGGTGAACCTTTGAAAGCTCTGTAAGTGTATAGCCCGGAGCAATAGCGTTTACTCTGATTCCGTCATGGCCGAATTCAACTGCAAGAGTTCTGGTAAGCTGGTTAACAGCTGCCTTGGAAGCTGCGTAAGCCGGGATATTAGGTGCTGTGCACTCATAAGCTGCGATAGATGACATATTGATGATCTTGCCGTATCCGTTAGGCTTCATAGCCTTGATGGCAAGCTGGCACATATTGAAAAGGCTGTGAAGGTTTGTCTCCATTACTGTATCCCAGTCTGCCATAGGCCACTCGCAGATAGGAATTCGTCTCTGAAGTCCTGCATTGTTGTAAAGGATATCAAGCTTTCCGCCGAGAACATCAAGGCACTCATCAAAAGCCTTTACTCTCTGCTCACGATCAAGAAGATCCATCTTTACTGCTGTGCAGTCATAGCCCTTGGCTCTGAATTCCTTCTCGGTCTCATATACTGCCTCGGATCTTCCTGTAATAACTACCTTTGCGCCGAAAATGCAGTATCCCTCTGCAAGAGACTTTCCGATGCCTCTTCCGCCGCCTGTTACGATTGCGTTCATACCATCAAGGTTGAACATATCCTTACTGATCTGATAATCTGTCATTTTTCTCCCTCTTTCACTTTTTATTAACTTTTAAATGCAGCTCTCTGCATTTTCATTTTCTGCTCAGCACTCTTCCGGATGAACCAGGACCTTGATGACCGGGATTTCCTTCTGCATCATGAAATCAACTG
>R11__coassemble_1797_pt1 | contig 11478 bp, 7 predicted proteins | sample R11__metabat2_high_PE_001 | metagenome-assembled genome bin R11 | reverse complement strand
GGCGGCAATGCTGCATACTATGCTATACCTGCTGACCGCGGCGAAGCGGCTGAACTTATCAGATATCTGTATATCAATAAAATAAAACATTTTGTGATCGGAAACGGTTCCAACCTGCTTGTTTCGGATTCGGGATATGACGGAGTCATCATCGATCTCGGCAGACATGACGGGACTGAGTTTACACAGCTTGGCGTAGAAGAGAAGGACGGGGAAGTCATATTCGATGCCGGAGCAGGATGCCTTCTCTCAAGCATAGGGAATTATGCTGTACAGTTTGAGGCTGCGGGCTTTGAAGCTCTGTCCGGGATACCGGGCTGCATAGGAGGAGCCTGCATTATGAATGCGGGAGCCTATGGCAGTGAGATGAAGGACGTACTTGTGTCGGTCGACATAATTACGCGTGAAGGCTTTGAAGCAAAGCTTCCGGCGGAAAAGCTGGGACTTGGCTACAGACATTCTGCGCTGATGGATGACGGCAGTATAGTGACAAGAGCTGAGATAAGGCTTAAAAAAGGACGCGCGGAGGATATAAGGGCTCTGAGTGAGTCATACATGGAAAAGCGGCGCGATAAGCAGCCACTCAACTACCCTTCAGCCGGATCGACCTTTAAGCGCCCGGAGGGATATTTTGCGGGAAAGCTTATAGAGGATGCCGGACTGCGGGGTTATAGTGTCGGCGGCGCCCAGGTAAGCGAAAAGCACTGCGGCTTCATCATTAACAGGGACGGCGCTTCATCTGCGGATATCTACAGACTTATCCGTGAAGTACAGAGGATCGTTTTTGAAAAGCATGGAGTGATGCTTGAGCCTGAGGTAAGGCTTCTCGGAAGCTTTGATGCATGATCGATGGATGATATGTGAAAGTATAACGGCACAGCGTTCAGCTGAAAATGTGCCGGAAGAAGGTCTCTAAAGGAACGGACCGGCTGAAACCGGCCGGGGTATCAGATAAATTTGTAAAATTTGCGGAGGCATTTTATGGAAGATGAGATCGTTGTAAGCGTTGAAAAGCTTGCGGATAAGATGGAACTGAGCCTGCTCACTCCTGAGATAAATATTAAGGAACGCTTTATCAGGTATTTTGATGTCAACCGCCCTGCGCTGCAGCTCACAGGCTTTTATCAGCATTTTGATGATACAAGAGTGCAGATACTTGGAAATGTTGAGCAGCAGTATATGGCAACCATGAAGGAAGGGGAGGCTGCTGAAGCTTTTAAAAAGCTTACTTCCTATGATGTGCCCTGCATAATTTTCACAAGAGGCTATACTCCTGCCGACGATATACTTGCTGCCTGCAGGGGAAACGGAGTTCCGTGTTTTACTACGCCTAAGTTCACATCGGATCTTTCCAGTGAGATAATCAGATGGCTCAAGGTCGAGCTTGCGCCGCGTATGAGCATTCACGGCGTGCTTGTAGATGTTTACGGTGAGGGCGTGCTCATTACAGGTGACAGCGGTGTCGGTAAATCAGAGGCTGCACTGGAGCTTGTAAACAGAGGTCACAGACTCGTATCTGATGATGTCGTTGAGCTGCGCAGAGTTTCGGATGAAACTATCATCGGCTCTGCGCCTGAGATGATCAAAAACTTCATCGAGCTCAGAGGCATTGGCATTATCAATGTCAGAACGCTGTTCGGTTTTGAGGCTATCAAGGAAACACAGCAGATCGACATGGTCATTCAGCTTGAGGATCCCAAGAAGGACAAGGAGTACGACAGGCTCGGACTTAATGAAAACTACACTGAGCTGCTTGGAAAGAAGGTCATCTGCCATGAGATCCCTATAAGGCCGGGCAGAAACGTTGCCATCATAGTTGAGTGCGCAGCTGTCAATAACCGAGCTAAGAAGATGGGACACAATGCGCCTCAGGAACTGTTTGAGCGCATTTCAAAAAAGTCAGGCTCATATAATACTGCCATGATCTGATGGAACGAGAACTATGTCATTTTCATCAAAGGTTAAAGAAGAGATAAGCCGGAAGCTGGAAAACAGCAGGGAGACCTACGGAAAGGGCAGAGAGGCGGTAGACGATCTGCGCGTAAGGAAGACATATATAAGGGAAATGTTTATTTTCTGCGGTTATGTCAATGATCCGGCGAAGGCCTACTATATCGAGTTCGCAGAGGATGATCCGGATGAGCGGACACTGCTTTTGTGCAGACTGTCGGGGTTTGGCATAAGCATGAAGACTATCGTGAGAAAGGGCCGCACACTGATATATTCCAATAACGGAGAGGTCATCTCGGATCTTTTAAATCTGCTTGGCGCCCATCAGTGTCTGATGGAATTTGAAAATGCGCGCATACTTAAGGAAATGCGCGAAAATATCCAGAGACAGGTAAACTGCGAGACTGCCAATATACACAAGACTGCTCAGGCATTCGTAAGACAGTCTGAGGACATTGAATACATTGACGCTCACATGGGCATATCCGAGCTTCCGGAGAATCTGAGGGAGATCGCGGAGCTGAGGCTGAACAACCCGAGTGCGTCATTAAGCGAGCTTGCAGAGGCCCTGTCAGTGCCTGTAAGCAGATCCGGAGTAAATCACCGCCTGAGAAAGCTTTCGGCTATTGCGGAGAAGCTGAGGGCAGAGCAGAAAGCAAAGTGAATATGTACTAAATACCCGGGCAGAATCTATTGTTATCCTCTTTTCTGCACAGGCTTTGAATCTCAGGAAAAAAAGGGAAGCAGCATAAGCCTGCGCAAAAGAATATTTACACAAAATTAAAAGGAACACACCCCTTATAGGATGTGTTCCTTTTTGTTATGATATCATCTGCTTAATATCAGCCCTGCTCAAGAGCAAGTGTCTTGGTTGTGATATCGCAAACCTCTGATGGTCCGTAGTACTGGATAGCGCCCGGATACTGGAAGGATGTCTCAACTGACCACTTTGCTCTGTTAGCCTCATAGTACTTGAATGGCTTGCCGTCAAGCTCTACAAGAGCCTTTCTGATAACAGGCTTATCCTTACCGTTTCTTCTCTCGATGTTCATCATCTTTGTGATAGGCATACCGCCTGCAACCCACTCTTCAGCAGGAGCTGCAAGGTTGGAAACCTTTGAAAGGTATCCTGTGTAGCCATACTGGATAAGCATGAATGCGTTGTATCCAAGTGAGTAGCAGTAGTCAGCATCGAAGTTTGACGGGAATGCGCATCTTCCTTCATATCCGAAGAAGTGTGTAAGGAATGCATACTTGCCCTTATATGTTCCGGCTGCCTTACGAGCTGCCATCTTATCCTTTACAAGAGCGCCGAAGAGCTTCTCTGACTCGATAAGTGAAACCTGTACATTGCCATGAGGATCTCTCTCAAGGAAGAGCTGCTGCTGGATCTGCTGAGGAAGGATAGCAAATACTGCCATAGACTCCTTTGTAAGGCCTTTCTCGATGAACTCATACTTTGCTTCCCGTGTAGGAAGAGCATTGAAGGCTGCTGTCTGCTCGCCTGCAAGGAGCTCATTGATCTCCTGGATAAGCTTTCCGAACTCAGGAACGAACTCAACGATACCCTCAGGAATGATGGCTACACCAAAGTTCTCGCCGTTATTTCCTCTAGCCTCAACTGCATCGGCGATCTGATCAGCGATATCTGAAAGAGACTGCTTCTTAGCTGCAACCTCCTCACCGATAAGGCAGATGTTAGCCTGTGTCTCAAGCTCGCACTCAAGGGCAACATGTGAAGCTGAACGTCCCATAACCTTGATGAAGTGCCAGTACTTCTTGGAAGAGTTGCAGTCTCTCTCGATGTTTCCGATAAGCTCACTGTAGGTCTTGGTAGCTGTATCGAAACCGAATGAAACCTCGATGTCCTCGTTCTTAAGGTCGCCGTCGATGGTCTTAGGGCATCCGATAACCTGAACACCTGTGTTGTGAGCAGCCATGTACTCAGCAAGAACAGCTGCGTTAGTGTTGGAATCATCTCCGCCGATGATAACGATAGCTGTTACACCGTGCTTCTTGCAGACCTCAACAGCTACTTCGAACTGCTCCTCAGTCTCGAGCTTTGTTCTGCCTGAACCGATGATATCGAATCCGCCTGTGTTTCTGAACTGGTCGATATAATCATCTGTCATGATGATGGTCTTATCCTCGATAAGTCCGCTTGGGCCGCCCTTGAAGCCTATAAGAACATTGTCCTTGTTGGTAGCCTTTAATGCATCATAAAGACCGCAGACAACGTTGTGTCCTCCAGGAGCCTGTCCGCCTGAAAGGATAACGCCTACAACCTGCTTTTTAGCAGCTGAAGTGTTCTGACCCTTCTCGAAGGTGATCTCCTTCTTGCCATAGGTGTTAGGGAAGAGAGCCTTGATCTTATCCTGATCAGCTACAGACTGTGTGTCTGCGCCTTCCTTAACACAGATATCAGCGATACCGTTTCTGAGCATACCCGGAAGCTTCGGAGAATACTCATATCTTGCTTTCTGAAGTGGTGAATAGTTCATTGCAATACTCCTTTAGTGAAAATTAACGTATCGTGCCTATTTTAAAACATTTTTACGGAAATTAAAATAGTCTGACGGATTTTTTACAAAACTCTTATGCAATTATTTTAATAAAAGGCTGCAGTATATGTGCTATAATAGCTGCATGTCATTTGTTCATTTACATACACATACGGAATATTCGCTGCTGGACGGCTCAGGAAGGATACCTGAGCTTATTTCGCGTGCAAAGGAGCTGGGCATGAACGCCCTTTCCATAACAGACCACGGAGTAATGTACGGTGCGGTGGATTTTTATAAGGAAGCAAGAAAGCAGGGGATAAAGCCGATCATAGGCTGCGAGCTTTATGTTACGACAGGATCGCGCTTTGACCGTGAGAAAAACGATGAGGACCGTTATTACCATCTTATAGTGCTTGCCGAAAACAACACGGGCTACGCCAATCTGATGAAACTCTGCTCGACCGGCTTCATAGATGGTTTTTACTATAAACCGAGAGTCGACATGGAGACCCTGGAGCGCTACCATGAGGGTATTATAGCGTCATCCGCGTGTCTCGCAGGAGAGGTAGCGCGCAATATAAGCAGAGGCCTCTATGACAATGCTAAAAATGCAGCGCTCCGCTACAGGAGCATTTTCGGAGAAGACAATTTCTTCCTTGAACTGCAGGACCACGGTATGCCGGAGCAGCGCTCTGTCAATGCGGGACTTCTCAGGCTTTCGCAGGAAACTGGCATCCCGCTTATCGCCACCAACGACATTCACTACACCTATAAGGAGGATGCGGAGGCGCATGATATACTGCTCTGCATACAGACCGCAAAGAAGGTGCAGGACACAGACCGCATGAAATATGAGGGCGGACAGTACTATCTCAAGAGCGAAGAGGAAATGAGGGAACTTTTCAGATATGCTCCTGAGGCGCTGGAAAATACACAGAAGATAGCGGACCGCTGCAATGTGGAAATAGAGTTCGGCGTCACAAAGCTCCCGAGATTCCACGTGCCTGAAGGAAAAACCTCATGGGAATATCTCAATGAGCTCTGCTTTAAGGGGCTTTATGAGAGATATCCGGATTTTGCCGGTGAAAAGAAGAAGCAGATCGAGGAACAGCTTAAGTACGAGCTTTCCGTAATCGAGAGCATGGGCTTTGTCGATTACTTCCTTATCGTATGGGATTTTATAAACTACGCAAAAAAGCACGGCATACCGGTGGGACCCGGAAGAGGCTCGGCAGCGGGCTCTGTCGTTGCCTATTCGCTGCATATAACGGATATAGACCCGCTGAGATACCAGCTGCTCTTCGAGCGTTTCCTCAACCCTGAGCGAGTATCGATGCCCGATATCGATGTGGATTTCTGCTATGAACGCCGCCAGGAGGTCATAGATTATGTCATTTCCAGGTATGGTTCTGCAAATGTCGCGCAGATAGTCACCTTTGGTACGCTTCAGGCTAAGGGAGTCATAAGGGATGTGGGAAGAGCATTGGATCTTCCCTACGCCGTATGCGACAAAACGGCGCGCATGGTGCCTTTTGAACTGGGCATGACACTGACCAAAGCGCTGAAGGTAAGCCCTGATCTTAAGCAGGCCTATGAGACCGACAGCAGCATTAAATACCTTATAGATATGTGCCTCAAGCTTGAGGGACTGCCGAGGCATTCGAGTATGCATGCGGCCGGAGTGCTCATTACCAGAACCGGTGTAGATGAGTACGTGCCGCTTGCGAGAAACCAGGATGGAACCATAGTGACGCAGTACACTATGACCACGCTGGAGGAACTGGGACTTCTCAAGATGGATTTCCTGGGGCTGAGGACATTAACAGTTATTAAAAATGCCATCGACCAGATCAGGACAAATCACGGCGTCAGCATTGACATAAGCAGCATAAACTATGATGATCCGGCCGTGTACGCGATGATCTCGCGAGGAGATACGAGCGGTGTGTTCCAGCTTGAGTCCAACGGCATGACGTCATTCATGAAGGAACTTAAGCCCGAGTCCATGGATGATATCATAGCGGGTATCGCGCTGTACAGGCCCGGACCCATGGACTTCATTCCCAAATACATAAAGGGAAAGCGGGACCGCGCATCGGTGGTCTATGACTGCGATGAGCTTAAGCCTATACTTGAGAGCACCTACGGCTGCATCGTCTATCAGGAACAGGTCATGCAGATCGTACAGAACCTGGCGGGCTATACGCTCGGCAGGGCGGATCTTGTGCGCAGAGCCATGGCTAAAAAGAAGCAGGCGGTCATGCTTAAGGAGCGCCAGAATTTTGTATACGGCAATCCTGCTGAAAATGTCAAAGGCGCCATTGCTAACGGTATTGCTGAGAATGTTGCCAACCATATATTTGATGAGATGACGGACTTCGCCTCGTACGCCTTCAACAAGTCGCACGCCGCTGCATATGCGGTGGTTTCATACCAGACGGCCTGGCTTAAGCATTATTATCCGGAAGAATTCATGGCTGCGCTGATGACCTCAGTCATAGACAACAGCGCCAAGATCATCGACTACATACAGACTATCAAAACGATGGATATAAAGCTTGCTCCGCCTGATATCAATCACGGAAGCTACGGCTTTACCGCGCTTAAGGGCGGCGGCGTGATCCTTTACGGTCTGTCGGCGATCCGCAGCGTCGGAAGGAGCGCAGTCGAGGATATCACGGCGGAAAGAACTGCCGGAGGAGCATTTAAAGACATAGAGGATTTCGTGGAGAGGATGCCGAAGTCACTCAACAAGCGCTCCGTGGACAGCCTTATTAAGGCAGGAGCATTTGACTCCCTTCCGGGCACGAGAAAGCAGAAAAGTCTGGTGCTCGAGGATCTTATAGACCGCGTACAGCAGCGGAAAAAGACTGAGCTTACGGGCCAGCTTTCGCTCTTTGATTTTGCGGGCGCGGATGATAAAGAGGTCTTCAGGCTGCGCATGCCGGATGTCGGTGAATTCACCAAGGAAGAGCTGCTGGCTTATGAAAAGGAGGCGGCAGGCATCTACCTCAGCGGACACCCTATCGAGGCCTATATGGATGCTTACAGGAATATAGTCAATACTGACTCGCGCAGATATTATGTAAATGAGGAACTGGGCGAGTGTGAGCTTCACGAGGGGCAGCAGTGCGTGAGCGGCGGCATTGTCACAGCTAAAAAGCTTAAGCTCACGAAGCAGCAGAAGCAGATGGCCTTCCTGACGGTCGAGGATCTTTACGGACAGTTTGATGTACTTGTATTTCCGACTGTTTACGAAAGATACAGGGCGCTGCTCGAGCCTGACGAAAAGATATATATCATTGGCCATGCAAGCATAGGCAACGATGAAAATGCTTCCCTCATAGCCGATAAAATCGTTTCCTTTGAGGATACGAAAAAGGAACTCTGGATCGCATTTGAGGATAAGGCAGCGTACGACAGAGGCAGCGCACAGCTCGACGACCTCTGCTACGAATGCCAGGGGACCGCGGATGTCATCGTCTATCTGAGGAAGGAACGTGCAAGAAAAAAGCTTCCGCCTTCAATGAGAGTGAAGGTAAGCGAGGCGTTTCTGGAGCAGCTTAACAAAGCCTTCGGAAAGGACAACATCAGGGTCGTGGACCGCGGAATCGACATGAGCCTGCCGACCTCGCGCTCCCGCAGCTGAGAATCCCGGTCAGAGCGAGAATTCCGGTCAGGGCGGAAATTCCGGTCAGAGCGGAAATTCCGGTCAGAGCGGAAATTCCGGTCAGAGCAGAAATTCCGGTCAGGGCGGAAATTCCGGTCAGGGCGGAAATTCCGGTCAGAGTGAGAATCTCGGTCAGAGTGAGAATCTCGGTCAGACGGAGTTTCTCAAGATTATGTATCAAAATAAATACATATCGCTTGACCTCTGTAGTGTAATGAGTTAAAATTTACACATATTTTCTTGTTACAATTTAACAAATATTAAGTACAAGATTGTTTTATGACCCCCGAATCATAATACAGAAGGAGATAATATTATGTCTGAAAATAAGATCAGGACTATCGGAGTGCTTACCAGCGGAGGAGATGCTCCGGGTATGAATGCGGCGATAAGGTCGGTAGTACGTATCGCTCAGACAAAGGGAATAGCGGTCAAAGGAATCATGAGAGGCTATTCCGGACTGCTGGCAGAAGAAATCATTGACATGAATTCCAAGTCGGTTTCCGAGTGCATCAATAAAGGCGGCACCATACTCAATACTGCAAGATGCATGGAAATGATGACACCTGAGGGTCAGCAGGCGGCAGCCGATGTCTGCAGAAAGCACGGCATAGAGGGACTGGTAGTCATCGGCGGAGACGGCTCCTACAGAGGCGCCGCAGCGCTGTCAAAGCTCGGCATCAATACCGTAGGCATACCGGGCACTATCGATCTGGATATTGCCTGCACAGACTATACCATAGGCTTTGACACCGCCATCAACACAGCTATGGAAGCTGTGGATAAGATCAGGGATACATCAGCAGCCCACGAGAGATGCTCCATCATAGAGGTCATGGGACGTTCAGCCGGTTATATCGCTCTCTGGTGCGGTATCGCAAACGGTGCAGAGGAGATCCTGCTTCCCGAAAAGTATGACGGAAACGAGCAGGCCATAATCAACGACATCATAGAGATGCGCAAAAAAGGCAAGAAGCATTTCATTATTATAAATGCAGAAGGAATCGGACACAGCGGCTCCATGGCAAAGCGCATCGAGATGGCAACCGGTATAGAGACCAGAGCAACCATCCTAGGATACATGCAGCGAGGCGGTTCACCGACCTGTAAGGACCGTGTGTACGCGTCCATCATGGGAGCAAAGGCAGTCGAGCTGCTTGCCGAAGGCAAGACCAACAGAGTTGTCTGCTACAGGGACGGCAAATTCACCGACGTTGACTGCATCGAGGCCCTCGGCATGAAGAAAAACATACCCGAGGATTACTATAATATTGCAAAGGGACTGCTCAGATAAAGCCTTTACTATTTACTATGGACAATGTTTTATGCGCGGCTAATTCAGCCAATATGATGTTTTATTTCAATGAGGAGCACTACGGCATACTTCCGGACGAAGTGAAGAAAGAACTAAAGCGCCTCTGCGTGCTGTACTGCGCCGACGTGGGCGGCATCATAACCATGGGCTTTTCCGAAAGCCATAAGCTTATGATCACAACACTCGAACCGATCGATGAGATCGGCGCCGAACTTAAGGTGCGTCAGATGCAGAGAGAGCAGGCGGAGCTGTTCAGGCAGCTCGAGAAATTTTCGGAAATGCTGTCGCAAGGCCTGCTTTAAACCGGTTTTCTGAAAATGCTGCCGCATGGCGTGCTTTAAAGCGTTTTTCTGCAAATGCCGCTGCCGTTACTGTTTAAAAATGCATTATCGGAAATGCTGCCGCAGGGTCTGCTTTAAACCGGTTTTTCGAAAATGCTGCCGCAGGGTGTGCTTTGAACTGGTTTTCTGAAAATGCTGCCGCCGCGGCTTCTTTAAACCGATATATCTGATATATGAAGCTTAAGATAGGAAACGTAGAACTTAAAAACAATGTAGTCATAGCGCCGATGGCCGGCATCACGGATGTGTCCTACCGCATCATACTTAAGGAAATGGGAGCTGCCCTTGCCAGCACCGAGATGGTGTCAGCCAAGGGCCTTTTCTACAAAAACAAAAACAACGCGGAAATACTTGAGGTCTCAAAGGATGAGCATCCGGTGGCTGTACAGCTGTTTGGCAGCGACCCAATCATCATGGCCACTATGGCGCAGAAGATCGAGCAGGACTATGACATAGTGGACGTTAACATGGGCTGCCCGGTTCCGAAGATAACCGGAAACGGAGAGGGCTCGGCGCTGATGAAGGACCCGAGAAAAGCCTTTGCAGTATTGGAAATGATGGCGCGGCTACTGGAAAAGCCTCTTACCGTCAAGTTCAGAAAGGGCTATGATGAACAGCATGTAAATGCTGTGGAATTTGCAAAAATGGCCGAACAGGCTGGCGTAAGCGCTATAACCATACACGGACGGACAAAATCGCAGATGTACAGCGGAAAGGCCGACAGAGACATAATACGCCAGGTCAAAGAAGCAGTATCGATACCGGTTATCGGCAACGGAGACATTTACACACCTGAGGATGCGGAAAGCATGCTGAAGGAAACCGGCTGTGACGGAGTAGCAATAGCCAGAGGCATAAAGGGCAATCCGTGGCTGGTAAAGCGCACTGTGCATTATCTTGAGACAGGCGAGCTTCTTCCGCTTCCGACACTTGAAGAAAAGAAAAGCATGATACTGAGACATGCCGGGCTCATGGAGCAGCACAAAGGGGAGCACATGGCCATGCTCGAGATGCGCAAGCACCTGGCGTGGTACACTGCCGGACTGCCGGATTCGGCAAAGCTCAGAAATGCCATGAACGAGCTTTCTTCCATGGACGAGCTTAAAGCGCTGGTGGAGAAACTCTGAGTTGGCAAATGATATATATTCTTCGGTTGACACGCTTTTAATCAATGGTTATAATATCAGAACGTTAAAAAGTATTTGTTAACATTTCAGATGAGGAGTTAACCGACATGGCAAATGCACAGAAATCCATGCTTACGTATGAGGGCCTTAAAGCATATGAAGACGAGCTTCAGGATCTCAAGGTAAACAGACGTAAAGAGGTAGCACAGAAGATCAAGATCGCCAGAGAGCAGGGAGATCTTTCGGAGAATGCTGACTATGATGCTGCTAAGGAAGAGCAGACTGAGATAGAAAAGCGTATAGAGGAACTTGAAAATATCCTTAAGAATGTTGAAGTTGTAACGGATGAGGACTTTGATTCCAATAAGATCAATGTCGGCTGTGAGGTTAAACTTTTCGACATGGAATATGACGAAGAAGTTTCCTATAAGATCGTAGGAACCACCGAGGCAAACAGCCTTAAGGGAAAGATAAGCAACGAGTCACCTGTGGGAGCAGCTCTTATGGGCCATGTTATCGGTGATGTGGTTGAAGTATCCGCACCTGCCGGCGGCAACATCAAATATAAGGT
>R11__coassemble_1791_pt1 | contig 11511 bp, 8 predicted proteins | sample R11__metabat2_high_PE_001 | metagenome-assembled genome bin R11 | reverse complement strand
GGATATACTGTATCTGTATATATTCTGCAGCGGTGACGCGGCACATGATGGCGGCGCCTGCCCGGCAAACGTTATCCTGCAGCCATCTGTTTATAAACTCAGTCTGCCGGATTCTTTACCATCCATTTGTAATAATTAAGACATGTAAGAATGATCGCCAGATCGTCGGACTGTGTAACTGCAAGTCCGGTAAGCGACTGAAACTGATCTATCCTGTAACGGACCGTATTGTGATGCACTCCGAGAAGTCTGGCGGCCTCACGGTAATTAAAGCCTGAATCCACATATGCGGAAAGCGTGCCGATCAGGATATCCCTGGTATTCGAATCCATTTCCATAACAGCATAAAAATAATCATTGTAAAAGCCGGCAAGGTCATCGGAGATGCCCGGCTTTATAAGCAGTGACAGTATTCCATAATCCTGTATATGCATGACATCATTTGCCTGAATAAACGCGCGGCTTGCGGCAAGCTGCAGAATGTCACGCCCCTTCTGCCTGATACCTGCAGGCGAGTCTGAAAAATTACCTATGACGATAGCTTCCGACGAGCCCGGATAGGCGTCGGAGAGACGGTTGAAAATGTAACGGCCGAGCTTTCTGTTCTGAGAGATGATCTCCTGCTTGAAACCTGATTTCACAGGGAGAAGAAAGTAGAGCCTGCAGGAGCCCCCGGCGTTGGAGGAATGCTCCGCAGCTGAACCGGCTGCACCGGAACTATGGGTATATGAGCCATGCGGGCCGTGTGCGTATGAACCACCGATGCCGGACAGTATACCGTGCTTTTTGAAAAATTCCGTGAAGAGCTCAGAGATAATGCTGTTGGAAAGCTGAGGCACTGAATTTTTGTCTTTTGTGTCAATGATGCACAGCATCGGAGAGTACGCTGCGCCGGATGTATAGGATGAAGCTGAAATAATGCTTTCCGCTATCTCACCGTTCTGCTCGAACAGCTGATTGAGAAAAGCGTTATTTTCACGCAGTCTGTCTGCAGCGCCGGAAGATGAAGCAAGTCTGACATAAGCCTTGAAATGCGCCGCATCATTTCCTGTCGTAAAGCTCTGCACGAGTGGCTCGATAATATCATTCCAGGATAGATACTTGGGAACCGACAATATGGGCAGTGAATTGCTGTCCGCATAGTCAATAACATCCTGAGGGAGTTCGGAAATGTACCGGTTCAGCTTAATGGCGACAGCGGTGATGCCGCGGCGGCGCAGCTGCTCAAAAATAGACAGTATGCTTTCACATTCTTTAAATACATAGCCGTTGGTCAGCACAAATTCACCCTCAGCAGTATAATCCACTGAGTCCGGAGCTTCCAGAACACCGACGTGAGTCACTGCAGCCTCAGTGCCGGATGCGCCTGCAAGGAGCTGCATCTGGTTAAAGGGATATACATTTTCAAGTAAAAAAGATAAGGAAAACTGCAAAATCATACCTCCGCTCACAGGATATAAATATGATACAACTCTGTTGTATGGTTGGTCAATTAAAGAAAAAAGGGAAATTGCTATAATTAATATAATTGAATTAAAAATGACAAATTGATTAATTATGTTAATTACGTTAATGACGTAAACGATGCAGGTTATGCTGATTATATTAATGCAGATTATGTTAATGCTGCAAATGCCGCTGATCCTGCTGATTATGCAAATGTTGTCAATGATGCCTAAGTTAGTTAAGCCTGTTTATGAAAGGGGTTACCAGCATGAATGAAAAAGAATTACAGGAATTGAGGAAATTTTCCGGCCTTGAAAAGGCCGAGATATGCAAGATGGTCCACGGTCTACCGGCGGGGCATCTCGGAGGATCGCTGTCGATAACAGACTATCTGTCGGTTCTGTACAACAGACACCTTAAGTACGATCCGAAGAACCCGAAGTGGCAAGACAGGGACATGGTAGTCCTTTCAAAAGGACACAGCGGACCGGCGCTTTACGCAACGCTTGCGCTTAAGGGCTTCTTCCCTATGGAGCAGCTTGCCACCATCAACACGCCGCACACAGACCTCCCGAGCCATGCGGACAGAAACCATACACCGGGCATCGACATGACCACCGGCTCACTCGGACAGGGCGCTTCGACGGCAGCAGGACTCGCTACTGCATTCAAGATCGACAATAAGGCCAATAAGGTATACCTCATACTCGGAGACGGAGAAATCAATGAGGGACAGGTATGGGAGATGGCCCTTTACGCCGCAACAAGACATCTTGACAACCTTATCGCTGTAGTGGACTTCAACAAGCTGCAGCTTGACGGACCTTCGGATACAGACGCTATCTGCAACCTCGGGGACCTCGAGGGAAAGTGGAACACCTTCGGCTGGTACACGCAGAGGATCAACGGACATGACTACGAGGCAATCGACCGGGCGCTTTCAAATGCTGAGAACCAGAAGGGAAAGCCGAGCATGATCATCCTTGACACCATCAAGGGACACGGCTGGAGCAAGGCCGAGAACCAGGTCGGAAGCCATTCAAGGGGCATCAGCGACGATGAACTCGCAGAGATCATGGCAGAGCTCAGAGAGAAGTTCGGGATTTGACAGAAGAGGAGGCAGAAGGATATGACAAAGGTAGTATTAGCTCCGTCGATCGGACAGAAGGATGTAACCGAGATGCGAAAGGCATTCGCATCCACACTTATAGAGCTTGCCAAGGAGAATAAGGATATTGTGGTGCTCGACGCAGACCTTGCGGGAGCAATGGGGACAAAGGCATTCGGAAAGGAATTCCCGGACAGATTCATCGATGTGGGCATCCAGGAGCAGAACATGATAGGAGTCGCCTGCGGAATGTCGGTAGCGGGAAAGATCCCGTTCACACATACATTCGGACCGTTTGCAACACGCCGTGTGGCTGACCAGGTGTTCATGTCAGGCGTTTACAACAAGGCCAATGTCAAGGTGGTCGGATCGGATCCTGGTATCACAGCGGCCCTTAACGGCGGAACACATATGCCGTTTGAGGACATGGGCATCATGCGCCTTATGCCTGAGATGACCATACTTGAGCCAACAGACATCGTAATGCTTAAGAATCTTCTTCCGCAGATGGTGGCAAAGTACGGAATGATGTACATGAGACTTGTTCGTAAGGATGTGGTTAAGGTTTACGACGAGGGTTCGGAGTTTGAGATCGGAAAGATGGCTGAGCTGCGCGACGGTTCGGATGTGACTCTTATCGCCAGCGGCTACTGCGTATCTGAGGCTCAGAAGGCGGCGGAGATACTTGCAGCCAAGGGAATCAGTGCGAGAGTACTTGACAGCTTCTGCTGGAAGCCGATCGATGAGGAGGCTATCGTTAAGGCGGCCGCTGACACAGGCGCAATCGTTACCTGTGAGAACCACAACGTGATCAACGGCCTCGGCGCAGCCGTGGCAGAGGTGCTTGTAGCAAATAAGCCGGTGCCTGTAGAGATGATCGGAGCGCAGGATGAATTCGGAGAGGTAGGCCCTGTAAGCTACCTCAGGGAGCGCTTCCACATGACCGCGGAGGACATCGCCGCAGCCGCAGAGAAGGTCATCGCCCGCAAGTGAGAATCCGGGTCAGACCGAGATTCTCACTCTGACGTAAATTCTCATCCGGAAGCCTGAGGTTCAAAGCATCCGCTTTATATGAACACGTTTTATATGAACAAGCAGCGAAGCGGACTGCGAATATTATTATACCCTATCACAGCAGGAATGCATTGTCATTCCTGCTTTTTGTGCGTTAAGCTGCCAATAACAATTTAAGAAAATAAACCGATATTCTGTTGCTGAAAAATCTGAGTGTGATAAATTATATCTACGGGAGTTTAAGACACGTATTGTTACCCGGGAATTCCGGTCAGAGTGCGAATTCCGGTCAGAGTGAGAATCTCGGTCAGAGCGAAATTCTCATTGGCATCGACATTGATAAGGAGCAGCAGAGCATGAAATTTTTACACACATCCGACTGGCATCTGGGAGCGTCCGAAAAGGCGGGCACGCTTTACGATGACCAGAAATTTTTTATAGACGAGATATGCAGGATCATTGAAGAAGAGCAGATAGACGCGGTGCTGCTTGCCGGAGATGTCTATGACACGGCGCTTGGCTCAGCTGATGCGATAAAGCTCTACGATTATGCCATGACCCGCATATGCCTTGAAATGAAGAAAAAGGTGCTCTGCATAGCAGGAAACCATGACGGCTCAGACCGCCTGGCAAGCTGCAGCGACCTGCTGGGCAAGGCCGGACTGCATATTGTAGGAGCAATAGAAAGAGAACCGCAGATAGTGCATTTTGAGGACACCGATGTATACATGCTTCCGTGGTTTACCGAGGAGAAAGCGAAAAGTGTATACCCGGAAGAAAAAGAACAGATAACGGACATGGCATCTGCATACAGAGTAGTGCTGGATCACATGAGGGCCACATTCGCAGAAGGAAAGAAGCATATCGTGCTCTCACATGCGTTTATCACACAGGCAGAGACCTCTGTCAGCGACCGTGCCGCGGAGATAGGTACAGCGACAGCGGTAGGCGCGTCGGTATTTGACGGCTTCGATTATGTCGCGCTCGGCCACATCCACAAACCGCAGACCATAACCCCGCAGATCAGATATTCGGGCACCCCGATGCCGTATTCATTCGGCAAGGAGGAGAAGCAAATAAAGAGCGTCACGGTGCTGGACACGGCAGCGGAGGACGGAGCGCTTCTGACAGAAATAAAAGCTGAAGCTGAGGACGGAGCGGTTCTGACAGAAATAAAAGGCAAAACGAAAGATGAACCGGCTCTGAAAGAAATAAAAGCCGAAGCGAAAGCTGAACCGGAAGCTGAAAAAGCAGCCACGGCCGGAGCCACGCAGCCCGGATCAGCAGGATCTGCGCAGGCGCTCAAAGCCTGCGGCACCGAGTCTGATACCGATACTGCTTCTGCAAATGTATCCGCCGGCGGCATTTCCATAAAGATCATCCCTCTTCGCCAGCTGCACAGACGCACAACGCTGGAGGGAACGCTTGCCGGGCTGGAGGCGCCGGAAAGCCTCAACATAACCGAAGAAGAGAAAAACGGCTATGTACGCGCCATAATCAAAGACAGCTACGCCGGGCTCAGCGTAAACGCAAAGCTGAGTGAGATATACCCCAATCTTCTCGAGGTAGTCGGAAAAAGCTTTGAAAATGCAGACGACACGGAGCACATGTCCATGGAGGAATTCAGAAGGCTTGAAAGCGAGCCAGCGGAAATATTCAGGGAATACTGCAGACGCAAAACAGACATCGAGCCGGATGAGAGACTTATCAGACTCTTTGAGGAAAGCATGCGCGATTATGACAAGGAGGTCAGCGAAACATGAAGCCGCTTAAACTGGAAATGCAGGCCTTCGGACCGTACAGAAACAGAGAAACCATAGATTTTGAAAAGCTTTCACAGAGCGGCATTTTCCTGATAAAGGGACCGACCGGCAGCGGAAAGACCACGATCTTTGACGCGATGACCTATGCGCTCTACGGCGGAAGCTCCGGAGATGACGAAAAAAAGAAAAACGGAAGAAATGAGATAAAGGAGTGGCGCTGCAACCAGGCTGAATGGGGAAACAATACCTATGTAGCGTTCACATTTTCAGTCGGAGGGAAGGTCTACAGATTCACGCGCGGCGCGGAGTGCAAAAAGAAGAACCTTCTCGAGACCTACGCGGCCTGCAGGATAGAGCCTGACGGAACAGAGCTGCAGCTTTTTGAAAACCCTAAATCAGGGGATCTCAACCAAAAAACAGAGGAACTTCTGGGGCTTACAAAGGACCAGTTCAGACAGGTAATGCTGCTCCCGCAGGGACAGTTCGAGCGCTTTCTCACAGCCGATTCAAGGGACAAGGAAACACTCCTCAGCAAGATATTTGACGCAGAGATCTGGAAAGGTTACGCCGATAAATTCTTTGACAAGGTCAAAGCCAGAAAGGACGCTCTTGACGAGGAAAACAAGGCCGTGATGACCTCGCTCGCAGAGGAAAGCCGCAGCGGGCGCGCCGCATTCACAGAGCCCGGGCAGCTGAAGCTTTATATTGACGAACTTAAAAAGGAAGCTGCTGACAATGAAGAACGCCATGCAGCATTTGCCGGAAATGAAAAGCAGGAAAAGCTTAATGCCGACATCGCGCTCGCGGAGCAGTTTGCGACCCTGCACGGATATGAACACAAAGCTGCCGAGCTTAAGGCGGAACAGCAGCGCATCGCAGAGGCAAAGGCAAAGCTTGCCGATGCTGAAAATGCAGAAGAGCTGAGACCATTTCTCGAAAAGCTGGATAAGGCTGCTGCTGAGGCTTTGAAAAGAAAACAGCAGCATGAAAAGCTGAAAAACAGCCTGCCGGCAGCTGAAATGAAGGCCGCTGCCGCTGCAGAGGCATTTGAAAAACATAATGCTGAATCTCCGGCGGCAAAGCTTCAGAACCGTATCGGCGAGCTGGAGGCGAAGCGCGAGACCTACAACAGTCTGGAAAGCCTTAAGGCGCTTGCGGAAAATGCAGCGGCCGCGCTTAAAAAGGCCGCTTCCGTGAAAAACAGGGCTGCGCAGAAGCTGAACAAGGCTGCTGCGGACGCCAAGGCCGCATACGAGACCAGCATGGCCGCCGAGGATAATGCGCGCGCACTCAGGACCGCCTACTACGCGGGAATATACGGAGAGATCGCCGGTGAACTGAAGGATGGCGTGAGATGTCCGGTATGCGGCAGCTTAGAGCATCCGCAGCCGGCTGTAAAGGCGGAAGGCAGCATTTCCAGAGAGCAGATGGAGCAGGCCGAGCAGGCGTATGAACTGGACAAAAAGAAGTGGAGCAAGGCTGAGGAAATAAGGACCGAAGCCGAAAAGGAAGCAAAGGCCGCCGAGGAAGAAGAACAGAAGGCCGGACGGGAAAGCAGCGAGGCTATGGCGCGCTGTGAAGCTGCGGGAGCGCACCTTATCGAGGGCATAAGGAACGCCGCTGAGCTTGAGGCTGAGATAAAGCGCCTCAGTGACAGCATAGAGGCCTATAAGGCTGAAAATGATAAGCTTGCGAAGCTTCGTGAAAAGGCAGCTTCGGAATTCACTGAACTTAAAGCAAAGACCGGAGCCGCCTCTGAGGAAGCAGAAAAGGCCGCAGCAGAGAAGTCTCAGGCGGAGGAAGCATTGAGAGAAGCGCTTACTGCAAAGGGCTATGCGGACCGGAGCGATGCAGAGAGCAGGCTGATGGAGAAAAAGGATCGCGATGCCGCGGCTAAGCGTATAAACAGCTATGAGGCGGACTGCAGATCCAATGCGCAGCAGCTTGCGGATAAGGCAGAGGAACTTAAGGACAGGAAAGAACCGGACCGCAAGGGCTTTGATGAGCGCCAGAAGGGAATAAAGAGCGAGTCTGAAAAATATGCAGAGCTTAAATCCGGGCTTGATTCCGAGATAAAGAGACTCAGCGCAAAATGCGCTGATCTCAGCAAAAAGTATGCTCATTACAATGCCAATATCCAGGAGGCTGATTCGGACCTGGCTTTTGCAAAAAAGCTGCGCGGAGATACCGGCGTAGGCCTGCAGAGATTCGTGCTTTCCATCATGTTCGGGCAGGTCATCGGCGAAGCCAATCTCATGCTTAAAAAGGTGCACGGCGGAAGGTACCAGCTATACTGCAGCGATGAAAAAGGAAGCGGAAACAAGCGCGGACTTGAGCTGAAGGTCTATGACAGCCACAGCCTTGGAAATGAAGGACGCGGAGTCGATCTGCTGTCAGGCGGCGAGAAATTCCTTGTGTCCCTGGCGCTCTCGATCGGCATCTCGTCCGTCGCCCAGAAATCGGGTGTGAAGATAGAGGCGCTTTTCATAGATGAGGGCTTCGGCACACTGGACGAGGCATCGATCAATGACGCTATGGAAGTACTTCAGACAGTGCGCGACGGCAGCAGCATGATCGGCATCATAAGCCACGTGAAGCTGCTGGAGGCCAATATACCGACGCATCTTGAGGTCATAAAGAGCGCGTCCGGAAGCCGCATAAAGATGGAATAACAGAAAATACAATGGTGGATCAGGCGCAGCATGAATATATAGCAATAGATCTTAAGTCCTTTTACGCATCGGTAGAGTGCGTGGAGAGAGGGCTTGATCCGCTTGCCTCAAATCTGGTCGTGGCCGACGAAAGCCGCACGGAAAAAACGATATGCCTGGCTGTCACTCCGGGCCTTAAGGCATACGGAGTCCCGGGCAGAGCCAGGCTTTTCGAGGTCATAGAGCGTGTGCGTGAGATAAATGCCGAACGACTCAGAAATGCCCCGGGACACAGATTTACAGGTTCATCCTCAGACACGGCCGCTCTGGCAGCCGACCCGTCGCTTAAGCTGGACTTTGTGATCGCAAGGCCGCAGATGTCGCTTTACATGAAGCGCAGCACGGAAATATACAGCATTTACCTCAAATATATAGCGCCGGAGGATATGCATGTCTACTCGGTAGATGAGGTATTCATAGATGTAGGTCCTTATCTGAAAATGTACTCCTCGACGGCAAGGGACATTGCCATGAGGATGATTCGCGATGTGCTGGAGCAGACCGGCATAACGGCGACTGTCGGTATCGGTACCAACATGTACCTTGCCAAGATCGCGATGGATATAGTGGCAAAGAAAATGCCGGCAGATAAGGACGGAGTGCGCATAGCCGAGCTGGACGAGATAAGCTACAGAAGGCTTTTGTGGAATCACACGCCCATCACTGATTTCTGGCGCGTCGGACGCGGATACGCGCGCAGGCTTGCGGAAAAAGGACTTTACACCATGGGCGACATTGCCAGGTGCTCTGTCGGAAAGCCGGGCGATTATTACAATGAAGATCTGCTCTATAAGCTGTTCGGTATAAACGCCGAGCTGCTGATCGACCATGCCTGGGGCTGGGAACCCTGCACCATAGCGGACATAAAGTCCTACAGACCTGAGCGCAGCAGTCTGAGCGAGGGCCAGGTGCTGCAGTGCCCGTATGACAATGAAAAGGCCGGGATAGTAGTCCGTGAAATGACGGACAAGCTTGTGCTCCAGCTTATAGATAAGGGACTTTACACAGACCAGATGGTGCTGACCATCGGCTACGATACGGAAAATCTGACGAAGGATGAGATAAGAAAAAATTATAAAGGCGAGATCCACATAGACTGGTATGGCCGCATGGTTCCGAAGCATGCCCACGGCACAGCCAATCTCGGACGCTTCACATCTTCGGCAAGGCTCATAACCGAAGCGGTAAATGAACTTTATGAAAGGATAACCGACCCGATGCTGCTTATACGCAGGATAAATGTTGCTGCAAACAATGTTGTGCCGGAGGAACTGTCGGATATGGTCTCAGCGGCGGACAGCTATGAACAGCTGGACCTTTTTGTCGATTACGATACGCTTCAGAAGCAGCGCGAGGAGGAAAATGCCGCGCTTGAAAAGGAACACAGGCTGCAGAAGGCGGAGCTGGACATAAAAAAACGCTTCGGGATCAACGCAGTGCTGAAGGGCACCAGCTTTCTCGAGGGCGCGACCGGCATAGAGAGGAACAGCCAGATCGGAGGCCACAGAGCATGAATGACGCTGCAAATGATCTGCCCGAAAATCTTCGCGGGCTGCTTTACATGGAGCACCACCAGTCGGAAAAGCGCCGCCGTATGTCAATGCATGACAGGGCAGCGCAGTTTGCGCCGTTTGCGGCGCTTACGGGCTATGAGGACGCAGTCGAAAGAACTGCATTTATATCATCAAAAAAGAATGCAAGGTAAAGGGTATTTTCAGGGGTATCCGGATATCTTCTGTATGCAGACGCGGCCGGAAGCAGTAAGCGTTTACGAATAGAAATATCCCACCCGGCAAAAACATAGACGGCAGCAAGCGGCGCGTTTTATACTGCATCTTATAACGCATCTTATAACGCCGGCGCGTGCTTCTCCATCCAGGGGATAAGCACCAGAGCGGCAAGCATTGCCAGAAAAGCGACTGCCGCGTAAATTATATACGCAAAGGTGTAGTTATTCAGATCGGTCAGACGGCCCATGCATACGGGACCGATGGTCATGCCGATGCCGTAAAGCGCCTGATAGAGCCCCATGGCTGTGGATTTTCGCTCCATAGGAACGGTGCGTATGGAAAGCGCCATGAGCAGGGACATAAGTATGGCAATGCCGATGCCGCTGACAGCCTGTCCCAGAAATACAAACCATATATTAGTGCCGAGACCTACGAAGAGGCATGCCAAAGCCAGACACAGAAATCCGGCGGAAATGACATATTTTTCCGGGAACTTCTGCATGAAATGCTTTCTGAGCGCGTTGCTTCCGAAAACGATGACCATAGTATGAAGTGTAGTGCCGAAGCCGATCTGAAGCCTTGAGCCGCCGAGCAGCTCGGCAACACCCGAGTTAAAAGAGAAAACGGTTCCCTGCAGGATCATCTGCATGACTATGGCGAACGCAGCCGGGATAAGAACTCCCGGGTTTCCGAAGGTCGATAAAAGATTGGCAACGCTTATAGGTTCCTTCTTTATCGGAATGCTCTTAAGCTGCAGCGCAAAGGCAATGGCTGCGAGTCCGGCAAGGAAGCTTATGACAAGCGGATATTTGTAGCCAAAGAGAGTCGCGGTAATGATGCCGAGTATGTAAGCCACAAGCTTACCGATATTGTTGAAAATATTGATATTTGTCATGGCTTTTACACCTTCACCGGCATCATAGTAGGCCGAGTAAAGGACTGAGAATGCGAGCCAGGTGCTTGAGGCTACTCCTGCAAGGAATCTGCAGAAAATGATAAACCACGGAACCTCGGCGAATATCAGGCCGAGGGAGGACACAGTGGTGAAGACCGTGCCCATAATGACGACATTCCTGTAGCCGCTGGTAAGGTCTGTGGCTATGCCGAGAGGAATCCTGACGCACATCTGTGTAAAACCGTAGGTTCCGGTCATAATGCCTATTATCGAAGCTCCGAAACCGAGGGACTTAAGATATGGAGTGAAATAAGGTACATGCGCGTATTCGGAAGCCCAGAAGCAGGCTATAACTATACCGAGAAGCTTTCGTGATCTGTCGAGAGATTTTTTATCCATTTTTCTTAATTCTCCTCTATGTTAACTTATCTTATTTTACAATAACTGTTCAGCAGCATTCGTAAGGCACATTCGCAAGGAATATTCGCAATATGGTCCTGCGCCTGCGGCCCGCTAATTTATTTTATTTGTGCCTGCCGGCTACAGATATATTTTGCATCAGAAAAGGCGGTCTGTAAAGACCGCCCAACAATATCATCATACCACTGATAAAAGTTTTGGACAATTGGCAGGATTGCAGAAAGAAAAGCCGTTTCTTCTGTCGTTCTGCCGATTGTATTTAGAAAAATACAATGCTATTATTTAGACAACACAAAGAGATACGGAAGAATCTTAAAAAGATCGACAGTGTAAAGAAACGGATCAGGATAATAATAAAAGAAAGATAAGAAGGTCCGGAAAAAACTCTTTGATGATCTGATAAAAAAGCTAAAACAAGAGAAAG
>R11__coassemble_1747_pt1 | contig 11714 bp, 10 predicted proteins | sample R11__metabat2_high_PE_001 | metagenome-assembled genome bin R11 | reverse complement strand
CAGTTCAGTCTGCCGCGGGCGTATGTCACCTCATCCATGTCAAGCTCGGCGGAAACATAGCTCCAGCTCTCATCGCCAAGCGGCTCTGTGACCTTATTTCCAAGTGGATTCGCAATAAATGATTTTCCGAAATGATGCCTCGGAACGGGTTCATTTTCAACCTGCTCATCTCCTGCCCTGTTGAGCGCGATAACGAAGGAATGCGACTCCAGGGCTCTTGTCTGCAGTTCGGTTATGAACATATCGCTCCTGAGTCCCATGGTGCAGGTAGCTGCGATAATTATCTGTGCGCCTTTGAGATAATATGTCCTCCATACCTCAGGGAAGGAGCGGTCGTAGCAGATAAGCATGGCTGCCTTCACGCCGTTGTCAAGTTCAAACACAGGAAGCTTATCTCCGGAATTGAAATAATATTTTTCATAAACGGCGTTGTATCTCAGATCTCCGCCAGGGATATGAATCTTGCGGTACTTGCCTATGACTCCGCGCGCAGGCGAAACCAGGCCCATAGTGTTGTAATATACGGTTTTGCCGTTTTCTTCCGCCTTTTCAAAAAGAGAATAGGCGATATGCACGCCGAGCTTTTCAGACTCCTTAAGCATTCGCGGTTGTCGGTCCGGTCAGAAAATCCTCGGCGCAGGCAAACCATTTTTTCTCGCGGACCATGCCGAAATAAATACCTGTCATCATTTCCGGAAATGCGACAAGATAAGGCTTTTCCTTTTCGACCAGTTCTTCCATAAATGCGATCTGCTTATCCACATACTCAACATTTGTCATGCCGGGTGTAACCGTTCCCGGCTGGATTCCAAGTACTTTTACTTTCATGTTCTGTTTCTCCTGCTGTAATCTATGTGCCCGTACTTTTCCATTGTTTCCATCGTTTCAATTGTTTCAATCGTTTCCGTCATTTCCATCGTTTTTCTCAGATGCTTCTCCTGAGATACCTGCCGCGGCCCGGCTTTGCAGTCACGATTCCGTCCTTCTGCAGTATCTCTCCGCGTCCGATGGTATATCTCGGCCAGCCCTTAAAGCTCATGCCATCGTAGATCGAGAAATCAGAGCAGCCATAAAGCTCAGGCGTGATCGTTCTCTCCCAATCCATATCGATAAGCGCCAGATCCGCATCCTTTCCGACCCTGATCGAGCCCTTTGAAGGAAGATTGAATACCTTCGCTGTGTTTGTGCTCAGCACCTGCGCAATGGTAGTAAGTGGAATGCCCCGTTTGAGATATCCCTCACTGATGAGAGCCGGCATGGCAATGCCCTGTCCGGAAAAGCCTACCCATACATCCCAGAGAGTATCTGCATGCTTACCATTTCTCGTATATTTCTGAGCTCTGGTAACCGGCACATTATCAGTTCCTATGGTCTTTACAATACCGGTCCTGATACCCTCCCACAACGCTTCGTTATCCGCCTTGCTGTGAAGGGCCGGATTAACCTTTGCATCCATACCGGCGGTTTTGTCCAGCATAAGATACTGAGGGCAGGTTTCGATCGTGACATTTCCGCAGTCAATATTTTCAGAAAGCGCCCTGTATACATCCAGTGTTTTTTTTGCTGAAGTGTGTACGATGTAAATGTTTCCTCCAAGCTCTGCGTTAATAAGCATTGCTCCCGCAACGCAGTTGCTCTCGACGAAATCAGGTCTTCCCGCATCCCAGGCCTCAATGCCCGCGGCATCAGGATGCTGTTCCTGCTGTTCCTTTAAGAAGGCTCTGAACATATCCGGATCCTCACAGTGGATGCATAAAAGCAGCTTTGGGTCTATCTCATGAAGCTTTTTGATTACATAATAAAGATCAGCCTTATCAAGATTCATTGCTTCTTCCTTCGGTATCCCGTAGAATGTATGGGCTATATCCTGCTTATCAAAGAAGAATTTGAAGGATGTAATGCCAAGCTTTGTTACATAATCCTCAAGCTCTGTCATATGTTTCTTTGCGCAAAGTCCGAGTGAAATGCCGAAATCCACGAGGGAATTCTTCTCGCCTATAGCGATCTCCTCTGCGACTGTGTCAAAATAATTGCCCTTTCCTCTGTGATATTCGACTATGGATGTAAGTCCGCCTATGACCTCACGGGCGGTGCTGTATTTATATGATTCCTCAAAGCTGTTGTAGAGACCGAGGTGCTGATGCGGATCAATAGCCCCCGGCATAACATAAAGTCCTGCGGCGTCAATGATCTCACCATCAGTTTCCGGTGCCTGACCCGGCTCAAAGATTGCCGCGATCTTCTCACCGCGTATAAGCAGATCCGCCTTGCGAACTTCATTTTCGAATACGACAGTACCGTTTTTGATTAACATTTCTCTCATACCTTCCATACTCTTACCTCTGAAAATATTTCATAAAAGGTAGCTATCCGACATATATAGTTACCATAAAAGTATTTCATTTCCCGTTCTGCCCGCTTACACACTTACATACCGAGATAGGATTTCTTCAGGTTTTCGTCCTGAAGCAGATCGGAGGCTCTGCCCTCCATGGCGATCCTGCCCTGCTCAAGAACATACCCGCGGTCAGCCAGCTTGAGTGCATTCTGGACATTCTGCTCTACAAGCATTATTGTTACTCCGTCGGCCTTAACCTTTGCAATAATGTCAAACATTGTATCCGTAAGCAGTGGTGACAGACCTATAGACGGCTCGTCAAAGATCAGCAGCTTAGGACAGCTCATCAGGCCGCGTCCTATGGCCACCATCTGCTGCTGCCCGCCTGAAAGCGATCCCGCCGGCTGCTTCGCCTTGATCTCAAGGTCAGGCATCATGGAATAAACATATTCCAGCGATTCCTTACGTTTTGCCTTAGGGCCCTTAAGATAAGCTCCCAGTTCCAGATTTTCCTGGACTGTCATATCCGGAAACAGCTTTCTTCCCTCGGGGCACTGCACTACTCCGTGTTCGACTATTTTAGGCGCTGAAAGCTTTGTAAGATCCGTCCCGTCAAACAGGATGCTTCCTCCGTTAATTGTCTTTAATCCGGAAATTGCCTTAAGAAGCGTCGTCTTTCCGGCTCCATTGCTTCCGACAAGAGAGATCATCTCACCGTCATTTACATTCATGGAAACGCCCTGTATGATCTGCAGATTCCCGTAATTTACATATAGATCCCTGATTTCAAGCATAAAGACCTCACCCCTGTTCCGCTTTTTTATATGCGCTGCCAAGATAAGACTCTATAACGCGCTCGTTCTGAGTTATTTCCTGCGGTGTTCCTTCAGCGATAAGCTTTCCGTGATCAAGCACGACCACTCTGTCTGAAAGCTTCATGAGAGCCGCCATAATATGCTCGATCATCAATATGGTCACGCCCGAATTTCTTATCCTGCGCACGAGTTCAACGCAGTCCTCGATCTCTGTCGGAGTCAGGCCTGCCATGACCTCATCCAGAAGCAGAAGCTTAGGCTTAGTGGCAAGCGCTCTGGCCATCTCCAGCTTCCTCTGATCACCTATAGTCAGGTCTGCGACTATCGAATGCAGCTTATCCTCCATTCCGACGAAGCTGATCATCTCGGCAGCAGACTTTTCAGCTGCCGCATACGAGCCTTCCCTGTTAAATGCGCCTACCATTACGTTTTCAAGTGATGTAAGCTGGCCAAAGGGCTGTACGATCTGGAAGGTTCTGGCCATTCCTGCCTTGCAGTTCTCATAAGTGGTCTTATGGGTTATATTCTGTCCGTCAAATTCAACCGTGCCGTAGGTTGCCGGATAAAAGCCTGTTATTGAATTGAAAAATGTTGTTTTGCCTGCGCCGTTTGGTCCTATCAGACCGACTATCTCACCCTCCCGGATCTCAAGATTCACTGAATCCACCGCGGTAAGTCCGGCAAACTGCTTTGTCACATTAGTTGCTTTTAACAATACCTTTGCCATAGCTTATACCTCCGCGCCTTTATCTGCGGCTCTGCTGCCTGAGGATATTTTTGCAGCCGGCATCCTTACCGTTTTTTTGCCAGACCGTATGCCGGATCCGTCCTCATCGGCTGCCGAAGTCCCTGTCAGCCTGTTTCTCAGATCCTGCACAAGTCCTATAACGCCCTTAGGCATTATCATTATTACCGCAACAAGTATCAGACCGTAGACCACCATGTTCATTCCCACATAGTGGGAAAGCAGCGAGTTTGTAAGCTCCGAAACCGGCTCGATGATCGCAGCTCCGATGATCGGCCCGAAAACCGTACCGACGCCACCAATGATGCACGGCGTAATAGCCGATACTGATACGGTGCTTGAAAAAGCAATATTCGGGTCTATATACAGATAATACTGCGCGTAAAATGTACCTCCGACGGCCGAAAGCATTGCGCTTGCTATCAGCGCGGTCATCTTATATTTAAATGCATTGATGCCGAGAGCCTTTGCCGCATCCTCATTTTCACGGATAGCGACAAAATACAGGCCCATCCTGGTCCTTCTGATCTTATACATAAAGAAGGTAATAGCCGCCAGCATAACGAATGCCGCATAAAGAAAGCCTGCCTTGCTTCCGAACTGAAGCTGGCTTATATGCTTGCTGTAGGTTATCGAAACACCGCTGGCTGCATGCAGCGCCTTGGTATTTTTGAAAATGACTCTGAGTATTTCGCAGAAGGCCATCGTAGCCAGCGCAAAATAATCACCCTTCAGATTGTAGTGAAAGGAAAGATACCCTATACCTGCCGCCACGATCCCGGCAGCCAGCATGCCGCAAACCAGACCGATCCAGGGATTGATCTTAAAATCAACGGCGAGAATACTTGACGTATACGCTCCAAGTCCGTAAAAAGCCGCATGTCCGAAGGAAAACTGTCCCGTATATCCGCTCATCAGATTCCAGCACTGCGCGAAGTACGCCGCCGACAAAATCGAAATGACCAGATTCAGTCTGTAATTACTCAGGAACCTCGGTGAAAGAAGCGTAATTACAGACACAGCCGCAGCCAGTACGATCTGAGGCGCTGTTATCTTTCCATTGCTTGTTGAGATAGTAAGCTTTTTTAAAATATCAGTCATTTTATCCCTTCTTTCCCAGCAGACCGGTCGGTTTGATGATCAGTGTCAGAATAAATATAAGGTAAACTACAAGCTCGCTCCATGAACCTCCCAGGTACAGTGATGAATATGATTCAACAACACCTATGATCAGGCCGGCCAGGATCGCTCCCCAGATATTTCCAAGTCCTCCGAAGACAGCTATGACAAAGCATTTGAGGGAATAGGAGTTTCCGCTTGTCGGATATATATACTGAGTCGGTGTAAGCAGAGCTCCTGCAACTCCCGCGCATACGATACCTATACCGAAAGCGATCTGGTTGATCCTCGGAACAACTATACCCATCAGAGTTGCGCCGTCAGGCTGTACTGATGTGGCCCTTATGGCTCTGCCAAGATCCGTTTTTTCAAGAAGCAGATAAATAGCTCCTGCTATGACTGCCACGAATATAAAGGCTACCAGCCTCGGCTTATTGACCGTCAGTCCTCCGAGATTTATCGCCTTTTCAAAGCCCGGTACCAGAACTGATTTGTAATTTGCCGTAAAGATTACAAGTATTATATTTTCAAGTACTATCGACAGTCCCTGCGTCAGCAAAAGCTGGTTGTGACCGGCTACACCCATCAGAGGGTTAAGACAAAGCTTCTGAATAAGATAGCCGATCACAAACATTATCACTATCACCGCCGGAAGGGCGGCATATGGGGTGATCCCTGACAGAGTACATATCTCAAAGGTTACATACATTCCTACTGTTATCAAAGCACCATGGGCGAAATTGGTGATCTTCATTACTCCGAAGATCAATGATATTCCCAGCGCTGCCAGCGCATAAACGCCGCCCATCAGTATTCCATCTATGGCTGCCTGAAAAAACGCATTCAAAATAATTCCCTCCCAGCTGACTGCTGTATGCTGCTTTATGCTGCTGAATCCTGCGGCCGGTTCCTTTAAGAAAAGCCGGCCGCCGAACTATATAAGCAGCACCTGTTTATTCACCGATTATCGGCTTTGCCTCTGCAAATTCCTCAGGATAAACTACTACATGCTTACCATTCTGGATCTGTATCAGAACACCTGCGGCATTGATATTTTCGCCCTTCTCATCAAAAGTGATCGGACCTGACTGAGCCAGTACATGGTCTTCAATATTGGTTTCCTTAAGGGCATCCCTTAAGGCCTTAGGCTCTGCAGAAGCCGCTCTCTCAAGTGCATCCGCTATGACATAAATACTTTCATAGCCCCATACAGCATGTACTGACATATCCTGTCCGTATGTGCTCTTATAGCTTTCAAGAAGCGCTTTTGTCTTATCGGCATTAGGATTGAATCTATAGTTAAGATCCAGGTAATTTTCAACTGTATCTCCGAAATCCTCTATAAACTTGCTGTCTGAAATACCACCGTTTGATACTCCGCAAACCATCTTTATATTGACATCTCTCTCATGAAGTTCCTTTACCAGAAGTGATACATCGGCAAAGTAACCGATGGTTATAAGCAGATCAGGAGCATCCTCTGCAATCTTTGTTACCTCAGTGCTGAGTGTCGCCGTGCTTGCGGAATAGGTGATCCTGTCTATAAGCTTTATGCCTGTGGAATCAAGCTTTTCCGCAATGATGTCTCCTGTATCTGTACCTGTCAGTGAATCCTCATGGATGAGCACCGCAGTGTTGATGGCATCTGTCTTTATCTCAGATATATATTTGATGAAATCCTCTGCATATACATTTGCATTAGGCTGGATCCTGAAGCAGTATTCAAAGCCGTTCTCAAACATTGCGACGTTGTTGCTGACAGTTACAAGGAACGGTACCTCGTTCTGCTCTGCCTTCTGCATACAGGTAAGCGTAACGCCTGACTGGAATGTTCCTGTAACGATCGGGCAGCCCTCTGAGATAAGCCTTTCAGTTTCAGATGCGCCTGTATCAGCGCTGGCCTGGCTGTCGCCTGTAACAAGCTCCAGCTTAGCCCCGTTCATCGACTTGATGCCTCCGGCAGCGTTTATCTCATCAATGGCAAGCTGCTGTGAATTGATGATCTGCTGCGCCTCATATGCGTAAGGTCCGGTCAGGGGATGCACCGAACCGATCTTAATTACCTGCTCACTGCCTCCGCTGCTTTCTCCTGCTTCAGCTGCCTCTGAAGCAGCAGCTGATCCCGGTGCCGCTGATGACGCAGCAGATGAAGTCTGTCCGGATGAACTGCAGCCTGACAATACAGCTGCAAGCATTGCTCCGCTGAGCATCACTGCTAAAATTCCAGATGGTCTTTTCATTATTCCTTTCCTCCTTGATTAATAAAGAAAAAGGAGCTTATGCGTTCCCGCATAAACTCCCTTGTTTCACCTCATCCGTAATTTGATGATGAAGTGATACTATCACTCAGACTTTTAAAAATCCAATACTAAAATCATTATAGGCATTATTGCTTTTTCCTATAGATTGTTTGCATTTGTATTGTCTTAACTTATGAATACTGATTCCGGATATGTCCTCCTGTATAACAGATCATACATACCCGCATCCGGATATACACGCCTGCATCCAATCTCTTTGCGCTGCCGCTGCACATAATGCTTCAGCTGTAACAGCTCTGCGCTATCCTTATAAATTCCCTTGATAATGAATTAAGATACCTGCTCTTATTGTAGACTATTGAGACCTCTCTCTGCTTCTTCATCTCCGGCAGCGAATAATAGTTTATATTATATGAAAAATCAGACCTGTAAAGGCTGTGCGGTATTATCGTTGCGCCGACGCCCCTCTTGGCCATACTGTAGGCTCCAAGCGCAGTTGTACACTCCACTGTTGACTTCGGCTTTATGTGATTGTTATCGTACAGGCTGTCCAGAAGCTCACGCATATATGTATTGGCATGCAGCCTTACTACAGGTATATTTTCAAGCCTGCTGAAATCAATTTTTCTTATCTTGCGTTCGAAATCAAACCCCGAGTCTTCACCGGTCTCCGTTTCCTTCTCTATTCCGGCGGTTCCGAAGTACTTTGGTATGGCTATGAGATATTCCTCTGTGATGAGATGCGTCTTCTCGTAGGACGCAGAGTCAAACTGGCTGGTCGCTATAACAATATCAAGCTCTCCATCATCCAGAAGCTGCTTAAGCCGCGGCTCAGTGTCCTCGTAGATTTCAAGCTGAACATTGGGATAAATATTCTGAAACTCCGAAACTATCTTGGCGATCAGAGATACAGCATTAAGATATCCGGTCCCTACCTTAAGCTTTCCGGAAAGCCCGCCGCGTATTTCAACGAGCCTCTCCTCGAGTTCCGCCTCCTCTTCAAGCATTTTTTTTGCAGTAGCTACATAGAGTTCACCCGCGTAGGTCAGAGTGAGCGGTACCGTCCTTTCAAATATCTTCGTTCCTATCTCGTTCTCGAGTCTGGAAATGTACTGGCTCAGGGACGGCTGGGAAATCATAAGCTGCGCCGCCGCCTCTGAAAAGCTTCTTGTTTCCGCTACCTTGATCACATAATTCAACTGTCTTATATTCACAACTCTGTACCTCCTGTTCAGTCCGGCTGGTCCATGCCGGAGCAGACCGAGAGTACGTAGACTCTTCCGGCTCCCGCATCAAGCAGCGCTTCTGTGCAGGCTTCCATGGTGGAGCCTGTTGTATAGATGTCGTCTATAAGGAGAAGCGTCGGGCCTGTCCCTCCGGCTATGCCGTTTTTCTTAAAGCTTCCGCTGCAGGAGAATGCGTTCTGCAGATTGGCAAGCCTTTCGCCGGCGCCGAGACCCTTCTGGGCTGCGGTATTTTTATTTCTGACAAGTATATCACTGCGGACAGGTATATTCAGCCTTTTTCCGATGCCTTCTGCAAGCAGCTGAGCCTGGTTGTAGCCGCGCATTTTAAGGCGCTTTTTATGTACCGGAACCGGTATCAGCGCTGCCGGTCTTATCTCCCGTATCCAGCCGCCGTACCTTCTGCACAGAGCATCGGAAAAGAAATCTATAAATTCCTTTCCGTTATTGTACTTGATGTCTATCATTATTTTTTCCGAGACTTCATCATAAAGCATCAGGCTTCTGCCGCTCTCGAAAAGCCGCGTAAATCTGCTGCAGTCAGAGCAGAGCCGGACAGTAGCCTCTGTTCTGCCGTATGCTGCAGAATCCTCTTCCGATCCGGCGCAGCAGGTTTCTCCAGGAGCCGTGCAAAATTCATCGATCTCACCGGCAAAGCCATCCCCTGCTGTCATACCGGCTGCAGTGTACAGCTGCTTACCGCATTTGCCGCACACAGGCGCGTGAACATATTCGAAGGCATCTGCGCATTCGCTGCAGATAAGTTTCTCTTCGCTTATAATATCCCTGCACACAGGGCATCTTTTAGGAAAAAGAAGACCAGTAAGCGTGCCGCCGGCACGCCTGCTGATCTTCCCCTGATCGTTAATTTTCACCATATCACTTATATCTATGTCAGGCAGACATAAGATACATAAGCAGGCAGGCCGCAGGCCGTATTGCCGGTGTATCTTACGAATGCTGCTGAATAGTTATCTTAGATCATTAATATAGTCCGCCCGCTGCCCCAAAGCAGCGGGTCTTATCTTTGCTTTAAAGTAACTTTTATGACCCCCCGCGGCATATCCCAGCCGAAGATGTCAGTGTGGAGCAGTTCCTCTGCAAGCTCGCTGTTAGGTTCGCCGAGCCATACCTTGTAGAGGTGCTGTACCTGGCTGTTCTCATGGCTGAATCTGACACCCTTTGAGCGGTCTATATCATAAAGCTGGCGGCTGCGGATATTGGCGCGCTCCTCATCCTCGCAGTTGATTGGCTGACCGCCGCCTCCTACACAGCCTCCCGGACAGGCCATGATTTCCACGAAGTGATACTTTACCTTACCTGACTCTATCGCATCTATAAGCTGACGCGCATTTGCAAGGCCCGTAGCTACAGCGCACTGAAGCTTTATATCTCCTATAGTAAAGGTATACTCTCTCCAGCCGTCGGTCTTTCTGACATTGCGCATGCTCCTTACTTCACTGAAGGCGTCAGGATTAGGATTGCTTCCCTGAAGCAGATAGTAAGCGCTTCTGAGCGCCGCCTCCATAACTCCTCCTGTCGCTCCGAAGATAACTCCGGCGCCGGTCCAGGTTCCGAGAGGATTGTCAAGCTCAGTCTCAAGCACATCTGCCGGATTGATCTTCTCTGCCCTGATAGCCCTTATAAGTTCCCTGGTGGTAAGGACCAGGTCGACATCCGGACCGAGTTCGGTCTTCATGGTAGGCAGGTCACACTCAGCCTTTTTCGCTACGCAAGGCATGATGGAAATGCTGAATACTTTCTTAGGATCAGCACCAATCTGTCCTGCATACCACTGCTTGATAACGCTTCCGAACATCTGCTGCGGGCTCTTGGCTGTGGAAAGCCTGTCTGTAAGCTCAGGATACTGGCTCTTTAAGAAGCGTACCCAGCCCGGACAGCAGCTTGTAAACATAGGATACTTATCGAGGTCGCCCTTGCTGAAGCGCTTAATAAGTTCAGTACCCTCTTCCATAATGGTGAGGTCGGCAGTATAGCTCGTATCCAGAACATAATCAACACCCATCTGCTTAAGCACAGCGGCGATGCGGTTGACAGTAGCCTGCTCCTTGGTAAGGCCGAAGGCCTCTCCCCATGCAGTTCTTACTGCAGGCGCGATCTGTACGACCGTCGTGATCTCCGGATCGGCGATAGCCCTGAACAGCTTCCAGGTATCGTCTCTTTCGCGAAGTGCGCCTACAGGGCAGTGTGTTATGCACTGTCCGCAAAGTACACACTCGGACTCCTTGATGACTCTGTTATGGCTTACATCGATGCGGGCGCGTCCGCCGGTTCCTGACAGGTCCCATATGCTTACTGTCTGGATCTTATCGCAGATCTGTACGCATCTCATACACTTGATGCATTTTGAGTAATCCCTGTAAAGCGGGAATGTGGTAGTCCAGAGTCTCTGCTTTGCGGGAGGCAGATTTTCCTCGTAAGGATTGCTGAGTATGCCAAGGTCATTGGCAATGGTCTGAAGCTGGCAGTTTCCGCTTCTTACGCAGGTAGCGCATTTGCAGTCATGCTGGCTCAGTATAAGTTCAACATTGGTACGCCTTGTCTGTCTTGCGCGCGGACTGTTGGTGTGAACGACCATGCCTTCGCGGACTTCCGAGTTGCAGGCCGGCACCATGGCTCTTTCGCCTTCGACCTCAACACAGCACACTCTGCAGGCGCCGATCTCATTGATATCCTCAAGATAGCAGAGATGAGGGATCTGGACATCCACTCTGGAGGCGGCCTTCATGATGGTAGTGCCCTCAGGCACACATACAGCTTTTCCGTTTATAGTAAGATTTACCATGCAGATTTCCTCCCTCCCTTAAAGCTTCCGAAGCCAAAGTGGTCACATCTTAAGCAGCGGCTGGCTTCCTGCCTTGCTTCCTCCTCTGACATGCCAAGCTTAACGAGGTCGAAATCTCCCTCGCAGCTGCATATATGACGGCTCTTAAGGTCTACTCTTCCGCAGCGGCTCATATTGGTAAGCTGCGGAGCAGGAATCTCCACCTCAACATCGATCTTGTGATCATATCCGAAATAGCTGTCTATATTGTCCGCAGCTACCTTTCCTGCAGCTACGGCGCGGATGACTGTTGCCGGACCCGAAACAGCATCACCTCCAGCAAAGGTGTTTGTACTGTTAGGTACGAAAGCGTTAAGTCCTGCGCTGATGGTACCTCTGTTTATGGT